>Ga0182240_100049_pt1 | contig 63249 bp, 57 predicted proteins | sample hydfrates4_PW_90_FD_145594 | JGI IMG/M metagenome (GOLD analysis project Ga0182240, IMG submission 145594) | Subsurface microbial communities from deep shales in Texas, USA - hydraulic fracturing test 4_PW_90 | ecosystem: Environmental > Aquatic > Deep subsurface > Shale gas/oil reservoir >...
ACTTCCGGGTAATAGCGGAAGATCATCCTGGCTGAAGGTGATTTCAAGGAATTGATAAACTTGGACAGCTGAACTTGCGGCTTGGAAGCAAAAACTATGTGGATGTGGTCCAAATCGGTTTCCTGTTCGATTATCTGTATACCAAACTTACCGGCAATCTCTATGTTGATTTTTTTCAGGTACTCAGTTACCTCCGGTGTCAGCACCTTGCGCCGGTATTTTACGCAGCAAACATAGTGGAACCGCAGCGAATATACTGAATGGCACCCTTTGTCCATATTATACTTCATGACTATACTATATTAGCAGAACCCAAAGAGAACAATAGTTCCATAATAAAACATTGCCCGCCTTTCATCCCCGCCCTTCGCTTCGCTCAGGACGGGGACTTCCCGGCGGATGTAGTTAAATTAAATTATTTTAAAAGGCCCTCCCCTTTCCGGGGAGGGCCTCAGGTTTTTGACAGAGTTTAAGCCCGTTCCGGTGGTAATCTATTTATTCGCTATATCCCCTTTATCAGATCTTTAACAGGGGTGGTGATTACCTTGGATACAGATAACATTGATGCTGCCCGCTCGGTGCCGGTTTGACCCGACTGCGCCAGGAGTTTGCACGAAAGAATGTATAATTTCTTAAAAACATTATCTAAATTAAAGGTGGGATATGATTTTCCCCTGGTAAAACCGGCTTTATAGCACACGTGTACCTGCCCCCTTGAAACCGTTGGGATGCCGTAAACCCGGCATGTTATGGGGCGGTGGGAATAAACCATACACTTACCGTCGTCCTTTAATAGGGGGCACCTGACCCGTTCTTTTCCCATTGCCAGTGCCCTTGCCCCGGGGTCATCACCACATTGTTTTATCCTTTCCTCTATTTTTTGCAGCTGTTTATCAGCTTTTTTTGCTCTCTGGACTGCATCCCGTCTTTCTCCCCTGGGGAGTTTATCGTAATAATGTTTTAAATGTACCGCCTCGATGAGGAATAGGCCGAATACGGAATAACAACAGTCGGTACAGCCAATTTCACATTTTATACAGGGGGAATGTTCATTTTCCACCTTTGCAAAGGCATTGTCGGCCTTTTCCGCTAGTTGATTGTATTCTCTGAACAGGTCAGCGCCCGTCATCATGTTCACCTACCTTGAGGTTTTCTGCGTTTAGTCGGTATTTGTTTCGCCGGAGCGGGCAGCACCCTGCGCTCACTTACTCGGGCATTTTAATTGAATGAGCTCACTCCGCTCCGGGCGGCTGCATAACTCGCTTCGCTCAAACAAGATTCGCCGCTGATCCTCCGCTCCGTTCGCTCTTTTGATTTGATCTGCGTAGGCTCGCTCCGGGCGCTGCCCGCTCCTTACCCCGGTATTTGCTATATATTAAACGCACTTAGTCACTTTTCATTCCTCTGCTGGTGCCGCCTTCCGGCGGCATGGGGATCTTTGGGTTTATTTGTTTCTATGCGGCTCTAGTTTTTTGAGAAATTCCGGGTGAGCCTGAAAACCCAGCTCCACTGCCTTGTCCAGGTGTTTTATAGCTTTGTCGTAGTTTTCAGCGGAGTAATAGGCAACGGCCAGGTTGTTATGGGCCAGGGGGAAATCCGGTGCAAATTCAACCAATTTTTCACCGGTTTCAATTGCTTTTTGAAAGTCTTCTTTTTGAATATAGGCGTTGATGAGGTTGCTCCAGGCCTGGGCAATGTCTGGATTCAGCTCAATGGCTTTATTCAGCGCTTCTATGGCCTCGTCAGTTTTTCCCATTTGAAGGTAAGCAAATCCCTGGTTAGCATAACCGCGGGCATACCTGGGTTCGATATCCACTGCCCTTTGGTTCATTAACACTACTTGTTCCAGGTCACCCTTTTGAAAGTATATATAGCCAAGGTTTACATACGCCTCAAACATTCTCCCACTGTTGGAGATTGCCTCTTGGAAAAAGTCTATTGCTTCGTCAAGCTTGCCCTGCTGCATACAGACAACACCCAGGTTGTACTGGGAGTTTGCACATTCAGGGTTCTCGTTAAGCATATCTATTTGTTCTTTAATAAACTTCTCGGAACTCTGCGGCTTTTGTTGCATAATACCCGCCCTTCTAAATTTAGTTTAAGATATTATTCTTAATTCAAATAGCTTTACCGGATGGATCTTGGCATCCTCTCTAAATGCTACCTAGAAAAACTTTCTTGCGGTTTCGTTTAAAAGATATTTATTCCGCCGGAGCGGGCAGCACCCTGCGCTCGCTTACTCGGGCATTTTAATTGAATGAGCTCACTCCGCTCCGGGCGGCTGCATAACTCGCTTCGCTCAAACAGCATTCGCCGCTGATCCTCCGCTCCGTTCGCTCTTTTGATTTGATCTGCGTAGGCTCGCTCCGGGTGCTGCCCGCTCCTTACCCCGGTATTTGCTGTATATTAAACGCACTTAGTCACTTTTTCATACTTCTGCTGGTGCCGCCGCTGGCGGCATAGGCGTTTAGCTTTAAGATAAAGAGAGGCTACTTCCTTATCAGGACAGTAACCTCTCTTAAGGATAGCATATTTATAATTTACCTTAATGGTCTTCGGTTATACCTCTGCCCTTCAGACCATACATGGTGCTGCTACCGGTGGAGTAGTAAATAAGGGTTCCTTCATTTACCAGCTCGGTAGCGGCTTTCTTGATCATCCTGGACTTGGCATCAGGATGAACCTTCTTTACAGCCTTTTCCAGGTCCTTGAAATAAAACTTGGTTTTCTTGCTGTTTTCCGCGTGCTCTAAAATAGCCTTCTTAAGATCTTCCATCTATAACCTCTCCCTTACTAAAGGTGAGTATTAGTCTATCCCACCTGCTGCTTTTGATACATCCCATGCAGCTTGGGTGAACTTGAACTGGGTGCTGGTGCGATAGGTATCGTATGCCAAGCGATAGTCGTCGATGAGGTGCTCAGTGAACGGAATGTCGCACTTCTCGAAGAATTTCTCCCAGCCAATACGCTCGGCCCAGTCACCAAGACGCTCGTACTTATTGGCATCATTTGCATAAGCATTCAGGATCTTCTTCACATGCTGAACAACTTCGGGGAACCTGGGGAAGTTGTTCGGCAACCAAGGTACAACAACCTTGGAGAACTTGGGCATGCTGATCCTGTTGGAAAGCTTACCACCTGCAAGAATGGTTACACCGTCACCCTCTTTATCGGAAAGCGGCAGTGCCGGGCACATGGTGTAGCAGTTACCACAGAACATGCAGCGCTCATTCTTAATCTTAACGGTCTTCTTGCCGTCCTCGGTCTTAGCAGGAGAAATAGCTCCTACCGGACAGGATGATACGGCAAGGGGAATTTCACAGATAGCGTCAATGACTTCATGGTCAACAATGGGAGGCTTCCTGTGATAACCCAACAGGGCGATATCGGAACAGTGAACGGCACCGCACATGTTCAGGCAGCAAGCCATGGATACCCTTACCTTAGCCGGCAGATCCATGCTGGTAAATTCATTGAACAGCTCATCCATTACGGCTTTAACCATGGAGGAAGCATCGGTAGCCGGGGTATGACAGTGAATGTAACCCTGGGTATGAACAATATTGGTTACGCCTGCGCCGGTTCCGCCGATGGGGAACTTGTAGCTGCCGCTAACAAACTTACGGCTCTGCAGGTCTTTTTTCAAAGCTTCCAGCTTATCGCTGCTGTCCACCATGAATTCGATGTTGTTACGTGTAGTAAAGCGGACATAGCCGTCACAATGCTTGTCAGCGATATCACAAATTTCCCGAACCATTTCAGAGGTGATAAAGCGGGCTGCGCCACACCTTACGGTAAACACTTTGTCGCCTGTTTCGGAAACGTGTACAACTATACCGGGCTCGAGAATATCATGATAGGCCCATTTACCATAGTTATTCTTAATTACAGGCGGGAAATACTGCCAAAAGTGGCGTGGGCCAAGGTCAGTCAACCTATTTTCTTGTGGTTTATCAGGATTATACTTACCAAGTTTACCTGTGGATAATGCCATTACTTCTAACCTCCTTATCTCTTATGTCTGGACCTGTAATCTTCGATACTTCTATCCCAACCGCCTTCAACGTCTTCTTCTTTCCAGAAGATGTACGGGTTGGAGCGCGGCTCTTTAACCATTTGCGGTGCGGGCGGCAGTTCAATGATCTCGAGGAACTTGGACAAGGAGAAGCGCTGAATAAGCTCACCGAGACGCTCACGGTTCTTACCTTCTTCCATCCACCAATCCCAAATCTTTTCAACCAGTTCCTTGAGGTTCTCGTAAGGCGGCTCTAACTTCATGAAGGGAACGATCATTGTAGCCATCTGTGCACCTTCAAGGATGGGAGCTTTAGCTCCGCACAGAATGGTGGCACCGGTGTCTTTACCGGGACGCAAAGCCTTGGGCATAACGTTGATGCAGTGCATGCAACGGGTACATTCGGAGTTGTCAATCTTCAGCTCACCGTCTTCATAAGCCATACAGTTGCTGGGGCAAAGATCAATAACTTCTTTCTGAATATCGAATTTACCCCAATCCCTACCGGCATGAGCTCCGGCATTGGGTGCAATCTCGCCGGCCACATAAGCTTTAACAGCCTCTTGGTCGATACGGATATCGTCTCTCCAGGTTCCGATAACGGACAGGTCGGAACGGGCGATGGAGGCAACGCAACCGTTGGGGCAGCCGTCAAACTTAATCTTAAACTTGTACGGGAACATGGGACGGTGCAGCTCGTCCTGATAGAACTGAGTCAATTCGTAACACAGATCCTGGGTGTCAATGCAGGCATACTCGCAGCGTGCCTTACCAACACAACAGGAAGGTGTACGCAGGTTGGAACCCGAACCACCGAGGTCCACACCCAACTCGTGAGTCAGATCGTAGAAAATGGGCTCCAACTGGTCAGTTGTGGTTCCCAAGAAAACGATGTCACCGGTGGAACCGTGCAGGTTCATCAGGCCGCTTCCACGATACTCCCAAAGGTCAGCGAGGGAACGCAAGAAATTAGTGTCGTAAAATTTACTGGAAGTTTGGTTCACACGAATTGTGTGGAACTGTGACACTGCGGGAAACTTTTCGGGAACGTCGGAATAACGGCCGATAACGCCGCCGCCGTAACCGAAAACACCAACGATGCCGCCGTGCTTCCAGTGAGTTTCACCGTCATCAAATGACAGTTGAAGAACGCCCATCAAGTCATCCACAGCGTCCTTAGCGGTCATTAACCTATCATCGGCGAGTTTTTTTCTGTGCAGGGCTTCTTGTTTGGCATCGGCAACAAAGCTGGGCCACGGGCCTTTTTCCAGCTCATCAATGTCAGGCACATCATACTTAAATTTAAAATTCTTAAGCTCTTCTTCGGTGTAGTTATTTAGTTCTTCATCGGTGTAAATTCGTAGCTCTTCATACTTGAGTTCTTTTTGCTCATTTTTGGGTTCAAAAGCCACTAACAATACCTCCTTTGTTGGATATAAATTCAATGCCAAAACTTTGTTGCTTAATTAGCCCTACGCTACCCCCCTTTGAAGTTAATTCGTTACATTTTTCATTATTCCTTCCCCAATGATATTACTTTTTGAAATTTAGTTAGTTCTAGAAAGACTAATTGATTAAATAGTCAATCATATTGCCGTGTAGATATTCGGTATTTTTCTGCTTATTCCTTCCGGGGGGTGCTACTTTTTACGTTGCGCTCAAAAAAAAAGTCGAACTGCCCAATTCTGTCACCGGTGAAATATTTTTACAGGCGGCCGGGGCAAGTATCTCCCGGGAAAAGCCTTGTATCTATTTTAACTAATTATCCACTGCTAGTCCATAGGTGGTACATGGTAAGTTAACATATTAATCAACCCCTAAATAATCAACTCCTTAATATCGTAAGGAGTCGGATAAAGTCAAAACATCTATCTATGGTAAGGTTCATTGCGAATTATTTTGAAACAGCGGAAAAGCTGCTCCAGGAGTATTATCCGCATTAGCCGGTGAGGAAAGGTAAGCCGGGAAAAGGATAACTTCCAATGGGACGCCTGCAGTACTTGCTGGCTTAAACCCAAAGTACCCCCTATGATAAAGGTGATGTGACTTTTACCCTGTACTCCAAGGTCATTAATGCTGTGGGCCAAACCACGGGAATCAATATCCCGGCCCTGCCTGTCCAAGGCAATAATAAAGCTATCTTCATTTAGAAATTTTAGTATTCTACGGCCTTCCTCATCTTTCACCTTTTCAAGTATCTTTTTGTTATCGTTTTCCCCGAAACCCTCGTCCGCCACTTCCTTTATTTCTATACGCGCATACGGTCGCAAACGTTTCAAGTATTCCCTTTGTGCTTCCAGGAAATATTTTTCCTTCAGTTTACCCACTGCTATAATGGAAATCCTCACACGCGCACCTCTTTTAAGTGACGACCGGAATATTCTCTCCATATTTGAGCCCCGAGAGATTTCATTTTCTCTTCCAACAGGTGATATCCCCTGTCTATATACTCAACATTGGATATTTCTGTTATTCCTTCAGCCATGAGCCCTGCAATAACAAGGGCCGCTCCTGCACGCAAATCAGTGGCTTTTACATGAGTGCCGTGTATCTCATCAACACCCTCGATAATAGCAATGCGCCCTTCTACTTTTATATTTGCTCCCATTCTCTTCAACTCATCCGCAATCTGAAATCTGTTTTCAAAAATGTTTTCTATAATCACGCTGGAGCCGGGAACGGTGCATAACATGGCCATAAACTGGGACTGCATGTCGGTGGGAAAACCGGGATAGGGCAGAGTTTTCAGGTCAATGGGACTCAAGTCTCCCTTTGCCGTTACCCTTATGTTTTCCTCACCCTCTATAATATCCACTCCGGCCTCTCGCAATTTGGCACAAATGGGTTCAATATGATGGGGGATAACATTTTCCAGTATCACATCACCCCTGGTGGCGGCGGCGGCAACCATGAAGGTACCGGCCTCGATGCGATCGGGGATAACGGGATAACGGAGACATCCCCCCAGTTTCTCCACCCCTTCAATTTTGATTATGTCCGTCCCCGCACCGCGGACCTTTGCCCCCAGGCAGTTCAAGAAATTAGCCAGATCTACTATTTCCGGTTCCTTGGCCACATTTTCCAATATGGTCTGCCCCTCTGCCAGGCAGGCCGCCATCATTATATTTTCCGTGGCACCGACACTCGGGAAATCTAAGTAAATTCTATCGCCCTTCAGTTTACCCGCGCTGGCCTTTACTGTCCCGTGTTTCATTGACACCTCGGCTCCCAGCCCGGACAAACCTTTAAAGTGAAGGTCCATGGGCCGCACACCGATCTTGCACCCTCCCGGCAAGGCCACTTCGGCTTCACCGAAACGGGCCAAAAGGGGACCCAGCAAAAGATTAGAAGCACGTAATTTTTTAACCAGGTGATATGGGGGCTGCGCTTTGAGCCTTTCCGGCGCGCATAGTTCCAAAGCTCCATTGGGTTTACGGGTTAGCTCGAAACCCATTTCTGTCATAATTTGAATCATTACGTTAATATCACTTATATCGGGTATATTTTCCAATATCACCGAATCCCGGGACATTGCGGCCGCGCACAGAAGTGCAAGTGATGCATTTTTGGCACCGGATACGCGAACTTTTCCCCTGAGCGGTCTGCCACCGGCAACAAGCAATCTATTCATAATTAGTTATTATTTCCTCCCTAAGAGAATGCAATTAAATCAGGTCTAAAGTTAGATTTCCACGTCTTTATACAAAATCCTGCAGCAATGATTTTCCGTAAATTACTGTTCCGTAATGTTTTGGAACAACCAATCATGCCAATCCCTTTCAAATTCCTTTAATCCCGAACCCAGATTTCTTTGCAGGGAATCACTAAAAGACCGGCCCCGGGATAAATCATTAATAATTGTATGCAATTTTTCTTTTCCATAGACTTCTATGATGTACTCCACCGCAGAGAGAGACTGACGGTAAGCCAAAGATTGGTTGGGTAAAGAATCAAAATCCCTATCCATTTTTTCCAGAGGATATAGTTTTTGCCGGAGATCACCCGCCGGGTCATTAAACCTGAACCCCGTTAGCCGGTATTCCTCATACTGGGCCAGGCCCTCGGTGAACCACCTGGGATAATTACCCTTTGTCCGGTAATCAATGACCAGATGCATTATTTCGTGGACCACGGGCCCGCTGGACTGGAAAACCGTTTGTTTTTCCTGGTAATTATCATAGGTAATCCATTCCTCCGGTGAAAGAACGCGTATTGTTCCTCCCCAGTATACTCCCATGGCACTTTCATTGGCGGGCCAGCCAAAACTTGCGTTTAATTCTTCCCTGGTTGAATAAAGTATTACTGGCAATTTTTTGTTTAATTTTAAATGGTATTCATCCATAACCTGTTCTTGAAAATGCTCAGCAGTCTCCAATACCAGCTTTGCGTTTTGTTCTTCCCCGGGACGATAGCGAACCAGAATGTTATCACTCTCCAGCGTTTCCCAGCCGCTGGTTTTAACCATGATGCTTAATTTAACTACTTCACGAAACATGATGTACAGGTAACCTTTGGCAGTCCCGGGGAACCGCACAAACATGAAAGCTGCAATAAGCATTAAAAGGGCCAAAAGGCGTAAAGATAATTTGCGAAAGGTTCTGTTTCCTTTCAGCTGCCGCCGGTAACTGCCGGGAGTCACTGGAACGGGCATACGTACATCATTCCTTTTTGATTATTTAGTTAACTAACGAGTGTCCACAATCTAATAAAGAAAGAGCCAGATTATTCAACCTGACTCTTCTATTTGAGCTAATTGTCCATATCCTCTATTTCCGCAATCATTTCCTTTGCTGTGGCTATCTTACCGGACATTGTTTCCGGATCCGCCATATCTATAAATTTCTGCAATTCTTGCTGAGCCTGTTGGTATTCTCCTTGACCGTATGCTAAAAAGAGACCGAGATAATAGTGGGCTTCCTGGTTATCCGGATTGTCAGCAATTACTTGTTTAATTTCAGCAACCGCCCGGTCACTTTTATCTTCTAAAAAGCAGGTTACCGCAAGGGATGTCCGCAATTCATGATTGTCAGGGTCTGTCTGCAGTGCCTTTTCATAGGTTTCCAAGGACTTGTCCACCTGGCCGTTTCGGTAGTACTCCTCCGCCAGCTTACCCATGATAGCAACATCGCCGGGATTTTCCTCCAATTGCTGCTCGAGCCCGGCCACTATTTCCCCCGCACTCTTCGGTGGTTGATACTCAGCATTGACATTGCCCGGCGAGCCACCGCCGAAAACACCTATCAAAGTTGATCCCACCAGGCCGGCGGCCAGGAATATTGCGGTCACCAAAAATATTATCTTTTGTCTTTTTCTATTCTTGTTAGCGCTGATAAAAAAACCCATTTAATATCACTTCCTTGCTATATTTCACGCACAATCTAGTATAATATATTGTTATTGATTCAGCAAGAAACCTTTTCTATAGACATTATCCCTGGACAGGTTTTTAGAGTATACTTTCCGGGTCTTTTATTTGCCCCTTTATCCTGACTTCGAAGTGCAGATGAGGACCCGTAGTATTACCCGTAGCACCCACCGCTCCTATCAACTCTCCCCCTTTTACATTTTGACCGCTTGATACTACTATCTTTGAAAGATGAGCATATCTGGTTGTCATGCCATTTCCGTGGTCAATATCAACCATAAGCCCGTAACCACCGCGAGAACCGGCAAATTTTACGGTGCCCGCAGCCACCGAAACCACAGGGGTACCGGAGTCAGCGGCAATATCAATTCCATTGTGCATACCGTTATAGCGCATACCGAATCCGGAAGAAATGGCACCCCGAACCGGCCTGTACAGAACTCGTTCCGAACGTGCGGCCAGTATCATTTCACTGCCTGTAACAACTATTTCCGGCCTGGGATGCCGCTTTACCACCTTCTTTACGGGATGCTTTTCCACTCTTTTGCCGTTTTTTTCCACAATACGGTAGGTAATCTCCATTTGACCGGGAACTCCCTGTTGTACCATCTTTACCTCCCCGTATTTCAGACTCGGATCCCTTCCCGCTTCTACCACGGCATAAGGTACTTCTTCCATATCCACGGTTTCATAGGTACTGATGACGTTCAGCAGAGGTTTTTCCTCACTTAACTTTATATTTTGCCCGATTTGCAACAGATGCGGCTTAATATCAGGATTAAGTTTCAATAAAGCCGCTAGATCCATACCTTTCCTTCGGGCGATATCCCACAGGGTGTCCCCCTTTTCCACCTGGTAAAGGGCCGTTTTTTGGGCACTGGCGGTCAAAATTTCTTTAGCCTGCTCATTATCCATTAATTTCTCAACAGGAATGGTTTTTTCCACCAATTTCACATCTTCCTGAAAACTGACATTAATTACTCCCCTGGGGCGGTATTTATCTTTAACCGCGCCCAAACTTTGCCTGGCTGCCTTCATATCCCGTACATATAGTTTTTCTTCACCGTTTATAACAACAGCAATTCCGTCAGTCACGAAATCTAATCTTTCCTGCATTTTAGCAGCGGCATTTTCCACAGAGCGTGACAAATCCAGCGATGTACCACCATCGCCGGGCACCGCTTTAATCTCCATTTCACCCTTAATGTAAACCGGGCAACCGTAACGATCTTCTTGTTCCCGGAAACAAAGTTCCGCCACCTTTTGGGCTGTGCTCCGGTTTTCCACCAGTATTATAGGCTTCCCGTCCACGGTTATCACCCAGGAGACAAACTGGTTGACTATCAAGGCACATACAGATAATGCCAAAATAGCTGATGCGCCTAAATAAAGGCGATCCATACTCCATAGATTGGCTATAATACCGGCTATTTTTTTAAAAACGGATTTTATATCACCAGTCGGAAGCACAATCCCACTCCCTTATTTACTCACTGTCATCCAACATTTCTTTGGCCTTCAAATAAAGGGCACATTCCAGTCTTTTTTTCATCAATTCACAACCGATTTCATAGGGCTTGTAGATGGTGTCATTAAAGAAATAGGCATTGGCATGACATCCACCGCTGCAGTAGAACTTGGCCCAGCATTGGGGACAATGCTCCTTGTTATATATATAAGCATTCTGAAAGTAACTTATTGTATCGTTGTTGGAGATTCCATTAAAGACATCTCCCAGTTTAAATCCTTCCTGCCCCACAAACTGGTGACAGGGATAAATATCTCCGTCAGGGGTAACAGCAATATACTCATTACCCGCTCCGCAATTGGAAATCCTTTTTTTGAGGCAGGGACCGCCTTCTAAATCAATGTTAAAGTGGAAAAAATCCACTTCCCTACCCTCTCTTCTACGGGCCAATAATTGCCTGGTCAGCTCTTCATATTCTCCATTAACTTCTTGGATATCGGATTCCCGCAGGGAATAATCCTCACCGGCGCCGCCCACAACGGGTTCAACGGAAAGATGCTTCAGGCCTAGCTCAGCCATATGTAAAACATCGGCCGCAAAATCTTTATTATACCTGGTAAAGGTACCTCTGACGTAGTAATTATGGTAGTTATGTTTTTGAATAAAATTTACTATATTGGGTGCGGCTATATTATAGCTGCCCTTACCGCCGGGGAAAGGACGCATTTTATCATGCACCGAAGGCCGCCCGTCCAAACTCAGCACGACACTCAGCCCGTTTTCCACCAGGTATTCGGCAATGGTTTCGTTTAAATTAATGCCGTTAGTGGTAACCGTAAACTTAATATTTTTACCGGCTTCTGCCGCTGCGGTTTTACCGTAATCCACCAGTTTCTTTAATACTTCAAAATTTAGCAGGGGTTCCCCGCCGAAAAAATCCACCTCTACGTTTCTGCGGGGACCGGAATGCTTGATTAAAAAATCCAAGGCCCCTTTCCCCACCCGGTGGGACATCAAACTGCGGTCTCCCCCAAAGGGGCCTTGACCCGCAAAGCAGTACCGGCACCGCAAATTGCAATCGTGGGCCAAATGAAGGCACATTGCCTTAATAACGGCATTGTCGCCGGGCCTATATTCACGTCCTATTTCATCATTACTAAAGAGCAAGCCCTGCTCTTTAAGTTTTTCCACCTCATTTAGGGCTTCCTCAACGGTTTCATAGCCAAATAAAGGGGATAATTCTTTTTTAATGATATGCGGGTTTTTTAATGGATAGTATTCCAAAATTTTACGGGTTACCTCATCTACAATGTGTACCGCTCCGCTATGTACATCCAACACAATATTTAAATCGTCAAAGGTAAAACTGTGGATCATATTGAATACCTCCCAAACAAAAAAAGACCTCATCCCTTTTGGGATCAGGCTTTTTCAAGCTTATTTTTCCTGCTTGCTGACACAGACCTGGTTACCCACCGTACAAGAAGTCTTGCATGCAGATTGACAGGAAGTCTGGCATTCTTTACAACCGGTCTCCTCCGCCCGGTGCTGGAACGATACCGGATTTAAGGTACGAATGTGTTTAGACAATATGCTCCCTCCCCAATAGGTTAGTCTATTAAAAATTATAAGATTACGAGCCCCTTTATGCAAGGATTTTATATTTAAATTAAGCCACCAGCCGGATACTGTATTGTAGAAAAACCCCCGCATACCCTCCAGCATATTTAAATATACGCTATTTTCATTTCCACCATGGTTTCACCTACTCAAGTTGATTCAAAGCCTCTTCCAAGGTTACAATCTTAATATTTTTCTCCAGGGCCAACTCAATAATATATTTGAGTCTCTCTTCGGTGAAGGTGTCTGACCATGAATGAGCCCAGAGAATGGTAATTCCTCCCTGGTGCGCAGTTTTGGTCAACAAATTATTTATTTGATTAGCGGTAATTCTATCTGTCTCGAAATTGGTGGAATAAAGTGCATACCTGTTTAAAGGTTTTTTATTGATTCTTTGTAAGAGCTTTTTGCCTCCGGAGTTGCTGCGGGAGGCATTATGATATTGGGAAACGATTTCCTTAGACCATGCTGCGTAAGTATTATAGGAATAGGTATAATTTGTTACATTAAACCCTAAATTCTCCAACTCTTTTTTTCCCGCTGCAACCTCTTCCACTGCGGAATCATAAGTTAATCTTATATAGGTTCCCCTGCGTGGGTAGGAATGCTGTACCCCATTTTTCAATTGGACGTACCCTGTTTTTTTATTATTCTCCCCTGGATATATACTATGGATCTCCACGTTTTCTTCCTGTCCAGTCACTTTATTATAAAGCCGGTATTTATAGTTTTTCTTTAACCGGTAAGGAAGCTTAACATAAATCCCGGTATCTCCCGCATTTATACCTTTAACAACTTCTCTATCATCAAGACCGGCATGATATTTTCCGTGATTGACCACTTCCCAACCTTCATCTTGCATTTCAGTTAATTGCTTAACACTTAAATTGCGCGGGGTGTTTAAATTAGAGGAATTAGCACAGACCACTCCCGGAACACCGTAATATTTATGCACAGGAAAGGCAATTCGGTAATCTTCCTCGGCAGCATCATCATACATAATAACCAGCATCGAAGGAATAAAACCTGAATTTGCTTTCTTATTAATCAAGGAATAACCGGTTAGTAAAAAGGTAATTAGCAACAATAATACTATAAATATTTTTTTCACCGAAAATTCCTCCGTCAAAAAATTGACCACGTCATTATTATGGAAAAAGAGGCTCTGCTAAAAGCAGAGCCTCTTAACTGGTGACCCCACCGGGATTCGAACCCGGGTTACCGCCGTGAAAGGGCGGTGTCTTAAACCGCTTGACCATGGGGCCGTATGGTGAGCCATCCAGGACTCGAACCTGGGACACCCTGATTAAAAGTCAGGTGCTCTAGCCAACTGAGCTAATGGCCCGCATTATATTTTCCTTAGGTGCCGTTGTGAAGCGCCCTACGGTTTTATATATTACAACAAATTAATCCTACAGTCAACAACAACTTTTGGATAAACTAAAATATTATAACTACCTTGGTGCACATGGGGACGGTTCTTTTGTGCTACCTTTCCTACCTTAAAAAAACTCTCTCGTGGTTTCGTTTAAAAGGTAATTATTCCGCCAGAGCGGGAAGCACCCTGCGCTCGCTTACTCGGGCATTTTAATTGAATGAGCTCACTCCGCTCCGGGCGGCTGCATAACTCGCTTCGCTCAAACAGGATTCGCCGCTGATCCTCCGCTCCGTTCGCTCTCTGACACATTGGCTTTTGCCATAAGAAGTTGCTCCGCAACGGCAAAGATAATATAACCTTGTTTCGACAGGTTTCAATGCCGTTGCCGTCGACCTGCGTATGCTCGCTCCGGGTGCTTCCCGCTCCTTTACACGTGATTCACTGTACATTGAAGTGCACATGGGGACGGTTCTTTTGTGCTAAAAGTTACTCTTAGTGCTCGGGTGCCCCGGTGGTTTCCTCCGTTTGCTTCGCAATTATTCTCGTGGAGCGGGTAAGTGTTTCCCGGAGAGCCACTTGCTACAGACTGCTTACCTCCTTCTTCGCGCCCTAAGGGGTCATGGCTTTTGGGATTTGACGGGCTGAGCGCCGCTACTCAGTGCTTCGCTCTCTCCGGAAATCACCGGGTCACCCTACCACGATAATTTTTCATCCCTCTGCTGGTGCCGCCTTCCGGCGGCATGGACGTGTATATTATTTACAGACAAAAGGAGCGTTTACCTTTACCTGGTAAACGCTCCCCTTTTTAGTTTATTCAAGTAAATATATTATTAATAAAGCTCCTCCAAAAAGATGGTCTGGGACCGCCTCGGACCTACACCGATTATGCCTACAGGTACACCGGATACTTCGCTTAAACGCTCCATATACCTTTGGGCGGTATCCGGCAGGTCCTCAAATTTTTGCACTCCGGATATATCTTCCTTCCACCCCGGGTACTCTTCATAATTCGGCTCGCACTGTGACAACACTTTCCTGCTTTCGGGGAATTCCGTTAACATTTCGCCTTTATATTTATACCCCGTACATATTTTAAGGGTATCCAGGCCGGAAAGTACATCCAATTTAGTAATGGCCAAGTAATCCAACCCGTTTATCCGTGCCGAATATCTTGCCACCACGGCGTCAAACCATCCACAACGCCTGGGACGACCCGTCGTGGTTCCAAACTCGTGTCCCTGCTTGCGAATATATTCCCCCGTCACATCACTTAATTCGGTGGGGAAAGGTCCTTCACCGACCCTGGTTACATAGGCCTTGGCCACACCTATAACTTTGTCAATTTTAGTGGGTCCGATACCGGTACCCAGGCAAGCCGATGCAGCCACCGGGTGACTGGAGGTTACAAAGGGGTAGGTACCGTGATCCAGGTCCAGAAGGGTACCCTGGGCACCCTCAAATAATACATTTTTACCTTGCTCAATGGCACCGTTCACCAGAACAGATACATCCTCCACGTAACTGCGAAGTTCCTGTGCATATCCCTGGTACTCTTTCAAGAGTTCATTAAAATCATACCCTGAAACACCATAATATTCCGTAAGGAGTCTGTTCTTTTGAGCCAGGGCATTTTCCAGTACCCGGGGGAACTCTTCATCATCCACCAGGTCCGCCATCCGGATACCCACCCGGGCAGCCTTGTCCATATAAGCAGGGCCGATACCCCTTCCTGTGGTACCTATTTTCTGATTACCTTTACTCTCTTCGTCAGCTGCATCTATACTCTGGTGATAGGGCATAATCACATGGGCTTTGGGGCTTATACGCAGGTTATCGGTATTTACTCCCCTGGCACGTAGTGATTTTAATTCCTCTATAAGAACCGCAGGGTCTATAACAGTACCGTTTCCAATGATACAAGCCTTGTCCGAATAAAGTATTCCTGACGGAATAAGGTGCAGCTTAAACTCCTGATCCTCTACAACCACGGTGTGCCCGGCATTATTTCCACCCTGATAACGGACTACCATGTCGGCCTTTTCAGCTAAAAAATCTGTGACCTTTCCTTTTCCCTCATCACCCCACTGGGCTCCAATCAAAACAACAGTAGACATTAAGTAACCCCCTTAGAATCTCGTAAGAATTTCCCGGGCGGCTAATACACCGGCAACAGATGCCTGGGCCAGTCCCCGTGTTACTCCGGCACCGTCACCGGCCGCAAAAAGGTTTTTTATTTGTGTTTCCAGGTTATTACTCAGGGCAAGACGGGATGAATAAAATTTTACCTCCACCCCGTAAAGCAGTGTGTAACGGGAATATACTCCGGGGGCAACTTCATCCAAAGCTTTGAGCATCTCAACAATGGCCACCAGATGCCGGTACGGAAATACCAGGCTGAGATCGCCCGGTGTTGCCTTGGTTAATGTGGGCCTCACCAGACATTTTTTCATCCTGGCCTCAGTAGTCCTCTGCCCCGCTATCAAGTCACCCAAACGCTGTACAATTACCCCGCCACCGAGTAAATTTGCCAAACTTGCTATATATTTTCCATAAGAAATGGGATCTTTAAATGGTTCGGTAAAAGTTTTACTGACTAATACCGCAAAGTTAGTATTCTCTGTTTTTTTATAAGCATGACTGTGTCCGTTTACTGTAACCAACCCGTCATTATTTTCCATAACCACTTCGCCGTTGGGATTCATGCAAAATGTACGTACCCTGTCATCAAAAGCCTTGGAATAATATATGAATTTAGCCTCGTAAAAAACCCGGGTCAATGCTTCCATCACAGTTGCCGGCAGTTCAACGCGCACACCGATGTCAACTGGGTTCATACCTGTAAGCAGTTTTAATTTTTGTGCCTGCTTGGTAAGCCATTCAGCACCTTCCCTGCCGGGAGCGACAATAACATGCCGGCCGTAGATAGTTTCACCGGATTCGGTAATCACACCTTGAACACGGTTATCCTCCACGGCTACCGATTTAATTTCAACTCCGGTGCGCACTTCCACACCGCGGGAAACCAGGTATTCATACATTTGTTTAAGTACTTCCATGCACCTACCGGTTCCCAAATGTCTTATAGCCACAGGTATAAGTCTTAAGTCGGCATGGATTCCACGGCGCTGAAACTCATTAATCTCCTCTTCGTGTTCCAGCCCGTGTACCTCCCGGGGAGCGCCGAAGCTGACATAAACTTTATCCACGTAATCTATCATTTCCTGCAGCTTGTCTTCCCCTATATATTCTTCCAAACTCCCCCCTATTTCCGTGGAAAGGGTAAGTTTTCCGTCACTGAATGCTCCGGCACCCCCCCAACCGCAAACGGTGGAACAGGGATTACAGCGCATACATTCAGTGTTATTAATCTGTGAAGGACAGCTGCGCTTGTCAATGGCACGACCCTTTTCTATAATCAATATCCTGGCTTTGCTGTTATTATTTACGATTTCCAATGCCGCAAATACTCCGGCCGGACCCGCACCCACAATAATAACATCATATGTTTGCTGCAATTTGACTCCCCCCTGTAATCCCGGCATAAAAATAACTCAAACAGGACCCGCGAGTACTATTTGAGTTAGTTTACAAATTAACTGTTCCGTATGATTTTAAAATATCTCCCTTCAATCAAAAACAGATTTAACCTATTGTGACAACAAGTGCATAATATCAAACCCCCGGTATATTGTCAAGGTGAGCTTCTGTAATATTTTGTATACAGGAAGCACAAAGTTACTTTTAGTGCTCAGGCGCCCCGGTGGTTTTCTACGTTTGGTCGGTAAGTATTCTGCCGGAGGGGGCAGCACCCTGCGCTCACTTACTCAGCCTTTAATTGAATGAGCTCACTCCGCTCCGGGCGGCTCATAACTCGCTTCGCTCAAACAGGATTCGCCGCTGATCCTCCGCTCCGTTCGCTCTTTTGATTTACTTGCGTATGTTCGCTCCGGGTGCTGCCCCCTCCTTACCCCGGTATTAGCTGTATACAAAAATTATAAAGTAACTTTTTCATTCCTCTGCATTTTGCTTTAAATGCCTTCCTCGCGTTTGGAGAGGTTTAGGAATTTGGTATACTCTTTGACAAAGGCCAGTTCTACAATTCCCACCGGGCCGTTGCGCTGTTTGCCTATGATTATTTCTGCAATGCCTTTTTTTTCTGATTCCGGGTTATAGTATTCATCACGGTAAATGAACATGATTACATCCGCATCCTGCTCCAAGCTGCCGCTTTCCCTCAAATCGGACATAATTGGTTTTTTATCCTGGCGCTGTTCCACCGACCGGCTCAGCTGGGCCAGCGCCAGCACCGGCACGTTCAGTTCCTTGGCCAATCCCTTCAGGGAACGGGATATTTCCGCAATTTCCTGCTGCCTGTTTTCAACTCTGCCGCCGCTTTGCATTAGTTGCAGGTAATCTATAACAATCAAGCAGATTCCCTTTTCGGCCTGCAGCCTGCGAACTTTGGATTTAACCTGTCTTACGGTCAAGATTGCGGAGTCGTCTATATAAAGGGGTATCTTTGCCATTTCCCGCCCTTTGCTCATTAGGATACCCCAGTCATCTTCATTGAGGCCTCCCGAACGCAGTTTGTGCAGGTCAACCCCCGCTTCGGAACACAACATGCGCTGTACCAGCTGCTCTTTGGACATTTCCAGGCTGAATACGGCTACTCCCTTTTGCATTCTTTTTGCAGCTTGAAAGGCCACCTGCATACCCAAACTGGTTTTTCCCATGGACGGCCTGGCGGCCACTATAATCAGGTCTCCCATTTGAAGACCGGAGCACATTTTGTCCAAATCTTTAAAACCAGTGGGGATACCGGTTATTTCCCCTTTATGTTCGTATATGTACTGCAGGTTTTGCAAACTATTGACAATAATTTCCCGCAAAGATTCAAATACCGCGGAAATTCTTCTGTTCCCCAATTCCGCCAGCATGCGTTCTGCATCCTGCATCAAGCGCTCGGCATCTTCCGCCCCCTGGTATCCCTTGGTGGAGATGCGGGTGGCCAAGTGTATCAGATTACGGAGTAATGCATTTTCTTCAACTATGCGGCCGTAATACTCTATGTGAGCCGAGGTGGGTACCACGTTGGTGAGAGAAGCTATATAAGCCGCTCCGCCGATTTTATCCAGGTCACCCTTTTTCCGCAGGTACTCCGTTACAGTGAGGAGGTCAACCGGTTCACCTGCTTCATCCAGGCTTAACATTGCTTCAAAAATGGTTTTGTGGGATTGTAAATAGAAGTCTTCCGGTTGAAGAAATTTAGTTACCTGATTAATAGAATGCTTGTCAATAAGAATGGCGCCCAGAACAGATTGTTCAGCATCAATATTGTGCGGAGGGACTTTTTCCAGCATGTCATTCACCTTCACTATTTTGCTAGAACCTCTTTATTCGCTAACAACTTCCACATCCAGTTTGGTACTGACTTTAGGATGAAGCTTCACCGCAACCTGATAAGTTCCGAGGTTTTTAATGGGATCCTTAAGAACAATTTTCTTTTTATCCAATTTTATGTTGTGTTGCTGATTTAATAATTGAGCTACATCTTTATTACTCACCGCTCCGAACAATTTACCGGCGTCTCCCACTTTGACAGGAATGGTTACCTTGACATCCTTGAGTTTATCTGCCAGATCCCGGGCCCTTTGTTCCTCTTCTTTGCGGATTTGAGATTCCTTTTCCTTTTGTTTCTTTATTTCATTTAACTTTCCTTTGCTGGCTTCAACGGCCAGTCCCTTGGGTATCAAAAAATTACGGGCATGTCCTTCGGCCACATTTACAACATCATCTTTTTTACCCAGTTTTTTTACATCCTGCAGTAGTACTACCTTCACGTTTTTTTACCCCCTTTTTTAAGTTTCCAACCGGCGCAAGTTTAAAAAGGGATCCAGTACACCTAAGATTAGTATTAAACCAATTCCCATCGGCCAGTAGAGAAAAATAAAGAAGACAATTACGACTTTAATAAAATTAGACGTTTTCCATTTTTTTAATAAGTGAATAAGAACTGATGTGCCTGCTACCATAAAGAAAAACAGCATAATATACAAAATATTTTTACCTATGTTACTTACTAAAACAAGGTTCCATTCATCCCCCGCAAGTAGTAATACCAGCCCCATGATTATTCCCCATACTGCATACCAGGGATATTGCCATTCCGTAAAGGGACGCATTAGCTTAACTTCATAACCTAGACGGGAAAACATCCTTCGCGCCAAAAAATAACTGATACATGTCTTAATGGCCGCCCAAATAACCAAACTTCCCGGGATAAGCACAACCATGAGATCAATCAAGCTTTCAATTTGTTCCCGCATCATCTGCTGTTCTTCCGCACCTAGCATTCCAGTATCACGATACCACTGGTTTATTTCGTTAATATCACCAAAAAGCCTTCTATCTATATCAAAGGGATTTGTACCATCAACTACAAAAGCAAATAACAATAATGAAAGGGCAATGACTACCGATAAAGCTACCAGTATCTTTAGACTTCTACCGGGAGAAACAGAGTTTTTAAATAAGAGCCCCATTACAATGCCGATTACACCTGCTTCCAATACAAAGGACAATACTGCCAAAATATGGCCGAACATCAAAAAAGCCACAACCGATACAGCAAGCAAAACCCATAAAGCCGTAACCAGATAGTGCCTGCGCACCACCAAGGCTACGGGTAATGGAAAAAGCAATATTGCCACCACTTGTAATGCAGGCACATATAAAGCCATCAGGGCCAGCATGACCTCAGCCAGGGTCAACAAAAAAAACTCCCGCCAAGCAGGATTGCCTGTACCTGACTGCAAGAGATCACCTCTTTTTTTCTACAAGATATTTGAGCAAACCAGAAAGATCACCGTACCACTTTTCCACTTCGTGATCGTCATCGATTCCCTGTCTTAATTTTGCTTCCACTCTTAAATCCAGGCGGGAAAAATTTATGCCCAACCTTCTACCCAGCACATAACAGGTTAGCACCATGCTGGCCAACGCATCCAAAAGTCTTTCCTCATTACTGCGAAGCATTGCCTTGAATAAGAAAGCTGTAGAGGCCATCAGATCAGCCTTCAGCCATTCTATGACCTTTATATTCTTAGCTATTCCGGGTTTCTGGTCTACCGGAAACATAGAAAGGCCTCCCTTTTATGGTAAATTTAGGTATTACTGTTTAAATTACCCATATTGTTTTTTCTGCAAACAGGAGGCCATTTCCTGCAAAACTAAACTTTAAAAAAGGAACGCTTAAAAGCGTCCCTTTTAGTTACCGTTAATTATATTAGTCAATACTAAAGGGCAGTAAAGCCATATTTCTGGCCCTTTTTATAGACCTGGTGAGCATGCGCTGGTGGTGTGCGCAATTACCCGATATCCTGCGGGGTAAAATTTTCCCCCGCTCGGTGATAAACTTTTTAAGGCGTGAAACATCTTTATAATCAACAACTTCCACTTTATCTACACAGAAGTTACAGACCCGCTTTTTACCACGGCGTCCCCTATCACGTCTCATTGGCAACCCTCCTTAAAACGGTACGTCATCCTGGTCAAAACTGATTTCACTTCCGAAACCGCCCAGATCACCGGATTTTTCTCCTTCAGGACCGTATGAATTGCCGGAATCATAATTTCCGGATTGTCCTGAATCTTTCTTTCCATCAAGAAACTTAACTTCGTTCACCACAACTTCAGCCGCTTTGCGCCGTATACCCTGGCTGTCATCATAAGATCTTATTTGCAGTCTCCCTTCCACAGCGACAAGCCTGCCCTTGGAAAGGTAATTGGCACAGGTTTCCCCTAGTTTACGCCAGGCCACTATATTAATAAAATCGGTTTCCCTTTCTCCCTGGCGATTGGTAAAACCCCTGTCCACTGCCAAAGTAAAACCGGCCACCGGCACTCCGCTGCTAGTATGCCTTAGTTCCGGATCTTGGGTAAGGCGACCGATCAATATTACCCGGTTAAACAAGATAATTCACCGCCTTTTTATAACTCTCCCCAATAAATATATAAAAACACTCCGGCCGGCAGTTACCTGTTATTTGTCATCTTCACGTATTATTATATGACGCAGCACAGATTCATTAATTTTGAGCAGGCGGTCAAGTTCATCAGAAATTTCGGATGTGCCCTTGAAATTCATCAGGATATAGAGACCGTCTCTATATTTTTCGATTTCGTAGGCGAGCCTTCTTTTACCCCACTTTTCCAAATTAATAACTTCACCGTTATACTGCTCAACGATACCCTTAAACCTTTCCATGTTAGCCGTAATAGCATCGTCTTCCAGGTCGGGCTTTAGAATGTACATTAATTCATACTGTCGCACTGCCGTTCACCTCCTCCCTACGGACTTACGGCCCCATCCTTAAAGATGGAGCAGGGGGATACCACTTGTATCTAATTACCCGGGTGATTATAGCACAAAAGATAGAAAATGACAAGTTATGTATCTACTTTCTCAATTATTTTTTTGACGGATTTTTCGAATTTGGGCCGGGGAACCAAAATTACTCTGCCACAGGTTACACATTTTATCCTAAAATCTACACCGGTGCGCATTATTTCCCAATCCTCTCCCCCACACGGATGGGGTTTACGCATTTTAACCACGTCCCCCACATTGTACCTGACAAACAACAGGCGCACCTCCCCTTGAGAATTACTTTTTTTTACCTTAAAAAAACTCTCTTGAAAGTAACTTGTAGCGCGTGGGCGCCCCGGTGGTTTCCTCCGTTCGCTCCGCAATTATTCTCGTACAGCGGGTAAGAGTTTCCCGGAAAGCCGCTTGCTACAAATTGCTTACCTTCTTCTTCACGCACTAAGGGGTCATGACTCTTGGGATTTGACGGGCTGAGCGCCGCTACTCAGTGCTCCGCTCTCTCCGGAAATCACCGGGTCACCCTATGCGATACTTTTTCATCCCTCTGCTGGTGCCGCCTTCGGCGGCATGGACGTCTACCTTGAAAAAGTCCCTTGTGGTTTCTTTCGTCTGTTACGCAATAGCTACACTGACTCAAAAAAGCTTTTGTAGGCCCGGTAGGCCATGTATATGTCTGCTTTGCTGGCGATTTCCAGGGGTGAATGCATGCCCAGGAGGGCTACTCCGCAGTCTACTACATTCATACCGTATTCAGACAACATGTAAGCTATTGTTCCTCCGCCTCCCTGGTCCACTTTTCCCAGTTCACCGGTTTGCCAGATTACACCGTTAGCATTAAAAATACTTCTAACCAGTCCCATGAATTCTGCATGGGCATCGTTTGCTCCTTTTTTTCCTCCGGAACCTGTGTATTTGGTAATGGTTACACCGTAACCCAATCTCGAAGCGTTATCCTTTTCCATGACTTCGGGAAAATTGGGGTCAAAACCGGCATTCACATCCGCGGATAGTGCCCTGGAGTTAGCCAGCATTCGGCGCAGCGCTAGTCCCGACTCATTTCCCGTAACCAGATACATCAATTCAGCCATTACATTGGATAATAGATTACTTTCCATTCCCGTATTTCCAACACTTCCAATTTCTTCCTTGTCAGCCAGTAATAATACCGCCGTTCTTTGCGGCTGTTTCTGATCAACAAAAGCCCGTAAGCCGGTATAGGCGCAAACCCTGTCATCCTGCCCGTAGGCCCCGATCATACTCCGGTCCAGACCCACGTCCCTTGCAGACCAGGCAGGTACAAGCTGCAATTCCGCGCTGATGAGATCTTCCTCCACAATTCCGTATTGCCTGTATAATATATCCAGCACGGTCATCTTTACTATTTGTTCTTCTTTGCTTCCTTGGCTTCCCTTTAAAGGAATACTACCCAAGAGCGGGCGTAAATGTTCGCCGGTATAAAGTTCGGATACTTTTTTCTCGACTTGATCTTTGGCCAAGTGGGGAAGTAAATCGGCTATTGTAAATACAGGATCTGCTGGATTTTCACCTATATTAACGTGTATTGTTTCTCCGTTACCCTTTACCACTATGCCGTGCAGTGAAAGGGGCATCGCCAGCCAGTGATATTTTTTTATACCTCCATAATAATGTGTTTTTAATATGGCAATTTCTTCTTCTTCCCCTACCGGGTGAGGCTTAAGATCCAATCGCGGGCTGTCAATATGAGCCCCCACAAGGTTAAACCCTTCATGTAACGGCGTTGAGCCCACTATCATTGCCAAAAGGGCCTTATTATTAACAACTGCAAATACTTTATCCCCCGGCCCCAATTGCCTCCCCACACGGTTAATATCCTCGCAACCAGCCCGGGTAAGGAGAGAAACGGAAATTTGAACTGCCTCCCGCTCGGTTTTACCGGTATCTAAATATTTCTTGTATTCCTCGGCAAATTGTATAATTGCTTCCTTTTCCGGGTCATTTACCTGGGCCCATACATTCTTACGTTTATATTTCAGGTTAAACTCATTCATAACTTCACCCCGTAATTTTTTTAACAATCATTATACCTATTTTAAATACGATTGATTCTTATATAAAGGCCATATTTACATTTAATACCGTTACCGGAAGGTTTAATATGTTGATTAGATTAAACAGCAAAGGGGCTAACTGGCTTTTTTCCACCGCCAGGGCAATAAAACCGGGACCTTCACCTGCAGACAGAAGAGCCGCCGGCAATTTTAACGATAGTAGAATAAACATTATAATCGAGGCAAAGAGAAAACCTTTAGCGCACCCCAGTACCCCCCCGGCCAATCTGTCCAGCGGGGACAGGGGAGTTCCGGAAACAATTCGAGATATTAATTTTAATATTCCTCCTAAGATGATGTACACAAAAATAACTATTATTCCAAAGGCCGCTATGTTTAAAATGGTTTCGGCGGACAAATTAATGGCATTTACAACTGTGTCCACCGCATCCGCCGGGCTCAGCAGTGATTCCCAAAATCCATCACCGGAATTATCCCGGGTACCTTCAAGGGAGTTATGCTGTAGGCGGGATGATAGAAATTCAGAAATTTTTTGATCCCAGCCCCATTTTTCTGATAAATACCGGGCCAGTTGACCGTGATAAGTGATTGCTGCCCATATGCCTCCCAATAGGCCACCGATACCGGCAATGCCCCTTAGAAATCCTCCCCGGAGGCCTTTGTATACCGAAAGGGTTATTATTAATACCAATAACCAATCCAACCAGTTCATATAATCCTCCTGCCTTCCTGAAAGAAGTCTCTTGTGGTTTTCTACGTTTGACCGGTAATTATTCCGCCAAGAGCGGGCAGTGGGTGCACATGGGGACGGTTTTTTTGTGCTAAAAGTTACTCTTAGTGCGCGGGTGCCCCGGTGGTTTCCTCCGTTCGCTCCGCAATTATTCTCGTACAGCGCATAAGTTTACCCTGGAAACCCGCTTGCTGCAGACTGCTTGCCTACTTCTTCATGCCCTAAGGGGTCATAGCTTTTGAGATTTGACGGGCTTTGCGCCGCTACTCAGTGCTCCGCTCTCTCCGAAAATCACCGGGTCACCCTGTGTGATACTTTTTCATCCTCCTGCTGGTGCCGCCTTCGGCGGTATGGCTTATATCTTTAAAAATAAATATTTAACCTCCACAATAAAAAAACCTGCTTTTAGGCAGGTTAACGGTTAAAAATAAACCGGTAAACAGGGGAAATAAATAGTGCACAGATAAGTACCAAACCTGCATAGCCAAAAATGGGATATAAGTTTTTTACCAGTTTTGTAAATTCCATTCCGGCTATGGGTATGGTGCATATTGTAATGGCTACGCCTATTACTTTGTAATCTCTGCCATTAGGGGATGCCATTCTGCTTGCGAATCCATGGGCGTTGGCAATGGCCGTTGTTAAAATAGCCAGCCAAATGAGAAATGCCAGCATTTTCTTCCAGGCTTCGCCCACGTGACCGGCAAGATATAGCAGGGGTACCTGATATTCGGTAATCAGGGGATAAAAGGATAGCCCGGCAAGGGTTATTATTCCCGCTGTTAATCCCAAACCCATGCCTCCGGCAATACCACACAATATCCCCTGCTTGGTGGTTATTGTTCTTCCCAGGGACGCCAATACTGCTACGGACAGAATCATATTATACGAGACATATAGAACCGCGGACCAGGCCCAATGCCCTGCCACTTTATCTGAAGCCGCCACCTGGTTCATATTTTCCGGTACCTGTGCGCCGAAGATTAATATCCATAGACAGAGGGCCACTATTACAAATACTTTTACAGGCACCAGAAAGGCATTGGCCATCAAAACCCCTTGAAGCCCGCCGCAAATTACCATACAAGTTATACCTGCAGCAATTAGAATTCCCAAGTATTTTGGCATGCCCAGGTGCTCTGAAAAAATGGCTCCACTGCCGGCAAACATTACACCAAGTCCCCCCACCAGCATAAACATACTAACAGCATCCATAAATTTTCCGATTGCCGGCCCTAGAGTATGTTTAAAAAGAGCATTATAGTTTTCTGTTTGCAGCGTGCTGGAAATATATAAAACAACTGCCCCCAGATAAGAGAATAGAACTGTACTCAATATTACCCCGTGAATTGCCCGGTCACCAAACATAATAAAGAATTGCATTATTTCTTGTCCGGAGGCAAATCCGGCACCAATAACTGAGCCTATATACATAGCTATAACCTTAAAATGAATCCCGTGATTATTTTTTACTTTAAGATAACCACCTCCGTTTTAACCGAACTGGTAATATTATTATTCACTTTTTAATCTGTTTACCAATTAAATAGTGAATTTTAAGAATAATTCCGGCCCTTTTTGGAAATATATATATTAGTTTTGTTTTAATAGGAGGACGGGAAAATGACTGCTATTAATCCTGTGGAACAACCCTCGCGGAATGATGTTATAGCGGGTAAAGTCAGGATTCACATAGACGAGCCCATGGCAATAAGCTGGTTTGGTAAGGAATTGTGCAGGCGGCTTGAAGATCATAAAGTTACCGGCAACAGGACGATTATACTGTTATGCATCGGCACTGACCGGTCCACCGGAGATTGTTTGGGACCACTGGTGGGAACCAAAATGGCGGCGCTCGGGGAAAATTTCTTCAAGGTATACGGCACACTGGACAATCCTGTTCACGCCAGCAACCTGGGGGAAAAGCTAAAGGAAATACAGGACAATTACCATAATCCCTTTATAATTGCCATAGATGCATGTTTGGGCAATCTAAATAATGTTGGTTATATTACCATCGGTGACGGTTCATTGTTACCGGGGGCAGGGGTAAACAAAAAATTGCCTCCGGTTGGTCACATCCACATAACGGGTATCGTTAATGTAGGCGGTTTTATGGAGTACCTTGTTTTGCAAAATACTCGCTTGAGTACCGTGATGCGTATTGCCGATACCATGGTTAGAGGATTTCATAATGCATTGTCTTTGCACTTTAAGGATGAGGTGCAAGGAGTTTAGTGAGAGTTAAATTAAGGCCCGGGCATCAGCCCGGGCCTTAATTTTAAGTTTATTTGACAAAATTTGAGCCTGCTCCAAAGAGATTTATTCTTCGGAACAGGCCACACCCTGCGCCACCAATCAGCCCCGGGCGCCGGAGTACTGTCTTCCTCCGGCTTGTATAAATAACCCGGCGCTGACCCCCGGCCCGACCGCCCTTTACCATATTGCTATTACACATAAAAGGTCCCACCACTAAGGCTGTTAGCTTTCCAGTTTATTCTTGATCTCCTTATAAATTTCATCGGTTGTTTTTCCGCTGGCATCAATAACCGGTGCTTTAGTATCTGTTTCCTGCATATTCATTATATTATTATCCTGTCCGGTTACCACCAGCGCATCCGCCATTTCGTAGTCCATTGCACTTACTACATCATAACCTTCCTCACTTAATTTCTTTTTGACATTAAAGAGAGATTCATCCACCGCAATTTTCTTTTTCATAATTTTTTCTTCCCTCCTAAATTTAACTACTTCGATTTGCGCTTATAGTGTATCGCGCTCCATTCCCGGACACTTTCTTTGAGGTGCTTTGAATACTTACTTCATGTATTTTGCGGCAGAAAGAGTTATAATATTCAAATTCAGGATTTAGATTAACCGCCCTTACTGCGGTTGTTGCCTGCCACCTCTTTTAATATTTGCATAACTTTTTTATCTTTTACTTGTTCGAAATTCTTATAAAAATGGCCTACTGCAGGAAAAAACTCGGGTTTCAGCAAACAGACAGTATCATCCACTTTTTTCTCCAACTTTTCCATAACTTCCGGCGGACCCACAGGCACGGCCAAAATAAGCCGCTTGGGCTCAAATAAATTATATAAAGATTTAATGGCCGCCATTGTTGTGGAACCTGTTGCCACCCCGTCATCCACCAATATAATTTCCTTACCCGTATAATTGGGATAATCTGTACTATCCCGGTAATGCATCATACGTCTCTTTATCTCCTTTATTTGTTCCTCCACTGCACTTTGCAGATCATCTTCCCGCAGACCCAAAAGGCCCAGTATGTTGTGGTCATATATCACCGCGCCGTCCTGGGTAACCGCTCCCACGGCCAGTTCCGGGTTAAATGGTGCCCCTATTTTTCTAGGAATTATAACGTCCACAGAAAGCTCCAACTTTTCTGCCACCACTGCTGCCAACACCACCCCGCCACGAGGGATAGCCATAATTACACCATCCGATATATTTTTGTCTGCTAATTCCCGGGCTAACTTTTCTCCGGCTTCTTTTCTATCCTTAAACACAGCACATCTCCTTTCTCAAGAGTAAAACCTTAAAAACGCTTATCCATAAATAAGTTTTTACAGCATTGACTCTATATTTGCATTATAATAAAATTCTGAAAGTAAATAACCGGCAGAGGAGAAATTATAGTGGATAGGAAGCTATTGGCAAAACTGTTACAGCAAGTTGCTGATGGAACTATAAATACCAATGATGCATTAAAAAAGTTGGAGTTTTTACCCTACCAGGACTTGCATTTTGCAAAGATTGATTATCACCGTCATCTTCGTTCCGGCTTTCCGGAGGTTGTTTTTTGCCAGGGAAAAACTCCGGAACAGGCGGCTGAAATTTTTTTTAGGCTTTCTTTACATCATTCCCCTATATTGGCTACCCGGGCTAACCAGAAAATATTTGATGCGATCAAGGAAAGGTGTCCAGATGCTCAATTTAATGAGCAGGCAAAATGTATCGTATATGGACATACTCATCCTACAGTACATAAGAGATATATATTGGTGGCCAGTGCCGGAACCGCAGACTTGCCGGTAGCGGAGGAGGCGGCATTTTGTGCCGAAGTGATGGGGTGTCCGGTTAAACGTTTGTTTGATGTAGGGGTTGCTGGAATTCACCGCCTTTTGGATCACCGAGAATTGCTACACGGCGCGGAGGTAATCATTGTGGTTGCAGGAATGGAGGGCGCATTGGCCAGCGTTATTGGGGGCTTGACGGACAAGCCCGTTATAGCTGTACCCACAAGTGTGGGCTATGGTGCCAATTTCGGAGGGTTAGCGGCCCTGTTGGCAATGCTGAACAGCTGTGCCATGGGAATAGGTGTTGTTAATATAGATAACGGTTTCGGTGCAGCTGCACTGGCCCGTTCTATCTTCAAGCCGGGGGTTGAATAAATGAAAGTTTTGTTTTTAGATTGTATTGCCGGTATCAGCGGCGATATGTTTTTGGCATCTCTATTGGATTCCGGTTTGGACAGGCGTCAATTTTTCAAACACCTGGACATGCTACAATACACCGGGTATAATTTTAACATTATTCCTGTTAAAAGGCATTCCATTACAGGAACGGGTGTGGAAATCAGGGTTAATGAAAAACAACCCCATCGTCACTGGCAAGATATAGAGTATTTAATAAATCAAAGTGCTTTGCCCGGAATCATTAAGGAAAACTCTTTGAAATGTTTTAAAAATCTGGCCGAAGCCGAGGCTAAAGTTCATAACGTGCCTGTAAATAAAATTCACTTTCACGAAGTGGGGGCCATGGATTCCATATTGGATATAGTTGGCGCCGCCATTGCCCTTTACCTTTTAAAACCCGAAAAAATTTACTGCAATACCCTCCCCCTGGGTGGAGGGTTTGTGCACTGTGAGCATGGTACAATGCCGGTTCCGGCTCCCGCTACTACGGAGCTAGTCAAGGGAATGCCGGTAAAAATGGGCCCGGTGGATAGTGAACTAGTCACTCCTACCGGGGCCGCCATAGTTAAGACATTTGTTAATGAATTTACAATCCCTCAATTTACAGTTGAACATGTGGGATACGGGTTTGGAAGTAAGGCATTAGAAATCCCCAATGTTCTCAGGGTTATGTTGGGTAAAGCTGATGATAAACAATTATTTTCACCTGAAGAAGTTGGTATTTTAGAGTGCAATATTGATGATATGAATCCCGAATGGGCCCCTTACCTGCAGGAACTTTTATTACAAGAAGGCGCCCTTGATGTTTATATTCAAAACGTGGTGATGAAAAAGGGACGTCCGGGCATATTGCTCAAAGTGATCTGCCCCCCCGCGCTAAGGGAAAGTTTGATAAAGATTATCTTTCGGGAGAGCACCACCCTGGGGATTCGCTATCGAAATGAGAAACGCCTGGTGGCGGAACGCGCCATAATTGAAGTTTCCACCCCTTACGGAAATATAAAGGTTAAGGTGGGGAAAACAGGAGAGGATAAACAAATTCAGTATGCTCCCGAGTATGAAGATTGCAAAGCAGCTGCCCGGCGACATAACGTTCCTCTTAAGGAAATATACAGGTTGGTAATAAGGGAATGTGAAAAGCGGTTATAGAAAAAGGCCGGCCATGGTAGTTTTTACCATGGCCGGCCTTTTTCTATATCACTGGTTGGTTAAAAAATGTTTCACGTGAAACATTTTACCTAAAGTGTTTCACCAGGTGTTTATAGTTTTTTTGTCCGCTTTTATCCATCTGCTGGGGCCGCCTTGCGGCGGAATGAGTGTCTACCTTAAAAAAACTATCTCGTGGTTTCGTTTAAAAGGTAATTATTCCGCCGGAGCGGGCAGCACCCTGCGCTCGCTTACTCGGGCATTTTAATTGAATGAGCTCACTCCGCTCCGGGCGGCTGCATAACTCGCTTCGCTCAAATAGGATTCGCCGCTGATCCTCCGCTCCGTTCGCTCTTTTTGACACATTGGCTTTTGTACATGAGAAGTTGCGCCGCAACGGTAAAGCTACCAAAACCTTGTTCCGACAGGTATCATGCCGTTGCCGTAATCTCGCTCCGGGTGCTGCCCGCTCCTTCACACGTTATGCGTTGTGGACAAAAATTTTTTTCATACTTCTGCTGGTGCCGCCGTGCGGCGGAATGAGTGTCTACCTTGAAAAAAGAAGCTTCTCAAAAGTTACTTTTGGTGCTCGGGCACCCCGGTGGTTTCCTCCGTTCGCTTCGCAATTATTCTCGTGCATCGGGTAAGTGTCTCCCGGAAAACCGCTTGCTGCAGACTTCTTACCTACTTCTTCACGCACTAAGGGGTCATGGTTTTTGGGATTTGACGGGCTGAGCGCCGCTGCTCAGTGCTCCGCTCTCTCCGGAAATTAGCGGGTCACCCAAGAGTAGCTTGTTGTGCGTGGGCGAATCCGGCGGTTTCCCGCACTTTCTAGTGTTTCCCACTTCCAACTTCCCGCCTCCCACATCTCATAAAGCCGGTTCACCCTAGGGCGGCAATTTTGCATACCGCTGCTGGTGCCACGGCAGCGGTATGGGTGTTTTCCTTATAAAAAATCTATTGTGTTTCACTGTATTTGATCGGTAATTATTCTCCCGCTAAAAGGTGAATTAATTTATTTAGTTCATCCTCATTATTAAACTTAATTACAATTTTGCCCTTACCTTTTTTACCTTTATTTATAGCAACTGGAGTACCTAAAATATTTCCGATTTTTTTTTCCGAGTTTTCTATGGAGGCATCTTTTTTCTTTGCCATATTATTGTTGTGCTGTTTTTCCTCTACCATTCTTTTAACCAGTTGCTCAGTTTGGCGGACATTTAATTGCCGGCGCATTATTTTCAATGCTGCGGCCATTTGCTTATCCTTATCTTTAATTATAATTAAGGCCCGGGCATGACCGGCGGTGAGGGATCCTTCCATAACCATTTCTTTAATTTCAGGGGGCAAATTTAAGAGCCTGACCATATTAGCAATAAAGGGCCTGCTTTTTCCGAGCCTTTTGGAAATATCCTCCTGGGTTAACCCGTATTCATTCATCAAGCGATTATAGGCTTGCGCCTCTTCCAAAGCATTTAAATTTTCTCTTTGAATATTTTCAATAAGTGCAATGGCGGAAGCTTCTAAATCATTGTAGTTTTTAACTAAAGCAGGAATATACTCTTTTTTTAGTTCTTTGCAGGCCCTCCATCGCCTTTCTCCGGCTATAAGTTCATATTTTTCGCGTCCCACGGGCCGCACTACCACAGGTTGCACTACCCCGTGCTCATTGACAGATTCGATGAGTTCCTGTAGCTTTTCGGTATCAATAATCATACGTGGTTGACCGGGATTGGGGATAATTTGGCTTACTTTAATTTCCTTAAGCTCACCCTCATACTTCTGATTATCAGGATCTGAAGGTATTAATGCCCCTAACCCTTTACCCAGGCCCCGCTTTTTATTAGCCAATGCCAATCACTTCCTTAGCCAATTCCTCATACACTGCCGCGCCCCGGGATCTCCTGTCATAAACCATAACCGGCTTACCATGACTGGGTGCTTCACTGAGCCGGACATTTCTTGGTATTATACTGGTATAAACTTTACCTCGAAAATATTTTTTAACTTCATCAACCACCTGAATAGAGAGGTTTGTTCTTCCGTCAAACATTGTAAGGACGACACCTTGTAGCCTCAGATCTTTATTTAATCCCTGCTGCACGAGGCTAATGGTGTTCATTAGCTGTCCCACGCCTTCCAGCGCGTAATACTCGCATTGTATGGGAACCAATACCGTATCAGCAGCAACCAGGGCGTTTATTGTAAGCAATCCCAGGGAAGGAGGACAATCAACTAAGATATAGCTATATTTATCCCGAACAGATTTTATAGCATCCTTTAAAACAGACTCACGGCCTTCCCGGGCAACAAGTTCCACCTCAGCCCCGGCCAATTCAATACTTGCCGGAACAACATCCAAACCGTCCATTACCCCGTGCATAATAACTCCTTCTACATCAGATCCGTCAATAATAACATCATAAATACAGCTTTCCAAGCTATCCTTATCAATTCCCACTCCACTGGTAGCGTTACCCTGGGGGTCAATATCCACCAGTAAAACTTTATAATTCATGAGGGAAAGCCACCCTGCCAAGTTTACTGCAGTAGTAGTTTTACCCACTCCCCCTTTCTGATTGGCAACCGCAATCACTTTAGACACTAAACAGCACCTCACCCTGGTTTAAACATTAGCTTCCTAATGTAATACAAATTTATTCCACAATTTTTCCAAAACTCCTTCACTCACCGGATAACTAATTGAAGAGTAGAAAAAACAAAAGTGCTTTCTATAGGGGCCTCTTAGCGGGAATGCCGGCTCGCCGGGGATATTTAACGGGTGTGTTTGCTATTTTTTCTATAATCACTATACTACGCCCGTCACCGGTAACGGGAAGTTTCAAGTTATGCAAGCTCCTAACTTTACCCCCCAGTATAAGGATTCCCTTTTCCGCCTCTTGAATTTCATTCTCCATATCAGGTCCCTTTAAGGCAATAAAAAAACCTCCAACCTTGACCAGCGGTAAGCAAAATTCCCCCAGTACTTGTAGACCGGCAACAGCCCGGCTTACACACACATCGAAATTTTCCCGGCAACCATCCTTATGACCAAATTCTTCGGCCCTTAGGTGAAAAACTTCAACACCCGGTAATGAAAGTTCCTGAATTACCCGTCTCAAAAAATTTACCTTTTTTTGCTGGGAATCCACCATTGTTAAATATATTTGCGGAAAAACTATTTTGAGGGGAATCCCGGGAAAACCCGCACCGGATCCAACATCAACAATACTTTTCCCTTCGGAAAAATCCATTACCATAGTACATGTTAAAGAATCGATAAAGTGTTTTAAAGCCACATCCTTTATACCGGTAATATGGGTTAAATTGGTTTTTTTATTGCCATCAATAAGCAAATTATAGTAGCGAACAAAAAGATCGATTTGTTTTTCCGATAATGTTAAATTCAATACCCGGGCACCTTGTTGAAGATAAAAGCGGAGATCTTCCTCTTGCTTCATTTTTTTCCACCACGCCTCTGTTGTTCCAAATAGACCAATAGAACCGATATATCCGCAGGATTAACTCCGGAAACTCTGGCAGCTTGACCAACGGAAAGAGGTTTTATTTCCTTTAATTTTTGCCTGGCTTCCACCGCCATGCCCTTTATTTCATCGTAATCAATATCCTGTGGAATTTTCTTTTTTTCCAGGCGCTCAAATTTTTCCACCTGGGACATTTGTTTTTTAATATAACCCTCATATTTTATTTGAATTTCTACTTCTTCTTTAACCTCAGCAGGAAGTTCAGGATGTTCCCCGGGAAAATTTAAAATATCATGATATTTTAACTCAGGCCTGCGCAATAGAACCGCCAAACTGGTTGGTTTTTTAATATCAGCGGAACTTTTATTTTCTAATATTCTTTTCACTTCTTCAGTTACCGGTACAATGGTTTTTTCCAATCGTTCCATTTCCTCTTCTATCTTCTCTTTTTTATCTATAAAATATCTATATCGATCATCGGAAATAAGACCCAATTGTCTTCCCTTTTCTGTAAATCTTAAATCAGCATTGTCATGACGAAGTAAAAGCCTGTATTCAGCGCGGGATGTAAGAAGACGGTAAGGCTCACTGGTTCCTTTTGTTACCAAGTCATCTATGAGTACACCCATATAACCTTCCGAGCGGGATACAATAAAAGGTTCTTCATTCCTAATGTACTTAACGGCATTTATACCGGCAACTATACCCTGGGCCGCCGCCTCCTCATAGCCCGATGTACCGTTAATCTGACCCGCGGAAAAAAAACCATCTATATCTTTGCTTTCCAGGGAGGGTTTCAATTCCGTGGGATCTATATAATCATATTCAATGGCATAACCGGGACGCATAATTTCCACTCTTTCCAAACCGGGGATAGTACGAAGCATGGCCAATTGAACATCTTCGGGCAGGCTTGTGGACATACCCTGCACATACATTTCGGTGGTATTTACCCCTTCCGGCTCAATAAAAATCTGGTGAGCAGGTTTATCTGAAAAACGTACTACTTTATCCTCAATGGACGGACAATATCTTGGTCCCCGCCCTTCAATTTTACCGCTGTATAAGGGAGACCTATGTAAATTTTCACGAATAATTTGATGGGTTTTATCGTTACTATACGTAAGCCAACAGGGCACCTGCTTCCTCTCTTTTACAGGGGAAACAAAGGAAAAGTTATACATTTTATCATCACCGGGTTGAATTTCCATCCTACTAAAATCTATACTATTACGATCAACTCTGGCCGGTGTGCCGGTTTTAAATCTACCCATTTTCAAGCCCAATTCTTTTAAAACGGAAGCTAACCCCACCGAAGGAAATTGACCGTTGGGACCTCCGGAAAAGAAAAGATCACCGATAATTATACGGCCCCTTAAATAAGTCCCGGTGGTTACTATTACCGCATGGCATTTAAATACAGCACCCGTACTACCCACTACACCACATACTCTGTTACCGGATACTTCAATACTCTCCACCAACACTTGTTTTAAATCGAGTCCAGGCTCAGATTCCAATACTTGCTTCATATTTGACTGGTATTTTTTTTTATCGGCCTGAGCCCTTAAGGCATGCACGGCCGGACCCTTAGCTGTATTAAGCATGCGCATTTGAATGGCGGCCCTGTCGGTGTTTAATCCTATTTCACCGCCCAGCGCATCAATCTCCCTTACCAATTGTCCCTTGGCGGGACCCCCCATAGCAGGATTACAGGGCATAAGAGCAACATTATCCATATTTAAAGTGGTAACCAGAGTTTTACATCCCAACCGGGCAGCGGCAAGCCCAGCTTCACAACCGGCATGACCGGCACCCACAACCACGACATCATATTCACCGGCATTATAGCGCACTAATTTCACCCTTCCTATATTACTTCCCTACACAGAAATCTGAAAAGATTTTATCAACCAAATCTTCGGAAACCGTTTCGCCTGTTATTTCCCCCAAAGCTTCCCATGCTCCCCTCACGTCAATGGCAAGCAAGTCCACAGGTACACCGGCATCCATTGCACTTAAGACATCCTTTAAATGATTCGCACTCCTATGAAGTGCATCCCTGTGTCTAACATTGCTTATTAAAAGTGAATCCGAGGCAGTTATATTTCCTCCTAGAATCAGTTCCTCTATTTTGTTTTCCAGTTCCGAAAGACCCTCTTTTTTAAGAGCGGATATTTCAACTAAAAACCAACTTGGCAAACATTTCCTAACCTGCGACTCCAACCCTCTATACTTACCTAAATCAATTTTGTTAAATATAACAATTCCTTTTTTTTCTTTTATTAAGTTAATAATTTCCTGGTCTTCATTATCCAGGTTTTTGGAAGCATCCAAAACAAAAAGAATAAGTTCCCCCTTTTTTACCAATTCCCGGGAGCGTTCAACCCCAATGCGTTCCACAATATCATCAGTATTCCGCAAACCGGCGGTGTCAACAAGGCGCAGTGGTATACCCCTGATATTTAATATTTCCTCAATTATATCCCTTGTTGTTCCCGGTATTTCCGTAACAATTGCCCTTTTGTCCCGCAATAAACCGTTTAGTAATGATGACTTTCCAACATTTGGCTTACCAACAATGACTGTATGTATTCCTTCCCGGTATACCTTTCCTGCTTCGGCCCTTTGCAAGAGTTCTTCAATTTCCTCCAGTGATTTTTTTACCTGCACTTTTAGCTCATCAACGGGGGCCTCTCCCAATTCATCTTCCGAAAAGTCAATACTTATTTCAATGTGGGCCATTACATCCAATAAGTTGGCCTGTAATTTTCCCACACGTTCCGATAATTCTCCTTTAAGCTGGTTCATGGCCACATCCAAACCGGCACCGGTTTTGGCCCTGATTATATCAATAACCGACTCGGCCTGTGCTAGATCAAGCCTGCCGTTCAAGAAAGCCCGTTTGGTAAATTCTCCGGGTTCAGCCAGGCGAGCACCCTTTTGTAATATCAATTCCAAAGTCTTGCGCAAAGGTACAATTCCCCCATGGCAGTTAAACTCCACTATATCCTCGCGGGTAAAGGTATGTGGAGCCCGCATCACACCCAATAAAACCTCATCAACAATTTTGTTGTTTTGATCATAAACATGCCCGTATAGTAACCTGTGCCCCCTGCCAAGGGACCAGTCTTGGTCCTTCGCGGGTCTAAATATTTTTTTTGCTATTGCAAAGGATTCATTTCCACTGACCCGAATAATACCAATTCCGCCCTCACCCAAAGGGGTTGATATTGCTGCAATTGTATCATCAATCAAAGAGATCATCCCCAAAACCTTTTTAAAAAAACCCAGCCGCAGATGCCTGGGCTGGGTAGATATATTCTTTTTCTTACTTTCTTGGTGAAATGACTATCTTTCTGTAGGGATCCTCACCCTCACTAAAGGTATATATGTCATTTCGCGACTGCAATGTTGTATGGATGATACGTCTTTCCTGTGAATTCATAGGTTCCAAAACAACATTCCGACCCTTTTGCTTAGCCTTTTCCGCTAACTTCAGTGCCAAATTTTTAAGAGTTTCCTCTCTTCTCCTGCGGTATCCTTCCACATCAAGTATGATTCTTTGTTTTTGCTCCTGGTTTTTATTAGCGGAAAGATTTACTAAATATTGTAATGCATCCAGCGTTTCGCCTCTTCTTCCAATTAAAATACCCAAATCCGTCCCCTGCATACTAATAAATATTCCATGTTTATTTTCCTCTATATCCATATCAACTTTCAGTTCCATTACGTCTAAAATCTGTTCCAGCAACTCTCGAGCTTTTCGTGACGGATTTTCCTTTACTTTCACCTTTACCCGGCCGGGTTTCGATCCCAGAAATCCAAACAACCCCTTACTGGGTTGCTCCAAAATATCCACTTCAACTTCTTCCCTCGAAACCCCCAACTCGGACAACGCTTTATCAACGGCTTCGTCAATGGTTTTTCCGGTTTTTTCAACCTCAGTCACTTCTCCGTCACACCTTCCTTCGTTCGCTCTGTCTGCTTATTAACCAGTAACTGTTGCGCGTAACCTAAAATATTAAACATTACCCAATATAACACCAAACCGGCAGGTACAGTTGTACTGATCCACCCAATAAATATGGGCATTGTATAAAGCATTATTTTTTGCGTTTGATCGGTGGGCGAAGTTGTCAACCTGGTTTGCATGTAAGTTGTAACCGCTGCCAGAATCGGTAAAATATACAAAGGGTCAATGTGCGTAAGCTTATCAATCCAAAGAAAACCTGCATGGGTTTGATCCACAAAGGGAAAGTTTTTGTTACTTAGGGCCCGAAACAAAGCAATCAAAATGGGCATTTGCACCAAAATGGGAAGACACCCTGCCATAGGATTGACATTATGCTCTTTATAAAGTTCCATCATCTTTTGCTGCATTTTCTGCGGATCTTTTTTCTTATATCTTTCCTGCAGTTCCTTAATTTTCGGCTGTATTTCCTGCATCTTACGCATCGATGTCATTTGCTTTTGTGTAAGGGGAAATAATACAATCTTAATTAAGATAGTCAAAATTATTATAGCCAGGGCATAACTTGGAATACCCATACTTACTGTAACGCCATAAAGCCAATTAATAAGCGATGTCATGGCGTCAACAAGGGATCCGAACAAATTACCCAAACCATCGCCTCCTTAGTTGCTACCTAGGCAAGGGGGTCATATCCTCCGGGTGAGAATGGATGACACCTTAATATTCTTTTTATTGCCAACCACGATCCTTTAAACACACCATATTTCTGCAGTGCTTGCAAAGCATATTCCGAACATGTGGGATAAAAACGGCATCGCGGTGGAATAAAAGGCGAAATTAACTTTCGATAAAGAATTATTATGAAGACCAGTACCCGGCTCACTTAAACACCAACTTTCAATAAAAGAACCCCCGGAAGTTGTTCAAAAAGCACGCATAAAACCTTCACTTTTTAATTATGTTCAAGAGATTTTTTTACGCAACCGGGAGGCCAGATTGGAAATTCTGGCCTTAACCTCATAGAAATCACACTTCCCACTTCCTTTGCGGGCAATGATCATGTAGTCATAACCGGAAGTAAAATTATGCATGTCAAGCCGGCACACTTCCTTCAATAAACGCTTCAACATATTGCGGGTTACTGCTTTTCCAACCTTTTTACTTATTGAAAAACCAAACCGTATACTATCACTACCGTTTTTTCTGGCAATGATTACAAACTTATCATCGGCCACGGAACGTCCTTGCGCGAAGATTTTACTGAATTCATTACTCTTTTTAATTATCTTCAATTTGGACATAAAAATCTTACCTAATATTGGTTTTTAGCATAATACCCAACAAAAAACAACCTTATACAAATTATTAAAAGGCCACTCAGACAAAGCGGCCTTATGCAGTCAACCTTTTTCTCCCTTTTTTTCTTCTCTGTTTGATTACCCTTCTACCGGACTTCGTTGACATCCGCTTTAAGAAACCATGTAACTTTTGTCTTTTACGTCTTTTCGGTTGATACGTCCGTTTCAAGATCACACCTCCTTAGTGTCTGTAACCGCTAACAATCAAAGGCTGGAAAATACTAGACGTACTCTGAATATTATATATTATTGAATATCCTCCGTCAAGAAATAACGCAAGCCAAATGCGCAATAATGGCTGTTAAAAGATCTGTTGATAACCCCTACAAAATCTGTTATTATTTACTCACTGGTCAGGCGGTTATCCACAAGTGCTGGATAACTCTGTGATATTTATGTTAGTGATATGTTTATTTTGGTGGGTGGCTTTCATAATTTCGTGTAAAACACCTGCTCGGACAACTGATAATCATGACCAAACTTATTGTCTGGGAGGTAACAAACTTGTTAAACAATAATGTGTACAAAGCTTGGCAGGAAACAATCTCAGTTCTTAAGGAAAAATTAAGTTATCATTCCTATAACACGTGGATAATATCCATGGAACCCATTTCATTTTCAAAAAATGTACTATACATACAGGTTCCCAACCACTTTTCCCGAGACTGGTTGAATGACAGATATGCTCCTATGATAAAAAACACATTGCAAGATATTTTAAACAGGAAAATTGACATAAAGTTTTTGCTTCAAGGGGAACAGCCTCCCAATAATTCTCAGCCTATCCACAAGAAAGCATATGACCCCACCAATATTGACGACTTAAAATATTCTTATCTTAACCCCAAATACACATTTGATACCTTCGTTGTGGGAAACAGTAATCGTTTCGCTCACGCTGCTTGCTTTGCCGTTGCAGAGTCTCCGGCCAAGGCATATAACCCGCTTTTTACTTATGGTGGGGTGGGTTTAGGTAAAACCCACTTAATGCACGCCACCGGTCATTACATTCGTGAAAATAACAACAATATGACTGTGGCTTATGTTACTTCAGAAAAATTTACCAATGACCTCATTAACGCCATCAGGGACGACCAAACAGTAGAATTTCGCACAAAATACCGCAGCATGGATATTTTACTAATAGACGACATTCAATTCCTTGCAGGTAAAGAAAGAACACAGGAGGAATTTTTCCACACCTTCAATACCCTTTATGAAGCAAATAAACAACTAATTATATCCAGCGACCGTCCTCCAAAAGAAATACCAACCCTGGAAGACAGGCTGCGGTCGCGTTTTGAATGGGGATTAATTACAGACATCCAGCCCCCAGACTTAGAAACCAGAATAGCTATCCTTAGAAAAAAAGCCCAATTAGAAGGCCTTACGGTACCCGATGATATCATCACATTCATAGCCAACCGCATCCAATCCAATATAAGGGAATTGGAAGGAGCTTTGATAAGAGTCATCGCAATGAGCTCGTTAAATGATCAAGAAATAAATGTGGAATTAGCTGAAAAAGCATTAAAAGACATTATCCCTGCATCCAAACCGAAACCCATAACCGTCAAATTAATTCAGGAAACTGTAGCACAATACTTTAATATACGCCCCGAAGAATTCAAAACAAAAAAGAGAACACGTGCAGTTGCTTATCCACGGCAAGTAGCTATGTATTTATCCAGAGAACTGACAGACCTATCACTTCCAAAGATAGGAGAGCAATTCGGAGGAAGAGACCACACAACGGTCATACACGCCCATGACAAGATATCAAGGGAACTTCAAACAGATCCCTCACTACAAAATATAATAAAGGAACTGACAGAAAAAACTAAACACCAATAAACATTAAATTAACAATGAAGTACACAAGTTATTAAATGATACAAGCCTCGTCATACATAGCCAAAACCTTGTTTTGCACAAAATCACAGCCCTTATTACTGCTATTACTGTATTTCTATATATCTTTTTATTTATAATAAGATCATCTAAAACACGCGGTTCTTTGAACAGCAGCAGTGGATAAACAAACGCAAAGGGGGTAATGAAATGCGTATCTCCATATCCGCGGAAAAATTAATGCATGCCTTACTAACGGTATACAGGGCAGTGCCCCCTCGAACGCCTTTACCAATACTCGCAGGAATTTTTTTTGAAACAAAAGAAAATATGTTATATTTAACTGCAACCGATATGGAACAAAGCATTCGCACCTTTGTTCCTGCTACCATAGAAGAACCGGGCTCCGCAGTACTACCGGCCAGGGAAATAACGGAGTTAATACGTCGCTTACACGATGATCCTATTGTAAAAATAGAAACGGACGAGCAAACTAATACTACAGTTATAAGTTATGCTCAATCCGATTTAACATTACATGGATTTTCTCCTGATGAGTACCCGGCCATGCCAGATAAACCCCTAGAAACACTGGTTACTTTACCCCAAAAATTATTGCGCAAAATGTTTAGACAAGTTCTGTATGCAGCATCCACAGAAGAACACCGACCGGTCTTTACAGGGGTTTTATTTGAATTCACAAATGATAAACTAAACCTGGTAGCAACCGACACTCATAGACTTGCCATACGCACCACACCACTGGAAAAACAACCCAACCAGCTTATAAACGTTATCGTTCCCGGCAAAACTCTTAATGAGATGTCCAAACTGTTGGTTCAAGAGGATTCTGAAGTATCTATATACATAAATGAAAATCGGATCTTCTTTATATTAAATGATGTTCAGATAGTAACAAGGTTGCTTGCGGGAAAATTCCCCAACTACAATCTAGTGATTCCTCCAAGTACTTCCTGTGATGTTACTGTAAACACAAAGGATTTATTAGATGCAGTTGACAGAGCACTTTTGCTTTCCACTCCCAGAAGGCAAACAGTGTTCCTGCAAATGCAAGACAATACCCTCACGGTATTTTTTAACGCAGAAACAGGAAGAATCAGGGAAGATTTGCAGGTTGAAATAAACGGTGATAAATTGGATATAGGATTTAACGGCAAATACTTGACAGATGCACTAAAGACAGTTGACAGCGAAAATGTAACTTTCCAATTTACCGGTCCTAACACACCTGCTTTGATAAAACCAGTGGGACAAAGTGATTATATATCTGTTCTGGTTCCCGCTATACCGCAAAAAAATTAATATTAAATTTCCTAAGAGAGTGAAAAAAGATGTATACTGAAATAAAAGTCACTGATAACATTCGCTTAGATCAATTTTTAAAATGGGCTGGAATAGCAGGCACCGGAGGAATGGCCAAAGCCATTATTCAAGATAGAAAAGTAAAAATAAACGGTAATACGGAAACCCGCAGGGGTAAAAAACTCCACAATGGCGATTTGATACAAGTTTTTAACCAGTCTTCTTATAAAGTTGTGGTTGAAAACAACGGTGATTAAATTATAATCGAATCGGTTGTATTATTACGGCTAAACAGGAGTTGTTAAGCCGTGCACCTTAAAAAAATTGAATTAATTAATTTTCGAAATTATAACAAAGAAACATTTACCCCCGACAAAAACTTTAATCTAATAACCGGAGATAACGCGCAGGGAAAAACCAATTTATTAGAGGCAATCTACATAGGTACGGCAAACAACACCTTTCGCACTAGTAAATTTACTGAGATTATTAATTGGAATAATGAAAAAAGCCGGATAAATTGTACTTTCAACACTGCAGGAGGAACCTTCGCGGTTTTTTTTGAGTTAAATTTACATGGAAAAAAGTACATCAAAATAAACGGTAAAAAACTAAATTCCGGTGAAAATCTTCCATATCCCACAGCAATTATTTTTACACCAGATGACTTGGAAATTATAAAAGGAGCTCCAGCACGTCGAAGAAAGTACATAGATTTTGAACTGGGATTACTCGATTATTCTTATCACTACTATTACCGTCAGTACCAGAAAGCGTTATTTGAAAGAAATAACCTGCTTAAACAGATAAGGGTAAAAAAAGCCGACGGTAATCTTTTGGAAATTTGGAATCACCAATTAATAGATACGGGTAGCAGACTGATATATAAACGATTACAATTGCTAAAAAAGCTAGTTCCGTTACTAAGGGAATTATATTCTCACTTAACCGGCGGTAGAGAAAAACTGGAAGTACGTTATTTATCTTCAGTCAGAATAACACTGAACATGGAATACCAACAAATCACCAGTTTATTTAAGCAGGAAATTTCTGAAGTCAGAGATAAAGAATTTTACCGAGGTCAAAGTTTAAAGGGCCCACATAGGGATGAAATAGTATTTTATATAGACAATAACGATGCAAGACAATACGGTTCCAGGGGACAACAACGAACCATTGTTTTAGCTCTTAAAATAGCTCTTTTGGAATTATGGAAAAACGAAACAGGTGAGTACCCCATTCTCCTGTTGGATGATGTTTTACAAGAACTGGATAAAAATAGAAGGGAATACCTTTTACAAAAGGTTAATGGACAGGTTCAAACTTTTTTAACCACCAGTACCGAAAGAAAATCAGGGTGGTTTGATCCAGGCAGTGGAAAGATCATCAAAGTTCACGAAGGAAAATTAAATCAGGGGGAATAAAAATGTTTTTACATTTAGGAGGAAATACTGTCGTTCCCAGCCAAGAAATAATAGCCATCCTGGACGTGGAAACGGAAAAATTACCGGTAACACGAGAGTTTTTGGTAATTGCCGGAGATGAAGGGTTTATCAAAAATATAGCACCTAAGGAAAAAGCAAAATCATTCGTTATAACAAATGATCAGATTTTTTTATCACCCATATCCTGCACAACGTTAAAGAAGCGTTCCAAATCATTTTCCGGTATGCCAGAAAAAGTTTTCAGTCCAGAACCGTGACCATCACGGTTCTATTTAAGTTAATAAATTATTGTACCGGAACCAGGGAAATGGAGGTCTGCCGTCTTGTTAGAAGAAAACAACCACTCAAACTATGGTGCCGAAGAAATACAAGTTTTAGAAGGTCTTGAAGCTGTACGCCGCAGGCCGGGAATGTATATAGGCAGCACTGATGCAAGAGGGCTTCATCATTTAGTATATGAGGTAGTTGATAACAGTATTGATGAGGCCATGGCCGGTTTCTGCGACGAAATAAAGATATACCTGCATAATGACAATTCAATAACTGTTATTGATAACGGCAGGGGCATTCCCGTGGACATTCACCCCAAAACAGGACTTCCTGCAGTGCAAGTTGTTATGACGGTATTGCATGCCGGAGGTAAATTCGGTGGTGGAGTCTATAAAGTTAGCGGCGGACTGCACGGAGTAGGCTTGTCCGTCGTGAATGCCCTTTCGGAATGGCTTAAAGTAGAAGTTTGGCGGAACAACACCATATACTCCCAAAAATACCAGCGTGGTATCCCCGTGACAGATCTGATTACCACCGGTGAAACTGAATTAACCGGAACAAAAATTACCTTTAAGCCGGATTCTGAAATATTTGAGGAACTAGATTTTAATCCTGAAACCCTTGCTAAACGTTTTCAGGAATTAGCTTTTTTAAGTAAAGGAATAGCCATCACATTTAAGAACGAAAAAAATGATAAAAGCATAACCTATCATCATGAGGGCGGTATAAAGGATTTTGTAAAGTTTTTAAATAAAAACAAAGATCCATTACACAGCCCAATATATCTGGAGCAGAGCAAAAGTGATACCATTGTTGAACTTGCACTCCAGTATACCGGTGGCTATATAGAAAACCTCTTTTCCTTCGTTAATAATATTCACACAATAGACGGCGGAACTCATGAGGCGGGATTTAAAGCAGGTTTAACACGTGTAATAAATGATTATATACGTAGGAACAACTTAACAAAAAATGGCATGACAAGCCTTACCGGTGAGGATATCCGAGAAGGTCTAACGGCTATTATCAGTGTCAAGGTACCTGAACCACAGTTTGAAGGACAGACCAAAACAAAACTTGGTAACAGCGAGGTCAGAAGCATTGTTGACTCCGTTGTCGTAAGTGGTTTGTCAACCTTTTTGGAGGAAAACCCGTCAATAGCAAAAAAGGTTGCAGAAAAAGCCATTACGGCTGCAAGGGCCAGGGAAGCTGCCCGTAAAGCCAGGGAATTAACCCGCCGCAAAACGGTGTTGGAAAGTTCTACCTTACCAGGCAAGCTTGCGGATTGTTCAAACCGTGATCCTGCGGTGAGTGAGCTTTATTTGGTTGAGGGTGATTCCGCCGGTGGCTCGGCAAAGCAAGGCAGGGACAGAAGCTTTCAAGCTATATTGCCCTTGCGGGGTAAAATATTGAATGTTGAAAAGGCTCGAATGGACCGCATTCTGAATAACGAAGAAATTAGGGCAATGATTACTGCCCTGGGAACTGGTATCGGTGATGACTTTGATTTGGAAAAGGCTCGTTACCATAAAATAATCATCATGACTGACGCTGATGTTGACGGTGCCCACATTCGCACCCTTTTGCTAACCTTCTTTTACAGGTACATGAAAAAACTCATTGAAGCAGGGTATGTATTTATTGCTCAGCCACCTTTATATAAAATAAAAAAGGGTAAACAGGAGCATTATGCCTATAGCGACAAGGAAATGGAGAAAATTTTAAACAAGATCGGTTCTAATGTCTCCCTGCAAAGATATAAAGGTCTAGGAGAAATGAATGCGGAACAGTTATGGGAAACAACCATGAATCCCGATAGCAGGACAGTTTTACAGGTTAAACTGGATGATGCAATAATGGCCGATGAAATATTTACCATGCTGATGGGAGATAAGGTGGAACCCCGAAGGAATTTTATCCAGGAAAATTACAAAGATGTAAGGAATCTGGACGTTTAAAGGAATCTTTAAGGTAGTTGTCGGTTTTCGAGGAGTGAATTAATTTGCCTGAAATGTTAGGAAAAGTTGTACCTATTGATATCAATCATGAAATGAAGCATTCATATTTGGACTACGCCATGAGTGTAATAGTGGGACGGGCACTTCCCGATGTCCGGGACGGCTTAAAGCCCGTTCACAGGCGTATTTTATATGCAATGCACGGGCTGGGTGTCACCCCTGATAAACCGTATCGCAAATCGGCGTATATTGTGGGTGAAGTAATGGCCAAGTTTCATCCCCATGGTGATTCGGCCATTTATGATACTCTTGTAAGGCTCGCGCAGGATTTTTCATGTCGTTACCCCTTGGTGGACGGACACGGAAACTTCGGTTCCGTTGACGGTGACTCTGCTGCCGCCATGCGGTATACAGAAGCCCGTATGGCAAAAATTGCCACCGAGCTATTAAAAGATATAGACAAAAATACCGTGGATTTCATACCCAACTACGACGGTGCCGAAAAGGAGCCTGTGGTACTTCCTTCCAGGATTCCAAACCTTTTGGTTAACGGCTCCGCCGGGATAGCCGTGGGTATGGCAACCAATATTCCACCCCATAATATCGGTGAAGTTATCGACGGGGTAGTAAAGTTGATCGATGATCCAAACACCGAAATTCAGGATCTCATCCCAATTATAAAAGGACCGGACTTCCCCACCGGAGCTAAAATTATGGGCAGGGAAGGAATTAGAAAGGCTTACTATACCGGCCGGGGTTCCATTCGAGTTAGGGCAAAATCTGAAATTGAAAACAAGGGCGGCAAAAGCAGCATAATTGTAACTGAGATTCCTTATCAAGTAAATAAAGCAAGATTGATAGAAAAAATAGCAGATCTAGTCAAAGCTAAAAAAATAGAGGGAATCTCGGATTTACGGGATGAATCAGACCGCCATGGGATGCGTATTGTTATTGAATTAAAGCGGGAAGCCAGACCCAATGTGATACTCAACCAGCTTTACAAGCATACTCAGCTGGAAGACAGTTTTGGAATCATAATGCTTGCCCTGGTGGACGGTCAACCCAAGGAATTAAATCTCAAGGAAGTATTAACTCACTATCTTAATCACCAAAAGGAAGTTATCATACGAAGAAGCAGATTTGAACTGGATAAAGCCGAGGCAAGGGCTCACATCTTGGAAGGACTGCGCATAGCCCTTGATAACTTGGATGAAGTTATTAGCACCATACGTTCCTCCCACACCACTGAAATAGCTAAAGAGGCACTGATGAAAAAATTTGACCTCACGCAAAAACAAGCCGAGGCCATTCTTAATATGCGCCTGCAGCGCCTCACCGGTCTAGAGCGGGAAAAATTAGAAGCTGAATATAAGGAACTGAGGGAAAAAATAGATTATTTAAAAGCTGTTCTTGCCGATGAAAATAAAGTCCTGGCAATTATAAAAGATGAACTATTGGAACTGAGAGAAAAATATGCTGACAACCGGCGGACAGAAATTACCAATGAAGATTACCATATGGATGAAGAGGACTTGATAGCCCAGGAAGATGTGGTTATTACCATTACCAACAAGGGATACATCAAACGTATGCCTTTGGATACATATAAAAGCCAGCACAGGGGCGGCAGGGGTATTCATGCCGCGGCAATCAAGCAACAGGATTTTCTACAACATCTTTTTATTACGTCAACACATCACTATTTTTTGTTTTTCAGTAACCAGGGCAAAGTATACAGGTTAAAGGTACATGAAATTCCTGAAGCAGGTCGGCAGGCAAGGGGAACCGCTATTATTAATTTGATAAATATAAACACTGAAGAATATATTACAACGGTTATTCCCATTAAGAAATTTGTACCTGATAACTACCTGTTTATGGCTACCAAAAAGGGTATTGTAAAGAAAACATCTTTGGATGAGTATGACTCCTCTCGTAAGGACGGCATTATTGCTTTAAACCTAGATGATGACGACGAGTTGGTAAATGCAACCCTTTCCGATGGTGACCAGGAAATAATTTTGGCCACCAGAAAGGGGCAAGCCATTCGTTTTCACGAGAGAGAGGTAAGGCCCATAGGAAGGGTCACAAGGGGAATGAAAGGAATAACGCTGCGGGATGAAGATGAAATTGTATCCATGGATAAAATCCGCAGTGACGGTGATTTATTGGTACTTACAAGTGCGGGTTACGGAAAGAGAAGTAGAATCAAAGATTATAGAATGCAATCCCGGGGAGGCCTGGGAATTCGCAATATAAAATGCACACCCCGTAACGGACATGTTGTTTCGGTAAGGGTAATTAAAAAAGATGAAGAGATAATGATGATTAGCGCCGAAGGTGTTATGATTAGATTACGCGTTGGGGATATACCCATAATGGGAAGATCAACGCAAGGGGTTATACTTATGAAACTGGGTGAAAATGATAGGGTAGTGGCAGTGGCCCGGGTAGTTAGTACAAAATAACCGTGGATAATATCCACGGTTATTTTTTTTGGCTGAGAAATTGAATAATATTTAATATTAGTTAGTAAGAGTGATATAAATTAAATATTTAAAGATATATGGTAATTTTTACTATTTGGTATATTATGGTATTATAATAGGTAAAAGTTACCAGTGGGCCCACTGAATAAGGGGGGGGAATTTAAATGGTATGTGAGGTTAATGGAATTATTGAATTTTACGCCCATGCTATACCCTATTTAGCCAGTACAAGAAAAAAGGGCTTAACGGCAGACAATGACGAGACTGTTTCCATTATTTTTCCTGAAATAAGCATTGATAACAAACTTAAGGGAAGGACATTCCTTTTGAAAGAGAATTTGCGGATTCCCAGGGGACCTGACAGTTGAAATTAGAAGGAGGGTAGGGTTGGGGCAAGTAATTTTACAATTAAATAGATTAGTATATCATCCGGCCAAGAGCCGGAATTAAATCCTATACTAGGATTGGAATTGAGTAGTTAAGACTCAATTTACCAACCAGGAATTATAAAAAACCTGATGAAGAGACAAGCATTGGAATAGATGTTAACTGACAGCCGGGAGTTTTAAACTGACTTATTGGACATTTCTAATAGTGCACTGGATGTTTAAATAAAGATGTAAATAATTACCGGCCGGTTTTAAATAGTGAGTGCCTTCCTTTGGATCACCGGTATCGTTTTGTTGCAGGCTGAAGGCGGCCGCGTAAAAATAGCTTCACAGAAAGACCTCCCTATAAAAAAAATAGCGGTGTCAATCACTCAAACTACCCCTATGTTTTAACGGGGGTAGTTTTCAATTTTCTATAGATCTTGTCTTTCGTTCCATAATGCAGTAAAATTACTTGGTAGAGATTCATGCTGATATACGACCTCAGCAGAACATGGTTGCTTATTTTTAGCTGTATTTGAATGGAGGCGTAATAAATGACGGAACAGGGAACCTGGACCGTAAAAAAAGGTTTAGCCGAAATGTTAAAAGGCGGCGTAATAATGGATGTGACCACCCCGGAGCAGGCTAAGATCGCTGAAGAAGCCGGGGCATGTGCAGTAATGGCTTTAGAAAGGGTTCCGGCAGATATAAGGGCTGCCGGCGGGGTTGCCAGGATGGCTGACCCGTCCGTAATATTACGCATCATGGATGCCGTGACTATTCCTGTAATGGCCAAGGCACGTATAGGTCATTTTGTAGAAGCCCAAATACTGGAAACCCTGGGTGTCGATTATATAGACGAAAGCGAAGTTTTGACACCGGTTGATGAGGAACATCATATTGACAAAAACCAGTTTAAGGTACCCTTTGTATGTGGTGCCCGCAACCTGGGTGAAGCTTTAAGGCGTATCGGTGAAGGAGCCGCAATGATAAGAACCAAAGGCGAACCGGGTACCGGTAACGTTGTTGAGGCTGTAAGGCATATGAGAAAAGTAATGGGGGAAATTCGCCGGCTTCAAAATATGCCTAAAGAAGAACTTATGCACACAGCCAAAGAAATGGGTGCGCCGTATAACCTGGTTTTGGAAGTGGCTAAAGAAGGACGTTTGCCTGTGGTTAATTTTGCCGCCGGCGGCATTGCAACTCCGGCTGACGCTGCAATGATGATGCAGTTGGGGTGTGATGGTATTTTCGTGGGTTCCGGTATATTTAAATCAACGAATCCTTCAGCAAGGGCCAAGGCTGTTGTTTCAGCCACCACTCACTTTAATGATCCCCAGGTTTTAGCAGAAATATCCAGGGATTTAGGGGAAGCAATGCCCGGGATTGAAATATCTGCAATTGAACCTCAACAGCGTATGCAAGACAGAGGGTGGTAAAATAAAATGTTAGTGGGTGTGCTGGCACTTCAGGGTGCCTTTAGGGAGCATCAGATGGCTCTAAAGGCTTGTGGTGTTAATACTGTACAGGTACGTAAACCGGAACATTTGGACGGTATAAACGGTCTGGTTATTCCCGGTGGTGAAAGCACCACCATGAGTAAGTTACTGGTTCAGTACCATTTATTGGAGCCTATTATTCAGCTGGGTCGCAGCGGAATGCCAATACTGGGTACTTGTGCGGGATTAATTATGCTGGCCAAGGATATAAACCGGTCGGACCAGGCAAGATTGGGACTCATGGATATTAAAGTGGAACGTAATGCCTTTGGCCGCCAGGTTCAAAGTTTTGAGGCCGATTTAGAAATATCCCAATTGGGTAATGAACCCTTCCGGGGAATATTTATAAGAGCACCCTATGTGATGGAAGTGGGAGCCGGTGTCGAGATATGGGCGCAATATGAAGGAAAAATAGTTTGTGTCAAGCAGGATAATTTGTTGGGTGCTGCATTTCACCCTGAATTGACAGATGATCTCCGGTTCCACAGGCAATTTATAGATATTGTAAGTTATGAACCCAAGTGCATATAACTATTGCAAATTTACTCGATATATAGTAATATTTTTAACAACTGGAATTAGAAATCTTAATAATAAACTCTATGAAGGGGTACAGTAGCTGGTCGTAATTTCTTCAGAGAGCCGGTGTTTGCTGCGAACCGGTGGTTACGACAGGGCGAAGGGGCTCCCCGGAGAGGGCCTGCTGAAAAAAGAAGTAGGTGGGCACGGTTTATCCGTTATTCGATTTAAGGGGACTCGGTTTTTTTACATACCGGGTCAACCGGGGTGGCACCGCGGGAGTAACCTCTCGTCCCTGTTTATTTATGAGCAGGGAGCGAGGGGTTTTATATTTTACGAAACTATGTATGATTTTAAAAAAATAAACATACCTGAAGGGAGAGCTTTTTATGCAGGATAAAGAATATTTGATGATTCCCGGCCCTACTCCGGTACCGCCATCGGTCATGAATGCCATGGCCAGGCCCATGTTCGGTCACCGGAGTGAAGAGTTCGCCGAAATGCATAAAAATATTATTGGTAAGCTTCAAAAGGTTTTTCAAACAACCAATGATATTTTTGTATTGACCAATTCCGGAACAGGCAGTATGGAAACCGCGGTGGCAAACACCGTAAGCCCCGGGGATAAGGTTTTGACTCTGGTGGGCGGAAAGTTTGGTGAGCGCTGGTCGGAATTGGCCACGGCATACAAGGGAGAAGTTATCCAGGAAGATTTTGAATGGGGTACCCCGGTGGATTTAAATAAGGTTGAGGAAGTATTAAAGGCAAATCCGGATATTAAGGTTGTATTTGCTACCTTTAATGAAACTTCCACCGGTGTGGTTAATGATATTGAGGGCTTGGGTAAAATTGTGGCCAAGACACCTGCATTATTGGTGGTTGACGGTGTAAGCGGTGCCGGTGGTATTGAAATAAAAACAGATGAGTGGAATGTGGATATACAAGTTACCGGTTCTCAAAAGGCTTTAATGCTGCCCCCGGGTCTTGGTGTAATTAGTGTTAGTTCCAAAGCTTGGAATAAAATAGAGAACAATTCTTCACCGAGGTATTATTTTAATCTTATAAAGGCCAGGAAATCTATGGAAAAATGGAATACTGCCTTTACTCCGGCGGTATCCTTATTTGTGGGTCTAAATGCTGCTTTAGATATAATGCTGGATGAAGGTATGGATAATGTTTATGCCCGTCACAAGCTTTTAAGGGATGCCACCCGGGCTGCCGTAAGGGCCCTAGGTCTTAAGTTAATGACGGAGGACTTTTGTGCTTCACCTGTGATCACTTCCGTTTATGCTCCTGAAGGTGTAGGATCTGATGATATTCGTAAAGTATTAAAACAAGAATATGGTATTACCTTTGCCGGTGGGCAAGCTAAATTAAAAAATAAAATATTCCGTATTGCCCATATGGGTTTTGCCGATAAGATGGATGTACTGTTGGCAATAAGCGGTCTGGAAATGGCTTTGGATAAAGTTGGCTATCCCGTTGAGCTGGGTAAGGGAGTAAAGGCTGCGCAAGAAGTATTTTTGGGGAGGTATAAGTAAATGGCTGATTTTAAAGTTCTGGTAATGGATAATGTATCTGAAGAGGGGTTAGCCCCTCTTCGTGAAGAGAAAGATATAGATGTCGTTATCGGTGGCAAAATGACAGAAGAAGAATTAATTAAAATAATTGGCGATTATGATGCTATGATAGTTCGAAGTGCCACCAAGGTTACCCCTAGATTATTGGAACATGCAACAAAATTAAAAGTTGTGGGGCGTGCCGGTGTGGGAGTAGATAATATTGATCTGGACGCCTGTACTAAGCAGGGTGTTTTGGTGGTTAACGCGCCGGATGGTAATACCATTGCCGCCACCGAACATACCATGGCCATGATGTTGGCCTTGGCCCGCAACGTTCCCCAGGCCGTTCAAAAAATTAAGGAAGGGTCTTGGGATAAAAAAGCATTTCTCGGAGTTGAACTCAGGAATAAGGTGTTGGGTGTTGTAGGATTGGGACGCATCGGGTCAAATGTGGCCCGTAGAGCCCGGGCTATGGAAATGAAGATTATAGCTTACGACCCTTATATTACCGAAGAAAAAGCATCTGCACTGGGAATTTCAATAATGTCCCTGGATGATGTTTTAAAACAGGCTGATTTCATCACTTTCCATATGCCTAAAACTAAAGAAACATATCATTTGATTGATGAGAGAGCCTTTAGTTTGATGAAAAACGGTGTTCGTATAATCAATTGTGCCCGTGGGGGTATAATTGACGAGGAAGCATTGTATAAGGCCATGGAATCCGGTAAAGTTGCCGGTGCTGCGTTGGACGTTTTTGAGGAAGAGCCCAATACTCACAGTCCATTACACAAATTTGATAACTTTATTGCCACTCCTCACTTGGGAGCCTCCACCTGTGAAGCTCAACTTAATGTTGCAGTGGATGTAGCCAGGGAAATAATAGACGCCCTCAGGGAAAATGTTGTTAAAAATACTGTCAATATTCCTTCCGTTAAACCGGAAGTTATGGCGGGAGTGAAGCCTTACCTCCGTCTCGCAGAGAAACTAGGAAAGTTTCAGGCTCAGCTGGTGGACGGAAGAGTTAACAGGGTTGAAATAATTTACAGCGGGGAATTAACCAAACAGGAAGTGGCGCCCATAACCACTGCCCTGGTAAAGGGTATGTTGGACCCCATTCTTCAGGAAAGGGTAAACTATGTTAATGCAATTTTGTTAGCCAAAGAGCGGGGTATCCAGGTGGTACAAACTGTAGACGGTCATGCTGGGGGTTATGCCAGCTTGATAACCGTAAAGGTTACCGCTGATAAATGTGAGAAATCTGTGGCCGGTACTCTTTTCCGGGAAAACGATCCCCGTATTGTTATGATTGACGGTTATAGAATTGATGCCGTTCCCGAAGGGTTTATGCTTTATGTTCCGCATACTGACAAGCCCAGGATTATCGGCCCGGTGGGAACTTTAATTGGGGAACACAATATTAATATTGCCAGCATGCAGGTGGGTAGAAAAGAAATAGGCGGCAAGGCAGTAATGGTTCTGACGGTGGATGCTGAAGTTCCGGAGGAAACTTTACAGGAAATTGCCCGCCTGGACGGTGTTGCCGGAGTTAAATTTATAAGCCTGTAGTGTTTTACAAGGATATTCCAATATGATATACTTTTGCCGGGTGAATACCCGGCATTTACTTTTTTTGAATACCGGGTATGCTGTTATGAGGGATTTTAAAAATTACTATATTATGGAATAATTATAATAATAAGCACCTGCAGGAGGTGTCGGTATGCTTGACGTAAAGTTTGTGCGTAACAATCCTGAAGTTGTGCAAGAAGCCCTAAAAAAAAGGGGTAGTGATATTAGCCTGGAACCCTTTTTAAGGTTGGATGAGCGTCGCAGAAAACTATTGACGGAAGCGGAACAGTTAAAGAATCAAAGAAATGTAGTATCCGAGGAAATAGGTAGGCGCAAAAAAGCAGGTAAGGATGCAGAAGAAATGGTGCGGGAAATGCGCCAGGTATCGGAAAGAATAAAGGAAATGGATGAGGAACTCCGGGGTTTGGAGATAGAAATTCAAAACATTCTTCTGGGTATTCCCAATATAACGGATGATTCTGTCCCGGTGGGCAAAGATGAAAACGATAACATTGAAATAAGACGCTGGGGAGATTTACCTGTTTTTAATTTTGAACCCAAACCTCACTGGGAACTGGGTGAATCTCTGGATATTTTAGATTTTGAGCGGGGAGGAAAGGTAACCGGTGCCCGGTTTAGTTTTTATAAAGGATTGGGTGCTGCATTGGAACGTGCCTTAATTAGTTTCATGCTTGATGTACATACCCGGGAACACGGATATGTTGAGATTTTCCCTCCCTTTATTGTAAATGCTGATACAATGACCGGTACCGGGCAACTTCCCAAGTTCGCCGAGGATATGTTTAAACTGGAAGATCTGGATTATTATTTAATTCCCACGGCGGAAGTACCGGTGACCAATCTGTACCGCCAGGAAATATTGGATGGAGATAAGCTTCCCATTTATCATTGTGCCTATAGTGCTTGTTTCCGTGCTGAGGCCGGGGCTGCAGGCAGGGATACCCGGGGTTTAATCCGCCAGCACCAGTTTAATAAAGTTGAATTGGTTAAGTTTTCACGCCAGGAGGATTCCTGGGATGAGTTGGAGAAACTTACCGCTAATGCGGAAAGGATTCTTAAATTACTGCAATTGCCATATAGAGTTGTTAATCTTTGCACCGGTGATATAGGGTTCAGTGCAGCCAAAACTTATGATATTGAAGTTTGGCTTCCCAGTTACCAGGCCTATAAGGAGATATCCTCTTGTAGTAACTTTGTTGATTTCCAGGCGCGCCGGGCCAATATACGTTATAAGGAAGGTAAGGGTAAACCCAAGTTTGTGCACACACTGAACGGTTCCGGATTGGCTGTGGGGCGTACCGCTGCCGCTATATTGGAGAATTACCAGCAGGAGGACGGTACAGTAATTATACCTGAAAAACTTCGTCCATACCTTGGTGGCTTGACTCGGATAGGTTAGTTTGTTATAATCAAGTTCGTGGTCGCGTTCCGGCGACCACGGGCTTATATATGAGGTATTGACAGCTATGGGTACTCGTGTTAAACTTTTTATTACCTCTGGTTAGAAAGTTTAGCTGGAGGGATGTCCGAGCGGTTTAAGGAGGCGGTCTTGAAAACCGTTGAACCTTCACGGGTTCCGTGGGTTCGAATCCCACTCCCTCCGCCAGAAAAATTATACGGAGAGATGGCCGAGTCGGCTGAAGGCGCTCGCCTGCTAAGCGAGTAGACGGTGTAGAGCTGTCTCGAGGGTTCGAATCCCTCTCTCTCCGCCAGTTATGGGATACACACCTTTTTAAAGGTGTGTATCTTTTTTTTAACACATATTGCCACTCTGAATACAATATATAAAGGGAGTGATAATATGTTGATCTGTATTGATCCCGGTCACGGGGGTAACGATCCGGGTGCCGTATCGGTGGAAGGGCACCTGGAAAAGGATAATAATCTGGCTATAGCAAAAATTATAAAGGATCAAGAGAGTAATCTGCAAAATGTTAATTTTATTTATACAAGGTTGGAAGATAAACGTCTGGGAAATAATACGGGCTCAGATTTGGGGGCAAGGGTAAAAATAGCAAATGACAGCGGCGCGGATCTTTTTATCAGTATTCATCAAAATGCTGATCCCAATAATAAAGGACGTGGGGTTGAAACCTATTATTTTGCCGACCAGAATTTTACTTCCACGGAAGGTAAAAAACTGGCACAAAGTTTACAACAGGCTGTTTTAAAGGCTACCGGTCTAACGGACAGGGGTATTAAACCGGGGAGTTTTTATGTCCTGCGAAATACCTTTATGCCTGCTGTTTTGGTTGAGGCCGGTTTTATAGGGGGGGATCCAAATGAAGCAAAATATGTTTCCCTCCCCGATACCGTTGAAAAAATAGCCAAAGCTATTCTAAAGGGAATTGCAGATTACCTGGAAATTGATTACCAGGAATCAGAACAAGAACCCGGAGTAGAAGGGACAGTTATAACGGGGGAACCGGTTGTTAACAAAACACAAGCGGAAAAGTTTATTAGGGAAAAGGCGCCTGACTGGGTGTTCCTAGTGGATATTTATTACTCATTGGGAGCTGTTTATGGCATAAGGGCAGATATTGCATTGGCCCAGGCATGTAAAGAAACCAATTATTTTAAATTTACGGGAATAGTAAAGCCGGAATTTAATAATTATTGCGGCTTAAAAACGGAAAAGGCACAGGGGGACACTCCCTCTGACCATGCTCGTTTTCCCGATCCGGCAACAGGTGTGGAAGCACATATTCAACATCTTTATTGTTATGCAACACAAAACCCCCTGCCTGAAGACCGTACACTGGTGGATCCCCGTTTTAACATTGTTGCTGAAATTGTTGGGAGGGGTACAGCCACTACGGTGGAGGAATTGAGTGGTAAATGGGCTCCAAGTTCCGATTACGGGAAAAGTATTGTTAGAGATTACATGCAAAAAATGTTATCTTTTTACCCGGATAATGGTGATCCAGGGGAACTGCAAAAGGAAATAAATAAATTGCAGCAGGAACTTGATTCCAGTAAAAGAGAAATAAGCAAATTAGAAAATAAAGTTGCGGAAATGAATTCAAAACTTAAGGAGATAGCCCGGATAATTTCTCCCTACAGTTAAAGGGATAGTTATAATGACTTTTACTCCCAAGTGAGGTCAATTCAATAATATTGCCTGTGCTCTTGGTTTATGATATAGTATAAAAGTAGGTTTTCTTAGGGAGTTTATGTGTAGTAAATAATTTCCGGCTTGACTGGCATGAATATTTTTGTTACAATAACTCTTGCATTGCAGTGAAGTAAATTTAATAAATCGTGTGCCCGTAGCTCAACTGGATAGAGCGTCTGACTACGGATCAGAAGGCTTGGGGTTCGAGTCCCTTCGGGCACACCAAACAAACAAATTTAGATGCGCGGCATTTGCCTGCGCATCTAACATCTTTCTTATTCAGTAAAACTAATGTGCCCGTAGCTCAGGGGATAGAGCAGCGGTTTCCTAAACCGCGTGTCGGGGGTTCGATTCCCTCCGGGCGCACCAGTTAATAAACTGCCTCGCATTTACTGCGGGGTTTTTGTTTCCATTAAGATTGTCAAGATATTGTTTTTTGTGTTATACTTTTTTTTGTATTGATTAGTCTTAACAGAGGTTTCCTGTGAACGAGCATGTTAAATTTATGCGTGAAGCCTTAATAGAAGCGGTTAAAGCGTATAATCTTGGTGAAGTGCCCATTGGCGCGGTTATTGTTAAAGACAATGAGATTATAGCCAGAGGCTATAACCTGCGTGAAACGCTGTTGGACAGTACGGCACATGCAGAAATAGTGGCCATGAGGCAAGCGGCACAAAGACTGGGTGATTGGAGACTATCCGGTACCACCCTTTATTCAACGATAGAGCCCTGTGCCATGTGCGGTGGCGCCATTGTACAATTCAGAGTGGACCGGCTTGTTTATGGTGCACCGGATCCAAAAGCCGGGGCGGTTGATTCTGTTATCGATGTTGTGAGAGAACGCCGGTTCAACCATAGAGTGGATGTCATTTCAGGTGTTTTGGAGGACGATTGCAGGGAGATTATTCAGCAGTTTTTTAGAGAATTGCGCAATAAAAGTAAATAATATTTACGGAGAGATGGCCGAGTCCGGCTTAAGGCGCTCGACTCGAAATCGAGTAGACCGTTAGCAGCGGTCTCGTGGGTTCGAATCCCACTCTCTCCGCCATGGTTGATTAAAAGGCAAGGGATTCTAACATTGATAAATAGAATCCCTTGTTGTTTTCACGCAGGTATGGATTACACTGGATTTTGTATGCGGGGAGCCGTTATTGATTGACTTCCAGCCCGTTTTCCCGCAAGTACTGCTTTAATTTTCTAATGTTGATTTCCCCGAAGTGGAAAACCGATGCGGCCAGCAAGATGTCTGCCTTACCTTCCTTGGCCGCCTCCAAAAAATGTTCCATTTTACCGGCGCCCCCTGAGGCCACGACGGGCACGTTGACGTTTTTCTTAATCGCCCTGATCAGGGGTATATCGTAACCGGTCTTGGCGCCGTCGCAGGCCTTGCTGGTGGGAAGGAGGATTCCCGCCCCCCTGGCTGCCGCTTCCCGGGCCCATTCCACCGCGTCCTTGCCCGTGGCCGTATTTCCCCCGTCGATATAAACCTCGTAGCCCGAGGGAAAGGCCGGGTTTCGATCCACGTCGATGGCCACCACAACTTTTTCGGAGCCGAATCTGGCGGCCGCCTGGTTTATCAAATCCGGGTTGCGAAAAGCGGCGCTGCTGATGGATACACGGTCGGCTCCCGCCTCCAAAACCGCCTCGGCATCCGTCAAGGAGCCAATCCCCCCGCCCACGGTAAAAGGAACGGTGGTTACTTCGGCCACCCTGCGGACGGCATCCAGGGTTGTCCTCCGCTTTTCTATGGTGGCGGTAATATCCAAAAAGGCCAGTTCGTCGGTCCCGCTTTCGCAGTAGGTTCTGGCGCATTCCACCGGGTCTCCCGCATCCCTTAAATCAACAAAATGAACGCCTTTGACCACCCGCCCTTCCTTCATGTCAAGACACGGCATGATAAGCACCTTTTGCATCAATTCAGCCCTCCGTAACATGCTGGTATTAAGATAACCAATCAATAAATAGAAAAAGCATTACAATATCTTCTATCTTACCATGGATAATGCCACTGACCAATGCATAATTTCAGGTGGCATGTATATTGCATACAAAAAAATTAATTATAGACGGAAAATCAAACAAATTTTCACGGTGTCAGCGTTGTAAAGCAAGACACAGTTTTACCGGTTGCAGGCGGTATCTATCTTTTGGCGTTTAGTAACTATTCAGCATGACATTATAAAAGGACACAGATACCCCTGGGATTGACCATAAAAATAAGACTGAGCTAAGGCAGATTGTCAGTAAACAAAGGTTTCCCTTTCATAGCAGCATAAATAGCAGAAAACATGGAGACATTCTGCTTGTTGGCAGATGAAATATAGCTTCTGATACGGCAGAAGGCATCCTGCCCATTCTGCGACCGAAAACCACTGGATATCTTTAGCTGCAGTTTTGGCCATGGGGAGTGTAAATTATTTTGTATAAAATGGGTAATTCCATCGAATAATGGTTAACCTTATAATGGCTCTTACCCTCTGGGAGGATAGGGCTCTGCTGGAGAGCAACCCGATCGCCCAGACGGGGTTCTGCCGGGGATACGGTGGGGGGTATCTAATTTACCCCTCACCCTTTCTCTCGCCCTTACCCTGTATCCTTGAGGAGAACCAAAGCGATAAACTCTTGGGGCGAAACCCCAAAATATTTATATACCCAGCTCTGATTGTAAACGGTCACCGAAATGAATGGCAAACTGTGAAATGCATTTTTTCCATTCTTTTATAGGCATGGTCCATTTCTTTGAAGCTTCAACAGTGGCCAGATATATGATTTTTTTCAACGCCTCATCTGTCGGATATGCTGTTTTGGTTTTGGTTACTTTCCGCAATTGTCGGTGATACCCTTTAATTACGTTGGTAGTGTATATTATTTTGCGTATCTCGTATGGATATTTAAAATAGGCTGTTAGCTCAAGCCAGTTGTTTTCCCAGGACCGAATTATGATGGGATGTTTTTTACTCCATTTTTCTTTGAATATTTCAAAGCCTAACTCTGCTTCTTCCATGGTCAGAGCCTGGTAGACCTGTTTGAGGTCAGCCATTAATTCTTTTTGCTCCTTGCATACACCAAGCCAAAAACTGGCACTTTCATTTTCCCCAATCCAGATACCAAGTATGTCCTTTTGGCCGGACATATTTATACCTAATACACTGTAGGCCGCCTTATTGACAATTCTGTTTTCTTTGCGGACTTTAAAGTGAATTGCATCAAGAAATATGATGGGATAAACGCGATCTAACGGTCTGGACTGCCATTCAGCAATCAAGGGTAAGATTTTATCGGTTATTTTGGTCTTCTATCTGGTTACAGGTTTTTTCGTATTTGCCGATAATCCTGGGTTCAAATTCGCCATTACGATCTCTGGGGATATCAACATCAGTTTTACCAAATTTAGTTTGGATAGTTTTTTTGCTGTAACCGTTACGACTGTTACCGCTATTATTACCCTGTATGCTGTGTTTCTTGTAGCCGAGGTGTTCCTCTAATTCAGCCTCAAGTATACCCTGGAGGGTATCCCTAAAAAGGCTTTTTAGCATCTCGTGTACGTCGTCTACGGTGCGGCAATCCTTGGCCAGTTCTCTTATGGTTTTGTCTTGCAAGTTTTGCATAAATGGTCATCTCCTTTATTTGTAGTTATTACCATTTATACAAAACTTTTTACATTCTCTTCTGTTTTGTCTTTAGGATTGCCCGGAGTTTTTAGCTATCTATTTTGGAGTAATGAAGATTGGCGCGGTACCGTACCGGTTACTACTATGGGATTACCCAAGGACTATCTTTATTACTTAAACGATAGCCGGGCCAAAGTTTTAATAACCAGCTCGGAGTTGGCACCACAGTTTACCCAGATTCAAAATGAGCTGAAGTTCTTGCGTCATTTCATCGTCTTCTAAAATCTATTTTTCCTACGGCCGAAACAATTCTCTAGGAACCTGGTCAAAAAGTCCTTTTTGAGGAAACCTAAGCCCACCACATTTACAATAAGTGGGATTATTTTAGGGATTTAATCCAGTTACAGGCTAATTTTACTGGCATTAATACCCCATATCACCCTAATATTTCCTTATTTCTTAAAAAAGGGCGTACTTACCCTATTACCGGTTGAACAGCCTTTTCTTTGGCATATTTTGCCATAAGGCGGGGAATGGTTATTATATTTTTAACAGCACCATGGATGGCGAGTTTGAACTTGGCCCAAGCTATACCAACCAAACGTATTTGGCGTGCCCCATGCCGGGTTAAGTGGGCGATTGTTCTTTCAACATTGGCCCGCACCGAATACTCTGCTTTGAATTCCGGTGTTTTTTGCTGAACTCGGGCGGCTTGTAATAATGCTTCTTGTTCATGAATACGAATTGTTCGCCCGGACTTGGATTTTGTACATTTATCCTTTAACGGGCATGCATCACATGTCTCCTTTGGAAATTTAACAATTCCTTTGGCAGCCCGCTTAACTTATTTTTTCGTTTCGCGTTTCGGCACTATGGAAATGGTTTGGCCGGCCGGGCAGGTGATTGATCCCATATTTAAATCAATATCAAATTCTTCTTTGGAGAAGAGATCTTTTTTGTTACTGGCGGGAGGAACTTTGGCTATCAAGTTGATTTCTTTGTCCAGCATGGCTTGTCGGGTTTCCGCGCCGCCGTATGCGGTATCACCCAGTAATTTTTCAGGGTATTGCCCAAGGTTTTCTTTTCTTTGTTCCAAAAGTTCTTCCAATGCGGATTCGTCAGAGGTGTTGGCCGGTGTAACTGTGGTGGAGGTAACCAGTTCACAGTCCCGGCCCCCCGTCATAACATGCCCTTTGTAGCCGTCTGTTTTGTAACTGGTAGTTTTGCGTCCGTGGCGCATTTCGGGGTCTTTGACAGAGATAATTCTGTCTTTGGCAACCCCCTGCCTGATTTTAATTTGTCCGTCGGTTTCTTCAATATCTTGCTCTGCTACCAATTGCAGCAGGTTGACGGCATCTTTTAATTCTTCGGAAACCGTAGCGCCCAGAATGAATTCTTTTACTTTACGGGCATCGTTAACCAGGGTGGCTAGCAATTTTTGTTTGGCTGCAGGGTTGTCCCAATCGATTTTGGGTTTGCCCTTTTTTCCGTACTCTTGATGTTCAATAATTGATTCCAATGTACTTTGTCTGCATCGTCAAACAGGCCCGCTGCGGTTGCTGTTTACAAGGTCATTTTGAGTAATTTACGAGCGGTATCATCGTTTAAAAACATTTTGCGGTAGTTTGATAATGAGGCATGGGTTATTCGGCACTGGGGGGTACGACTTAGTTTTAAGGCGAATTTAACCCGGTCATCAAATTGAGCGGCTTCATCCATCTCGCGGTCTGAGTAACCTTTTTCCAGCTGTATTATGATAGCTGTCAACATGCGGGTTGGACTTAGCGAAGGGCGACCTTTCCCTGTGCTGTAAAAATGGGCGAATTGTTCATCGCTAAGGTTTTCTTCTACCCATTGTCTGACTCGGTAGTAGAATGATTTCTTGGAGATTCGTTCTTGCCAGTTATCAATATCAGCAAAGGTTAATTCTATTTCTTTACTTCCGAGCATTTGATTCCACCGCCAAGATTTAGTATTTAATCATAATATATCATAAAATGGTATATTATTGAGACTTATGTGATATTTTACTGCACTTTTTGACCAGGTTCCTAGAATAGCCAGAAGAGTTGCTACTCCCCTTCCCGGTCAATATTTATCATTTCGTCCCCGGGAATTCGCAGAAAAGCCTCCACTACCCGGGGGTCAAACTGACTGCCCGCGCACCGCTTCAGTTCATTGAACGCCTGGTCCGGGGTAAGTGCTTTCCTGTAGGGCCTGGTGGAG
>Ga0182240_100050_pt1 | contig 62618 bp, 60 predicted proteins | sample hydfrates4_PW_90_FD_145594 | JGI IMG/M metagenome (GOLD analysis project Ga0182240, IMG submission 145594) | Subsurface microbial communities from deep shales in Texas, USA - hydraulic fracturing test 4_PW_90 | ecosystem: Environmental > Aquatic > Deep subsurface > Shale gas/oil reservoir >...
TATGGTTTTAGTCAACTACTACCTACTACTCCAAGGGGAGGGAATCCTTCTTTTTTATCAAAACTTTTAGTTTCAATGGTTTAAGGATATTAAGTATATGATACTTAGTATCATATCTGACACTACTCATACAAGAGAAGGAGGAATATCTAATGAAAGCAAAATTAGTTATTTTATTGGCAGTAGGTATTTTAGTGATAGCAGCTATTCCCATGCTTGCTGCTGATAATGATGCCCCTGTAGTTACAGTAACACCGGAGGATGAAGAAATTCAGAAGCTTAACCAAGAAATGTGGAAAATTAGAGAAAAAATTGCTGAGAAGAGAGGGGAACAGTTACCCGAGTATAATGAAGAGTTCTTTAATAAAATGTATGACTACTGTAATGGCCAGATGGGCGGCATGATGATGGGATCTAACGGAATGATGGGAGGATACGGTCCGCAAAGCAGCGGTTACGGAATGGGTGGAGGTATGATGGGCTGGTAACCCGTTTCATAAAAACGGCAACTAAAGGGTTGCCGTTTTTGTTTGCCCGGCATGTTTGCTGAGCCGATGGGTTGAAAGAAACCCTGTCGCCTAACCAGCGGGAAGACAACTCGTAGGCAAGGACGTCGCTGGCAACGCCGAGGTCTGAAGGACGCTGAAGGGGGAGCAAATTGATTTTTAATGAGGGTGAAAAAATTTTTGGAAAAGTATCGCTGGGGGCTAGTTCCTCGTTGGGTAATGGACTATTTATTAAAAAAATATCCTTATTGCTCACCATAGTCAGGACACAAATATTGTCACCGTGCCGCTTTTGTGTTATGTTATAGAAAACTGGGTAAGGAGATTTATTTATGGGTAAGCAAGCTTTACTTGTTATTGATATGTTAGAGGATTTTGTAGGAGAAGATGGTATATTATACATTGGTGAAATAAGCCAAAAGGTAACGCAAGCAGTTGCTGCAGTTATTAAAGAAGCGCGAGAAAGAGAAATACCGGTAATATATATTTGTGACAGACACAGAGAAGACGATGCTGAATTTAGAATGTTTCCTGCACATTGTGTAGAAAATACTTTAGGTGCAGAAATATTGAAAGATATAGCTCCACAACCAAAGGATTATATTATCCCCAAACGTCGATATAGTGCTTTTTTTGGTACTGACTTGGACGCTACTTTACGAGAACTAGGCGTTACTGAATTAATATTGGTAGGAGTATGTACCAATATCTGCGTGCTTTATACAGCTGCCGATGCCCGGATGCTAAATTATGAAGTTACAGTAATCAAGGATGCGGTAGCATCTTTTGATGAAGAAGCACATAATTTTGCTTTGAAAGAATTAGAAACTACGTTAGGGGCAAAGATAAGATAGTTACCAGCTCTTGATACATAAGGAAATAGAGACTGCCATATTTTCCTAGGATAACTTCGTTTACAGGTTTGCTTAAATGCGTTTTTGCTAAATACACCACATATGGTGTATTTTTTATTGAGAGAAGTTGTTAGGCGAAAGCATATGTGGGGGAAAGGAGTTAGTTCGATGTTAAAGACAGGTTATAAAAAATTTGCTGTCCTGCTAGTGTTGCTTTTATTTATTCTATCTGCGATTGGCTGTAGTAGTTCTAACTCAAGTGGCTCTACTACTGCTCCTGTCCCTAATTCTCACAAACAGCAAGAAAAAACAATATCATCCACTAAAGATAGAAAGTCTGATGCCGGCAGTGTTCTTAAGGTGCATTTCATTGATGTCGGTCAGGCGGACTCAATTCTAGTACAAACACCATCAGGTAAAAATATTTTAATTGACGGCGGTAATAACGATGATGCGGACCTTCTGGTAAACTATCTAAAAGACCAGAATGTAAAAACACTTGACTATGTTATAGGTACTCATCCCCATGAAGACCATATCGGAGGTTTGGATGTTGTTATTGAAATGTTTGAAGTGGAAAAAGTTTATTTGCCGAAGGTTTCTCATACAACTAAGACTTATAAAGACCTCTTACTGGCAGTAAAAGATAAGGGGGTTAAAATTATCCCGGCAAAAGCAGGTGTTAAGCCGGATATAGACTCCGAAGTTAAGGCATTATTTGTTGCACCTAATGGTGCAGACTATGAAGAAATCAATAACTACAGTGTTGTTTTCAAACTTACATACGGAAATACATCATTTCTGTTCACCGGTGATGCGGAAGCCTTATCTGAAAACGAAATGTTAAAATCAGGTTTTGACTTAAAATCTGATGTCTTAAAAGTTGCACACCACGGTAGCAGTAGTTCTACCACGCCGGAATTTTTAAAGGCTGTTTCCCCTAAATATGCAGTAATATCTGTTGGTACAGATAATGATTACGGACATCCAAGCGAGGAAACATTATTGAAATTAAATAATTTCAAAGTAAAGATTTATAGAACGGATATGCAGGGTACCATTATAGCAACAAGTGATGGAGAATCAATAAAGTTTAATAAATCAGCAATAACTCCAAAGGCTGCTACAAAAAACATCAGTATAATAGATATCAACCTTAGAGATGAAGTAGTAATTATTAAAAATTCTAGTCCCCAAGATGTAAACATGACTGGATGGACGTTAATCAGTGCAAAGGGAAATCAGATATATCATTTTCCGGAAGATTATGTATTGAAATCTGGTGCAATCGTTAGAATCTGGAGCGGGAAAAATGCAAGAAACAACCCGCCTGGTGATTTGTTTTGGACTAATGATTATATCTGGAACAATGATGGTGATACTGGAATCCTAAAGGATGCAGATGGTTACATTGTTTCAAGTAATGGAGGTAATTAAATGAATAAGATGATAGTTGACCGGTTTGAAGGTAGTATTGTAGTTTTGGAATACAAAGGGAAAACATATGAATTCCCTGGTGAACTTTTACCCGAGGAAGTAAAAGAAGGTGATGTGCTGAAGGTTAGTTTTAAGGTTGATAAAAATGCTACAGTAAAGAGAAAGAAGGAAATTGAAAAATTGATGGATGAGGTTTTTAATTTGCAAAAATGAAAGGGGTGAAAACAATGTAAGTAACATTTAGATGAAAAGTATAAGCCGGATGGCTATAATGTTGGAATAAATGTTGGTGCTGCAGCTGGACAGACAATAATGCATGTTCATATTCATCTTATTCCGAGATATAAAGGTGATATAGATGATCCTACTGGTGAGGTAAGGGGAGTTATACCGGAAAAGAGGATTTATTAATATTTAGGGTGATCAAATTGACTATTATTAAAGAAATGGAAAGTAGTTTCAAAAGACGTCAGACTTCTTATAAAATGGTAACAATTTTAGCGATGCTTGAGAAGTGCTCTTCAAGAGGAGTAGCTAATATTCAGAACGTTGTAGAATATTTTGCAGATTTTTATAAAAAGAGGAACCAATCCCTCTGTATGTCCTCATCGTAAGGGAGTTTTACAATTGGGTGTAATTTTGTTTGGCGACCCGATGGCTCCTGACTTTTTTGAAGCTGAAAGAGCGTTAACTGAATGTGATCTTCTTTTAGTTGCCGGAATAAGCTTGCAGCAGGTTTATCCTGTTACCGGAATTTCTCAATATGCGGATAAACTAGTAATAAAGACTAATCATCATAAATGCCGCAATTTTTTGTGGCGTTTTTTTGATATGGATTAAAAATGATGTACGAAATTCCAAATCAAGCAATTCGGTACCGGGTGAGGCGAATGCTATAAAAGAAGAAACTGATGTCACCGGAATTCTTAAAGTTCACGTCATTGACGTCGGCCAGGCTGACTCGATTCTTGTACAGCTTCCGTCAGGTGAAAATATTCTAATTGATAACTGCCGGAGATGTTGTTGAGGATGAAGTTTTTAAGTGAGGTTATCACAATTTAAAACTTTTTTTAATAAATTTTCAAGAGTAAAGTACCGGTTATTGGAAATTGAGCTTTGCCCCAATGATCGGCTTTTTTTATGTTTATAATAAGTAATTTCTATTTCGGGTTTGAGACTTGGAAAACATAGATTATAAAAGTGCCGCCCTGAATTATAGTAAAATTCTTTTTAAAAAAAGAAGGATTTTTTTAGGGAAAACAGAATGCAAATATACAATAATTAGTTTATACAAAAATCCATTTATGCTAATATTTTATTATCGGGTGGTCAGACCAATGAAAAAGAGTAGTACAATGCAACCAATTCAGAAAAAAAGAACATATGAGCTTGTGGTAGAGCAAATCAAAGAGTTATTATCCGGCGACGACTTTAAACCGGGTGATCGACTACCCACTGAACAAGAAATTGCATCTACAATGGGAGTAAGTCGTGCAACAGTACGGGAAGCGATGATTGTACTTGAGAGATCAGGGTTAGTGGAGATCTGTCCCGGTCGGGGGATAGTGGTTTGTGAATATAATAAACATCAGGTGAATGAGCCTATTATAGAAGTACTAAAACGGGATGGTAAGAATGTCCTGGATTTACTGGATTTTCGGAAAGGAATAGAAGTGGAAGCAGCTTATTTGGCAGCTGTGAGGATTAACAAAGAAAACCAACAAGAGTTAAGAAATGCTTACAAAGAATTGAAACGAGCAGTACAAGAAGGTGCTTTAGGGGCAGAAGAGGATAGGTTTTTTCATAGAGTCATTGCTCATATTTCAGGTAATCACCTTTTTGAAAGGGTGATGGATACAATTGAAGATTTACTAAAAGATGCTCAGGCAAAAACCAGGGCTGATTCAATGAGAAGGCCGGGGCAACCCCAAATTGTGTTAAAAGAACACGAGAGGATTATGAATGCAATTATACGTGGTGACGGCGATGAAGCAAGAAATGCTATGAGAGTACATCTTGACAATGTAGCAGCAAAAATTCATCATGTTTTAAAAATGGATAGCAGTAAGGGGAGGTGATGGACACCGGAATTGAAAAGCTGGTATTGAGATTCCAATCTGATGAGTAAACAAAAACATTTCTAGAGAAAGGAGTAATATATAAAATGAAATTATGGAGAAGTAAAACACTGGGATTATTAGTAATATTGATATTAACTGTTTCTCTTGTTGGTTGTAGTTCAGGTGGAGGAGAAGGCTCTGGCAGGAAATTTTTGACAATCTCCACTGCATCTACTGGAGGAACTTATTATCCGGTTGGTGTGGGAATGGCTACTCTCTGGACTGAAAAGCTAGCAGGTGAAGGTATAAAAGTATCAGCTCAATCTTCAGCAGGTTCTGTAGAAAACGTAGATATTTTGCGCAAAGGTGAAGCTGAATTGGCAATTATGCAGGGCTTGATTGGAGCTATGGCATGGAAAGCAAGGGAGTCTTTGAAGGTAAAAAATATGAAGGTTTACGTTCTATTTCCATGTTATGGCCTAATGTAGAGCATTTCGTACTGGCTGAGGAAACCGTTAAGACCGGAAATATTATGGATATTAAAGGCATTCGTATGTCCGTAGGACCTTCCGGGAGTGGTACCGAACGTTCTACACTCACTATCCTTGAAGGATTAGGACTAAGTACCGGTGATATTACACCCGAATACCTGGGTTATACAGAGGCCGCGACAGCAATGAAAGACGGGCGAATTCAGGGAGCTTCTATGCCTGCAGGCCCTCCGGTGGCGGCAGTGGCAGATTTATTTGCGAGCCCTATTGATGTTCAGGTCCTTGAGTTTACTGAAGAAAACCTAAAGGGTATCAATAGTGTATTCGATACCTGGTACATGTATGAAATTCCGGCCGGAACATACAGCGGTCAAGATAAACCCATCCAGACTATCGCACAGCCTAACTGGTTGGCTGTAAGTGATACTACTGACGAAGAAGTAGTTTATAAACTAACAAAAACTTTGTTTGAAAACTTGGATTATATGTACGGTGTGCATGATAGTGCTAAAAACATTAAATTGGAAACTGCATTATCCGGGTTGCCGGCTCCGTTACATCCCGGGGCGTATAAATATTATAAGGAGCAGGGTATGGAAATACCGGAGAAGTTGATTCCCCCGGAATTGAAATAACAGTTAAGAAATAATGATGGGTGAGGGGCAAAATTTTGCCCCTCTTTGTAAACTTCCAATCCAAGGAGTGACAATGACTGATGAAACAGCAGAAACAGGTGAAAACAAAACAACAATTTAAAAAACGAAAATTTGCCGGTACCAAAGGAAAAGCGGTAGCGGCCGTTGCTGTTTTATTTTCTATTTTTCAAATCTGGGTTAACAGTATCGGTGTTGTACCGGGGATTTTCAGAAATGCTATTCACTTGAGCTTTTTGCTGGTATTAACATTTATTTTATATCCGGCAACCAAGAAGTCCCCCAAAGATAAATTATCAAAACTGGATATTATTTTAATTATTCTCGGTATTTCGGTAGGAGCCTATATAGTATTCTTTTACAATGACTTACACATGAATCGCGGTTCAATACCTGTTACCCGCGATTATCTATTTGCCGTACTGGCCATTATACTGACTTTAGAGGCTGCCAGACGGGTGGTAGGCTGGTTAATTCCTGCCATTTCGATCTTTTTTTTAGTGTATGCAGCGTACGGGCCTTATTTTCCCGGTGTTTTTGGTCATGCCGGTATAGATTGGACTCGTATACTTTATCGGATGTATCTAACTTATGAAGGCTTATTTGGTATTACATTGACGGTTTCAGCAACATTTATCTTTCTCTTTATCCTTTTTGGTGCTTTTCTTAACATTAGCGGAGGTGCTGATTTATTTAACGATCTTGCACTTTCCCTGGCCGGTAAGCGCCGCGGCGGCCCCGCTCATGTAGCGGTTATTTCCAGTGCCTTGATGGGAACTTTAAGCGGAAGTCCGGCTGCAAATGTGGCTACAACGGGATCATTTACCATTCCTTTAATGAAAAAAATAGGGTATAAGCCGTATTTTGCAGGAGCTGTTGAAGCAGCTGCTTCAACAGGAGGGATGATAATGCCGCCGATTATGGGGGCTGCTGCGTTTCTGATGTCTTCATTTTTAGGAATACCTTATTTACGTATTGTGGTAGCTGCAATCATTCCTTCAATACTCTATTATGCCGCCATCATGATTATTGTTGACCTTGAAGCTAAAAAACTCGGTATAAAAGGAATGGAACCTCAGGAAATTCCCAGTTTGAAAAAGGTATTATTATCTCGAGGTTTGTTGCTCTTACCGATAATAGTAGTTATCTGGGCTCTGGTAACCGGTAAAACGCCCCTTTATGCAGGTTTTGCCGGCATAATTTCTACAATTGTAGCCAGTTATTCCAATAAGGAAACCAGAATTGGCCTGAAAAAACTACTGCTGGCCCTGGAAGAGGGTGCCATGGGATCAATCCAGGTGGGTGTTGCCTGTGCCTCTGTGGGAATTATTGTAGGTGTGGCAGCAATGACAGGGATTGGTTCAGTATTAGCCTATAACATTGTTAAAATTTCCGGTGGGTCCGCTTTCGTAGCACTGGCATTAGTTATGCTGACTTCTATCGTGCTAAGTTTTGGTCTGCCATCCACAGCATTGTATATTATTGTTTCAGTGGTTGCTGCTCCTGCGCTGGTAAAAGTAGGTATAATTCCTTTAGCAGCCCATTTCTTTGTGTTCTGGTTTGGTGCTCTTTCCAATGTAACCCCGCCGGTAGCATTGGCTTCCTATACCGCAGGGGGAATTGCAGGAGACGATCCCATGAAAACCGCATGGACGGCTTTAAAAATGACTCTGGCCGGATTTATTATACCCTTTATGTTTGCTTTTAACCCGGTGATTCTCTTCGAAACCCCAAGTGTTGTAAAGGTAGTCATTGCTGTAGTCACCGGGTTAATTGGGGTTTTTGCCCTTGCTGTAGCTACGGAACGCTACTTTTTGCGCAAGTTACTCAGGCTTGAGCAGCTGCTATTTTTGACAGGGGCATTGTTGATGATCAAACCTGGTCTGACAACCGACGTGAGCGGGCTTGTTATATTAGCCATTGCTCTGGGAATTCACTATTTTACTCGCAATAAAAACAAGGCCGATGAAGGAGCGGTTATCTTACGATGAATGAATATCCGAAATTTTATAAGGTAAAACAAAAATTTCCAAGCCCGAAGATAACAAATATTAAACAGGCAGTTAAAAAGGCGGTAACGGAAATGGCTGTGGCAGATAAAATTTCCACTGGAGATGAAATTGCTATTACGGCAGGTAGCCGCGGAATTACTAATATGCCTGAAATATTAAGATTACTGGGTGAGGAGATACGGGCCTTAGGCGGTGTACCGTTTCTTGTTGCTGCCATGGGTAGCCATGGCGGCGGCACCGGAGCGGGAATGCTGGATGTATTGCAAGGATTGGGAATTACGCCGGATACTGTAAATATGCCTGTAAAGGCTTCTGAAAAAGTGGCATACTTGCAGGATACTGAGAGCGGTTTTCCCGTTTACTGTGCAGAAGAAGCCTATTCCGCCAAAGGAATAATTGTTATAAACCGGGTTAAGGCACATACTGCTTTTCGCGGCCCCCATGAAAGCGGACTGTTGAAAATGTTATCAGTCGGTTTGGGTAGAGCGAAAGGTGCAGCTTCCGTACACAGTTTAGGGCCTGCTAAAATAGCTCAAGCTGTCAAGGAAGTTGGCAGCACGGTTTTAAAACGGGCGCCGGTAATCGGCGGTATCGGTATAGTTGAAAACGGCAATGAAGAAACAGCCATAATTAAAGGTATAAAACCCGCCGGTTTTGAAGAGACAGATAAAAAGTTATTGGAAAAGGCAAAAAGTCTCGCACCATCGTTACCTGTGGAACAAGCTGATTTGTTAGTTGTACAGGAAATGGGTAAAAATTACAGTGGGACAGGTATGGATACCAACGTAATTGGCCGCTTTTATCTTGAGGGTATTCCTGAGCCTGAAACGCCCAGTATAACTAGAATTGTAGTTTTAGGTTTATCGGAGGCTTCCCATGGTAATGCTAATGGAATTGGCCTGGCAGATTTTACAACTCAAAGACTTTTTGATGCTATAGACCTTGAAAAAACGTATTTAAACGGTCTAACCACTAACTTTTTGCAGCGCATAAAAATTCCCATCATTATGCCTGATGATGAACAAGCAATTACTAAGGCCTGGGAAAGCCTGCGCTTAAAGAATGCTGAAGAAGCCAAAGTCGTAATTATTCATGACACATTGAACCTTAATGAATTGTATATTTCAGATGCCCTTCTAGAAGAAGTGGCTCAATTGGATTATGTTGAAGTTGAAAAAGAATGCACCCTCTGTTTTAAGCAGGGAGCGCTTAAAATCAGATGACAGGAAGGTCAGTTTCCCAAGAGGTCAAATGGGATTTGTTAGCGATGAATGAAAAGTCATTCATCGCTTTTTTCTGCCTGTTTTTAAGGAAAGTAATATATGACTCCTTATATTTTTTAAGGAGTTTTTTTATAATCATAATCTATATTAACAATTTCTTTTGCATTTAACTTTCTTAAGCCGCTTTCCGTAGCAATGGTTATTTCTCTTTTTACAGTATCTAATCCTTTAACAACCCCTTGTACTTCCAGATAACTTTCTTCTTGTAAAATTGTGAGCTGAATTTTAGCATCATAATGAAGAGAGTGTTCCAGGATGAATTGAAATTCTTCCCACTGCTGTTCATCAAAGAGAGGCATCCGGTATTTTTCTTTTTGCTGCAGCTTTTTACGATAATTTTTTAACCTTTCCTTATGTTCCGGCAGCATCATACGGCTGCAGGTGAACTGGTCATAAATTTTTTTACTACTCATGCTTCATGCCCCCCGATTTTGTTTGCCCGTTCAAAGAGTTGTGCTCCGGAGGTTAAGGAGGATGCTCTAAATAAACTGGTTATTCCGAAACGATTTCTGATTTCATCCATAGCATGGCTTAAAGCTATTTTTTGCTCTTCATTATCGAACAAAGACAGCTGTATTTGCTTATCACTGGCCAGCCCGGAAAGGCTGATACCCGCTGCGCGAATTGGCATTCTATCCCAATATGTATTGAATAATTGCAGTACAACAGGATATACATCCATGGTAATGGCTGTAGGTTTAGCTAATTTTTTTTGACGGGAAAAACCGGTGGGGTTGTCAAAATTTGCCCCCCGGCAGTAGAGATTTACCACCTTTCCTACCTTTCCAATAGTCCTTGCCCTGCGGCAGACTTCCTCTGTCAGCTCCAGAAGTACAACCCTGATTTCCCGCTCACTGCTGTAATCCCTTGGTAAAGTTATGGAATGCCCTATCCCTTTGCAAGTTTCTGTTGAGCTGGGATTAACTGTAGAGTAATCTATACCGTGGGAATTGAGCCATAGTAACTCCCCTACGGCGCCCCAGCGTTTTTTTAAACTTTCTTTCGGCAGCCGGGCAAGATTACCGATTGTGAAGACACCTATCCTGTGCAGGTTCTTTTCCATACGAGATCCTACTCCGAACAGATCTTTTATGGGGAGAGGCCATGTATACCTGGCATAATTTTTATAATTTAATTCAAATATCCCTTCAGAATTTTTTTTGGCAAAATTATCACAAGCCATTTTCGCTTGCAGAGGGTTTTCACCAATTCCGATTCGACAGCGAACCCCTGTTTCATTTAAAACCTTTTTACTAATTCGGAGTGCCATTTCTCTCGGTGTTCCAAATAACCTCTCGCATCCTGTCATGTCAAGAAATTGTTCATCAATTGAGTAGGGAGAGACCCGATCTGTAAACTGCTCGAAAATACCGGTGATTTTAAGGGAAACATCAATATATGTCTTCATGTGAGGTTTTGTAAAAATTACACGGGGACAGAGTTTTTTGCATTGCCAGGCAGGCATACCTGTCTTGATTCCATAGGATTTAGCTTCTTTACTTGCAGCAAGGGCAATTCCATGCCGTCGTTTAGGGTCACCGCACACCACGACAGGTTTTCCCCTCAGTGAAGGGTTTCTGGCCACTTCAACACTGGCATAAAAAGATTCCATGTCAGCAAGTAAAATGATGTTAGACAACTTATCCACCTCGCATTATCGAACATTTGTTCCATTATTATAACATACTCTTTCCGCAAAGGGAACATTTGTTCATTGGAAATATAAGGCAAGAATAAGTTATAATTCCTGATCGTGGTAAAAATTAAAAGCCTAAAAAGCTTAATTTATTCTTGACAATTATATTTAGTTTTGATAGTATTTTTCTTAAATTTAATATTTAAAATTCTTTTCATCAAGAGAGGTGGAGGGACCTGGCCCGGTGAAACCTCGGCAACCCTCAGACAAAGGTCTGAAAGGTGCTAATTCCAGCAGAACGTTAAGTTCTGGCAGATGAGAAGAAGACGCTTGGATTCTGTGATGATGAAGTCTTCTCCATTTGTTAGGGGAAGGCTTTTTTACTATCAGAAAGTATAATTCTGTGGAAGCTTAAATTCAACTAAGGTTTCCGCCTGCGTCAAAGACTTGCACCATTCTGGCATAAGTGCGACTACGCCAATAAACTGGCAAGTCTTCTTTAGAGCAAATCCAAGTCTTCATTTAAATGATAGACATCTAGGAAAGGATGGTTTATATGCCTGTAGTAATTCCTGAAAATCTTCCGGCAACTGAAACCCTAATAGCTGAAAACATATTTGTCATGACTGAAAGAAGAGCCGTTCATCAAGATATTCGACCCCTTAAAATAGCCATTTTAAATTTAATGCCTAAAAAAATAGAAACTGAAACCCAGCTCCTGCGTTTAATTGGAAATACTCCCATCCAGGTAGAAGTTGAACTTATACACCCTAAGACATATAGATCCAAGAATACCCCTCAAGAGCATTTGCTTACCTTTTATAAAACATTTGACGATATAAAATATCAAAAATTTGATGGAATGATTATAACGGGTGCTCCGGTTGAACATCTGGAATTTGAAGAGGTGGCATATTGGGATGAGTTAAAGGAAATTATGGACTATACCAGAAACAACGTAACTTCAACTATTCATATCTGCTGGGGAGCACAAGCCGGATTATACCATCATTTTGGTATTCCTAAATATAAGTTGGATGAGAAAATGTTCGGAGTTTTTCCGCATACCGTCAATAATAGACGGACAAAACTTTTAAGGGGGTTTGATGACAAATTTTGGGTGCCCCATTCAAGACATACGGAAGTGAGAAGAGAAGATATTTTAGAGGTTCCTGAACTGGAAATTTTGTCCGAATCCGATGTTGCAGGTGTTTATCTGGTAGCTACGGAAGACGGAAAACAAATATTTATAACCGGACATTCCGAATACGATCCTGAGACCTTAAAAAATGAATATGAAAGGGACCTTTCAAAGGGATTAGACATTAAACTCCCTGAGAACTATTTTAAAAATGATGATCCCCAAAATGAACCTGTAGTAAGGTGGAGGGGGCATGCTAACCTATTGTTTTCAAACTGGTTGAATTATTATGTTTATCAAGAAACACCGTATAATATATGTGAGATAGATTAGGAGAAGTTCGCTAATTGGAATAAGCTGCAGTTTTTGCTGCAGCTTATCTTTTTAGCTATTGTTCTGATTTTTATTATTAAATAAACCGGTACTTAATATTTTTAATATATAGTATCAGTTAAAGGAAATGAACTGAACTTGGAGAAATTATAAAAAAAGGAAAAAATGAGGTGGGATTATTATGTTAATTTTTACGGTAGGTATTGGTGAGGGACATAACAAGGTTGCAGAAGCTATCAAAGAAGAGATTCCTGAAGCAAAAGTAATAGATATCTTAAGATATATAAGTGAAAATGTTCATAAGCTAATTAAAAATACATATTTGAATACTATTAAACATACCCCGAGTTTATGGAGGTATTCGTACCAAAGGGGCGAAAAATTATTAAAAGATCTTGAAATTGAAAATGTCTTGAGCAAAATCGTAGCAACAAAATTAAAAAAATTACTTGAGCAGGAAAAACCTAAAAAAATAATATGTACCCATGCCTTTGCGGCAGCGCTAATGAGCTATTTAAAACCAAAATATAATTATAAACTTTATTCAATAATAACCGATTATACAGTTCACCCCATGTGGATTCAAGAAAATGTAGACAAATACTTTTTACCTGATGAAGACATATTTATACCTAAAAAGTTAGAAGAAGAAAAAATTTATTTTTATGGAATGCCGGTACGTAATGGCTTTTACAAGCAGACTAAAAATAGCAAGAATACAATATTAATTGCCGGTGGAGGTTTTGGTATTGGAAGCTTAAAGGATATAGCCAATGAGCTTGTAAGAGAACCATATAAAGTTATTGTGCTTACTGGTAGAAATGAAAAATTACGGAAAGAAATAGAAAGTATCCAAGATGAAAAAATAACAGCAGTTGGTTATACGGATAATGTAGTGGATTATTATGATGATGCAAAAATTGTAGTTACAAAACCGGGAGGGGTTACCTCAACTGAATTAATAATAAGAAATAGACCTACCATTATCTACGATATAATTCCCGGACAGGAAGAATATAATGCAGATTATTTGCTCAAATGGGGTGTTTCCCTAAAGGCAAACAAAAAAGAGGATATAGCAACCTTAATAAAATTTTTACTTAAAAATGAAATCAGATATCAGCAAATGGTGGAAGCAGCAGCTTATTTAGCAAGCAGAAACAGGAAAACAGAACTGATCCAGGAAATTTTAAATGACTAGGATATTTTTTTAGTGGAGGTATAATATGTTCAAAAACATTGAAAATTTTATAGACCATACAAATTTAAAACCTGAAGCAACTTCAAAGGATATTATCACTTTATGTGCCGAAGCAGCCATGTGGAATTTTAAAGCGGTTTGTGTTAACCCGTTCTTTGTAAAATTAGCAGCAGAAAATCTTAAAGAAACTGCGGTAAAAGTTTGTACAGTTGTTGGATTTCCACTTGGAGCTGAAACTACAGCTTCCAAAGTGTTTCAGACAAAAGAGGCGATAGCAAATGGTGCAAGTGAAATTGATATGGTTATTAATATTGGCGCTTTAAAAGCAGAAGATTACGATTCAGTTCTCAGGGATATAAGAGAGGTTGTTGAAGGTGCAGGCGATGCGCTTGTCAAGGTAATCATAGAGACATGCCTTTTAACTGATGAAGAAAAGAAAAAAGCTTGTGAACTGGCTGTAAAGGCAGGTGCTCATTTTGTTAAAACTTCCACGGGATTTGGCTCAAAAGGGGCTACTCTTGAAGATGTGATGCTTATGAAAAGCGTTGTTGGAGATAAGGCAGAAGTTAAAGCATCAGGTGGCATTAGAGACATTACAACTGCTCTAAAAATGATAGAAGCAGGCGCCAGCAGGATTGGAACAAGTCAAGGGGTAAAAATTATGGAAGAGAAAAATATTACTAAAAGAAGTGATGCTTAATAACATAAATTGAACAATATCTATTTATTACTCAGTAAATAAGATATAATAGAAAGTATTGAATATAACAGACATACTAATTTATAAAAAGTGGAGGAAGTTCAGATGGGTAACCACAGCGAAATGCTTGCAAATGAAAAGATAGGCAGACTTTTATTTAAACTCTCAGCGCCAGCTATTGTAGGAATGATAGTTCAGGCCCTTTATAATTTGGTAGATGCGATATTTATTGGTAGAGGATTAGGAGTACTTGCTATCGGTGGTATTGCAATAGTATTTCCTATCCAAATGCTTATAATGGCAGTTGCCCAAACTATTGGCATTGGGGGCGCATCAATAATTTCCAGAAGCATGGGTTCAGGAGACATCAAGCGTGCAGAAAAGACTATGGGAAATGTCTTCTCTTTAGTTGTAATTATAAGCGTTGTGGTAACTGTTTTTGGAAGTATCTTTATCCTTCCGATCTTAAAGCTTTTTGGGGCTACTGAAAATATTCTGCCATATTCCTTAGAGTATCTCAGGATAATTTTCCTGGGAACTATATTTTTTACTTTTGCCATGGCCACTAATAATGTAGTGCGAGCTGAGGGCAATGCCAAAGTAGCTATGTTTACAATGTTAATATCTGCAGGATTAAATATTTTTTTAGACCCGATATTTATTTTTGGCTTAAAAATGGGAGTTGCGGGAGCGGCTTTGGCCACTGTTATAGCTCAAGCTACTACAGCAATTTATTTGGTGTATTACTTCTTGAGCGGCAAAAGCGAAATGAGGTTTCATTCAAAAGATTTAAAACTGAACCGGGATATTTTAAAGGAAACCTTTGCTATAGGGGCTGCTGCTTTTTTTAGACAGGTAGCAGGGAGTATAATGGCAGTAATTTTAAATAATCTCCTGGTATTTTATGGTGGAGATATTTCTATAGCGGTTTTTGGAGTAATAAATAGATTATTAATGTTTACATTTATGCCTATGTTTGGCATAGTCCAGGGACTTCAGCCTATAGTAGGTTTTAATTATGGAGCTAAACAGTTCCGGAGAGTAAAAGAGGCTATCGATTTATCTATCTTAATTACAACCATAATGTCTACTTTGGGTTTTTTAATCTTAATGTCATCTCCCCATGTGCTTCTTGGAATATTTAATAAAGATATGAACTTCATAAATCACGGTAAACATGCAATAAGGATTATTGTCCTTGCCTTTCCCTTAATAGGTTTTCAGATAGTTGGTGCCAGCATGTTTCAGGCTATCGGCAAGGCAGTGCCTTCTTTAATACTATCCATGTCCAGGCAAATACTGTTTTTTATACCCCTGGTTTTAATTTTACCTTTATTTTTTCAGTTAAATGGGGTCTGGCTTGCTTTTCCCGCTGCTGATATTTTATCTTTCCTTATAACTTTAATTTTGTTTGCCAGAGAAATGAAAATACAAAAAATCCGGGCATTCAGCCCGGGGTAAGAACTAAGAATTATGGATTTTAAGTTATTTGATTCCTTCAGAGATATCATGACATGTATGACAACTTTCAGCATTTTGTTCTTGAGGATTTTGTTCACAATTGCTGCCTTTAACTTGAGGAACAATATATTTTTTCCCATTTACTTTGGAATAGAGAACTACCTGCCCGTCTTCCCGGCGAACATTTATCATGGGTTCATTTATATCGGTAACTGCCACTTTATCACCAGGCTTGAGTTCAGGAAATTCATCTCCAAAATAACGGGAAGCCCAAACGGCATCATGCTTTTGGCTTTTGATCATCTCAAAATTTGCTTCCTGTTGTGTTGTTCCATGGCAGTCATAGCATTTAATGGTTTGAGCAGAAGCTTTATTTCCATGCAGGAAACCGTCTCCCATAACCTCATTTCTGGTATGACAGTCAATACAATCCAATTCAATTTCACACAGTGAATACTGGGCCAGGGGAATATAATAGTTTTCATTACGGTCTGCCTGCGGATCAGTAATTGCACTTTCCGGGACATCATCCCTTTGTAAAAATTCCATTTTGGAAATGGAATGTATTCCCTGGTTGTGGCAGGAGTTACACTGAGTGTATGGAATCTCTGTAGTCAATTGGTGATATGGTGCATGACCTGGTTCGGAAGAGTCGATTGTTGGGTCGTCCCCCTGGTAAGTGCTTCCTTTTCGATAAGGTGTATGGCAGGCGGTACAACCAGCCAGATAATTTTCATCAGGGTTTTCTTTACTATAGCCTGTATTGAGATGGCAGGAAGCTAAACAATTCTGTTTAAATTTTTCCTGAAGCGGGTTGCCACTGCTAACAAATTCCTGTAATTCTGAAGTGGCAAGGCCCCTTTTTGCCAGTAATTCCTTTGTACCTCCGCTTGTGTCTGTAATCCTTTCTACAGAGTAACGGCTCAAACGTTCCTTTTGCCAGAGGAAGGTAAAGGCAATTTCCGTGATTTCCCCCGCTTTAGTTGCCATGGGGGAGAGGGGAACGGTTTCTACAGGACTGCGATAAAGGTTGCCGTTACTATCCCCATGACAACCTGACTGCCCACATGATTCATTCGTTACTGATAAGGCAGCGGGATTTCTGCCTCCTCTTAATCCCTCGTGAGCCCTTTCTTTATCCAGCGCTAAACCGTTACCGCCATGGCATGATACGCAGCCGAATGTTTCAATGGGGTGGGAAGGGCTTATTTCTTCTATACCCTGGTGACAGGTTAGACAGCGTTCTACTTGGCCGTTAGGTAATGTGAGGTTCACCGGCTCTTCTGCAAATGTGCGCCATTCCTCATGTTTTTCCAGGAGACCGACGATTTCTAGAAGGCCTAAAAGAAATATTAAATTAAGGGCAATTATCAAAAACTTTCGATTCATATTCCCGGTACTCCTTTTCAGAGGTATTTAAAATACTATAAAATGTCCTACTATAGTTACTATAATTATTATAGTTACAATAACCCATAATGATGCTTTTGTTAAAACCGGCCAAATTTTAGTTAAATAGGGGAAGGATATCAGAAAAGCCGCAGTTCCAAAAGGTAAAATAATTCCCGCCCAAAGGGGAGGTAAGTATTTTAAAAGCAACTGAATGCCGGCAAAAATCCAGGGTGCAGGGACCATTTCCGTAAAAGTTGTATCAGCGAGTAATGAAACAGGTAACAGTACTGCTAAGAGAAAAACCGTATTGGTAACTACTAAAGCGGCAATCAGTTCACGTCTCAATAATTCTTTGCGATCTATAAATTTCTTTATAACGGCCATTTCACCCCGCCATCCTTTCTAACCCGGTAGAAATGCCATCCCATAAATATTGTTAGTACAAGTGGTAAAATAACGCAGTGCCAGAGGTAAATACGCAAACCTGCAAGATCTGTCGTTGGGTTACCTCCAAAGAGTATAATTTGCATGAGGGAGCCGGCAAGGGGTACCTGGCCAGTGAGGGAAAAAGCTACCTTCGTAGCGTAGCGGGCAGTGGCATCCCCGATTAATAGATAGCCTGTAAAGTCTAAAAATACAGTTAGCACAAGGAGTATTACCCCGATTATCCAGTTAAATTCGCGAGGTGGACGGTAGGAACCGGTTAATACTACCCTCGCTAAATGTACTACTATGGTAAATACCATAAGCTGTCCGGCCCACTTGTGAATAGACCTGATAAAGCTGCCGTAAGGAACAATGTCCTGGATTAAGGTTAAAGAGTTGAATGCTGTTTTGGGATCGCCGGGTCCATAAAAGAACATTAAAAGTATTCCTGTCAGCAGCAAAAGCAAAAATAAAAAAAATGAAAGCCCCCCCATACACATCGTGGGCCAAAAAACTGTAACTTTACTGTTGATACGGGGCGGATGAATATGCAGGATAAAATCTATGAGTCCATGATTTCGCCTTTGGGTCACTGGCCTACCCCTTTCACTAGTTGAAGTTAAATCTCTGTTCCTTAGAAACCACTGTAGTTGTATCGGCAATTAAATTCCCTTTACGGTCCGCTCTCAACTTAACCGGAACCATGGGGTGGGAGGCGGGTCCCGCCAGAACACGGCCGTCGGGACCATATTTGCTGTGGTGACATGGACAGATAAACCTTTTCTGTTCCTCATCCCACTGGACTAAGCACCCCAGGTGAGAACAACGGCGGTCCAGTGCATAAAAACCCTTTTCATCTTTAACCAGCCATACCAACCCTTGCCGGCCTAATATGATATTTGCTCCGGAAAATAGTTTCTCTTTTTCAAAAAAATCCTGACGGGTGATATCGCCCTGGGTACTACCTGTTAAGAAATTTATTGTACCTTTAAATAATACTGCAGCTGCAAGTAGAAATCCTGTTTTTAGAAAGTTGCGTCTCGTTAGTCTGGATTTCACCGTTGTTCCTCCTTAAATAAATAATTTTAGCAAAACCGCTTGCTAATTTTTTATCCTGTTAATCAAGTTTTAAAAAATACTCACCTATCCTGTAAGCAAGAATTATAAAACTTATTGCCCCTATTACAACCAGAATTTCACTACTGCTGGGGAGGTAGTTTGCAAAACCTTCAAACGCTTGCTGAACATCAAGATTACCGGCCGGCACCAACTGGCCTGCTATTACCATGTTATATCGCATAAATACTATCCCTACAAGTGATGATAGAGCAGCTAAAAGATTGTAATTCAATCTTTCGCTTCTACCGGCAATTATCAGCACCAAGGGGACCACTATTCCCAGGCCTATTTCAAATAGCCAGAAGGGAACAGCCAGAGGCCCTTTCAATAATGCAAGGGTTGCAAGCTCTTTTGCCGGGATACCACCATATAAGGAAGTGGTAATTTTCCAGAAGGTCAGGACACCTGTTAATACTAGCAAAATAGCCAAACCTTTGCTTGTTGTTTTTAAAGAAGAGCGAAAAGCATCACCGCGATAGCCCCTTTCTTTTCTTTGCATTAACCAGGCTAAAACAGTCACTACAGCCAAACCGGACATGATGGCCGTTATTAAAATGTATATTGACCAGTATGGCCCGCTCCAGAAAGGACGTGCATTAATAAGTCCGAATACTGATCCCAGGTTGCTTGTGGCTGCTACTGCAAGTATTAAGGTAATGATATACATAATTCTGGCTAGATTGTGCTTACCCGTTTGTTGTATATAGAGTTCTACTATCAAGGCCACCAGGTAAATTCCGTAAATTGTACCCATCCACCAGATACCTGAAGTGAAGTTAGGTGAAAAGAGTACGTATATGAGACGCAAAGGGTGTCCTAGCTCCGTGGCCAGTGTTGCAAAACCTGCAATTAAAATTATAATTGCCAGTAAAATAGCCCTTTGCAGAACTATTTCCATTTTTCTTATATGCAAGATGTGTCCAAGGGAAGATATCATACAGAGCCCGCTGCAGGTAACAGCAAGCAATACATAGGCTGCTATCAAAAGTCCCCAGGGGACTAAATCGCTTGTACCAAGGGCTTCTTCGCCTGCAGCCACGATGTGCAAACCGGCAATAATACCTAAGAAAAGTAACAGGGCAGGTACAAGCCAGGTTGAGAGCTCAATTAGAGAACGGTATTTTTGGACTTTTTTATATTCTAATTCCTGTTCCGGTCTGGTAGCTGGTAGTTTAGAAACAGGGGTACTCATTCAAGGTTCCCTCCTTCCTGTGGCCTTTCCATAATGTAATAGATGGAAGGTTTAGTTCCCTGTTCCGGGAGTAGCACTTTGTGGCGGTGTTTGCGCAAAAGCTTTGAAACCCTGGAATGTGGATCATTGAGATCTCCAAAAACCCTCGCTCCTCCCACACAGGTTGTTACGCAGGCAGGTTCTTTTCCTTCAGCCAAGCGATGCTTGCACATTGTACATTTGTCGGCTACTTCCTTTTCCGGGTGGAAGTAACGGGCATCATACGGGCAGGCAACCATGCAGTACTTACAGCCTATACACTTTTTATAATTTACAGCTACTATACCGTCTTCTCTTTTGGATGATGCGCCTGTAGGACAAACGGAAACACAGGGAGCATTATCGCAGTGCATACAGTTTCCCGGAAGATAGTCTACACTTAAGTGGGGGAAGGTACCCCTGTAACCATCCCTGGTTATCCAGTTTCTTGTTTTACCAAGCGGGACTTCATTTTCCGCCCAGCAAGCTACCTGGCAGGCCTTACAGTCAATGCAGCGGTAGACAAGCATCACAAATCCGTATCTCTTGCTCATGAGGTTTCACCCCCTGCAATTTCTTCACTATTTAGAGGTTTAACCGTTACAAAGGTTTCACTAAGTGCCTGGCAGCCAGATAGCTTATCGGTATTAGTCTCGTGGAGGGCAGAGTTACTCACCCCGGCGCCATAACCTATGGTTAATGCTTTACTCAAATGACCGAATCCGGCAGCAAGGAATACGCAGTCAGGTCGAATAGCTTCAGTAACGTTAGCCCTGCTGATAACCTTACCGACCTTACTTTCCACTACAACCTTTTGGTTATCTTTAATACCCAAGCGTTTTGCAACAGCTGCATTAATCCACAACGGGTTATAAGGGGTCAGTTCCATTAACCACTGATTGTTTTGGGTGGTAAATTGAGAATGCTGGGCAACTTTACCTGTTAAAAGGTAAAATTGTCCTTCCGGTGGGGCAGGTGGTTCCTGCCATACTGGAACACCTGGCTCACCAACGCTTTCTAAAAGGGATGAGTTTATCTCTACCTTACCGCTTTTTGTTTGAAAATGCATTTCATGATCTTCACTTTCTTTTACTTCATAGAATCCCTTTTTAACAAGTTCATCGAAATCAATATTAAAAGGTGCAATTTGTGCTTTGATGATATCCTGTTCTTTTTCATACGGGAAGTAATCCTCAAGCCCTAAACGTTTTCCTAATTCTTTCAGGATCATTAGTCCGCTCATTGTATCATATAACGGTTCCACCACAGGCTGCCTTAAAAATAGCTTATTTCCGGCAGGTGCAATTGGGTCCCAGCGTTCCAGATAGGTTGACTCAGGTAAAATCACGTCTGCATAATAGGCAGTATCATTGGGTAGTATATCTATCACTGCCAGGAAATCGAGATTTTTTAGTGCAGTCAGAGTTTTGCGCCTTTCAGGTATCGACATCAACGGATTCTGACGATAGACCAGCCAGCCTTTACCCTGGTAAGGTTTTCCTGTAAGAAGAGCATCTCTAATTTCCTGAATGACGCCGTATTTTAGGGGAACCAGGGGGTATTTCCAGGGCACGCCGTCCAGACGTGGCGCTCTAACCTTGGGGTAAGGTGGTTGTGGTAAGGAACCAAGTTCCGGTCCGCTTTCTTCTCCTTCCGGAGTCAGACCACCGGGCTTACCCCAGTTGCCCATCAAGGCATTGAGGATTGCAATTGCACGTTGTGTTTGAAAAGAATTTCTAAAGTTCGAAGTTCTCCAGTTAGGGTGAGCAACTGCAGCCGGCCTGTAAGAGGCAAATTCTCGAGCTATTCTACGAATTGTCCCGGCATCGATTTCGCAGCGCTCGGCAGCCCACTCGGGAGAATATGATTGCAATGCTTCTTTCAGCTTTTCAAAGCCAACGGTGTGCTTTTCAATAAAGTCCCTGTCATATAGTTCTTCAGTAACAATAACGTGGTTCACAGCCAGGAAAAATGCCAGATCTGTTCCCGGCTTGACAGGCAACCATTCGACAGCCTTTGATGCAGTAATAGTGAAGCGGGGGTCTAAAACGACAATTTTCCCTCCCCGGGCTGCAAACTCCATCATCTTCTGTGTTTCGGAGTTAGATATTGCTTCCGCCAGATTTCGGCCGGTATAGATGATGTACCTGCAGTTATCGTAATCCACTCCTGGTTGAGCTATTCCGTAAGTATACGTAAAAGCAATGGTCATGGCGTTAAAGCACAGGCTGCGCTGGGTGCCGTAGTTAGGTGTACCGAAAGCATTTAAAAGGTTTTCAAAGTATGGCTGTGTCAGATTATGGGTGGAGCTCATTATCATTGCTTCGGGACCATGTTCGTCTTTTATTCTCTGCATGTTTTCTGCTGTAAAATCAAGTGCTTCCTCCCATGAAACCCGGCGCCACAACCCGCTGCCCCTCTCACCGGCACGGATCATAGGAAACTGGAGCCTGTCAGGGTCATACAAAACCTTAATGCCTGCATTTCCTCTGGGGCAGAGCTTTCCCCTGGAGTTCGGATGCTCGGGGTTGCCTTCCAGTTTGGTGAGTATACCGTCTTTCACGTAAGCAATGGCTCCGCAACGCCAGACGCAGTTTTCGCAAATAGTTGGAATTGCTACGGTTTTTCCGGACGTTTCTTCAGAAGCATAGGCAACTTGATTTTCTTTAAAGCCTGTTTTAATTCCGCCAGCCGCTGCTGCAGCTGTAGCAAGTACGGCAGCGCTACCCTTGATGAATTGCCTGCGAGTAAAGTAGCGATTCCAATGAAAGGTTTCTCCTGGTTGGGGTGTGGGAATCTTGGAGTGAGATTGTTTCGGCATTAATTTCACCTCCGTTACATGTCGTTTTTCTCTAGTACATAGAACAGTGTAATACTTGCCAGTACGAAAAAGGAAATTACCAACCAGGAGTTAGCGTTAAATAATTCTCCCATGGTTATATTGCCAAGGCTGGCAATACTGCTGATGGGGATATACACCTGTTGGTAGGTTAATCCGAAAAGCAAAGCTCCTGTTAAGAAACCTAGAAATCCGGGTACAAGATAGTCAATACTGCCAGTGCCGCCACCTGCGACACAAGTGCCCGGTCAGAAACCTGCCAGTGCCATACCAACTCCGAAAACCATACCACCAAGTATATTTCCGACTATATATGTTTCATTTACTTTGGTTAACTCCATAACACCTAAACTTTGGAGACCGTAAACGCCCACCATTGCAACACAAAGTGCAGTCATCATAAACTTTATTACTGTCATATCTTTGAATCTAAATACATTGGCAATCTTACCGTATTGGCCGAGGCCTGACTTATCCAGTGCCCAGCCAAAACCAAAACCGAAAATCAGAGCAAGTAGATAACTGCTCATGCACGCCACCTCCTACCGTGGATGATAATACTTGTCATAATTCCTGAGGCAAACATACCCATGATAAATAAGAGTCCAGCGGGAGCTAACTGTAAAGTACCGGATATGGCCAGGCCGCTTGTGCAACCTCCTGCTATACCCGCACCGTATTCTAAAATTAAACCGCCAATAAATGCCGTGACCCATCGTTTAGCTATGTTCGGACCGCGGTTCAATTTCCAGTCTTCATCAGGAAGAAATCTCCATTTAAATGTTCCTGACAGAAGGGAAGAAGCCAAAGCTCCTAAAAAGATGCCCACCATTAATATCACTTGCCATGAAATTGCTGCTGGCATTACATACTTCCAGTATATGCTGTCGGAGACTGTAGAAGAGAACCAGCCTCCAATGATTCCCGCCAGATTTTCAAAAGTGCCTGAAGCCCCGAGGAGTTGGTCAGCAATCAGCATAGATAAAATAGCGACAACTCCAAGGAGCGCTCCGGCAGCATAAGGACTCCAACGGGGTTTCCTAAGCTTTTCAATTAACCATGACATTAGTTTTCACCTTCCTTTTTATTCACTAGTCCGGCCAAAACCATGGCCTCGTGAGGAAGACTGCTTGCCTTTTTCACGTCCTCAAAGTCCGTTGTTGCAAGTTTTTTCAAAAGCTTTGCACCTTCCGGATGTTCTGCTAATCTACCTAAGGCCTTGATTTGATCATCAGGTAGATCGAGGGCGGCTAATCGTGCCAGGTCATCATTTGTGGCCTCAAGGGCAGCAACATTTTTGAAAGACTGGAAGAGAGAACGAATGTCATATTTCCAGAGAAAGAATATTAGTGCAGAAAGTGCAGCGAGGTTAAGTAAAATTAAAATTACGTTACTAAGATTTGCTTGTTCTTCTTCGCCGCGTATCATAGCTAGAGTTCTGTTGTAATCAATTAAGTCTTTTTCAGGTACTTCTTCTGCAGGAATAATTGTAGGTGCTGCAACTTCAACTGTGGAAGAACCGGACCCTCCACCGGGACCGCCATTTGATCCACTGCCTCCAGAAGAAGTTAAGGTAGCACCGTATGTAGCGGCTCGTTCTTCTAAGTCAGTAACGTGGCAGGAACTACAGCTACCTTCTATGTCAGAGAAGGGATCTACAAGGCCAGTGTGTGCCTGAGATTTATCCTTGGCTTTCACAACACCGCCGTGACAGAATTCGCAAAAATCACCGAAAGCGTGATCACTGTGCCACTTTCCGGAGTTTGCTACAGGAAATTCCTTTTTCACTTCATGGCAACTTTTACAGGACGAAACTTTTGCTCCGCATGCAGCTTCTGCTTCAGAGGTTCCGATAAAATTTAAAGTACATAATACTATAATTACAAATATTGCCAAAACAAAAAGACCTTCACCTTTTAGACGCATATTTGGTTTTACACCCCCCATATTTTAACCAGAAAATTTAAATAATAAAAAGTTTTAAGAAATCGTCTCCTCCCTTCCAAAAAATAGTACTCAATGTCACTTATTTTTACTATACTATATGTAATTTACGCAGTCAATTAAAAATATAAAAAATTTTATGAAAAAAATTTTTTATTTTGACAAAGTCTGACTTACATTTTTGGAAATATGGTAAAATTTTAATTAAGGAGAGCTTAGAGCATAAGGAGGTTTAATTATAAAGCCCATGGATGTTGTTTACTGGTTATTGGCGGTATATTCGGTACCTTTATCGGTCAGTCGCTGGGGGGATATTTTTCCTTTTTAAAGGTTGGATGAAATGTTAGGAGAATATTACCAGGTAAGAGGTTGGGACGAAGAAGGCAAACCAACTGAGGAAAAACTGGAAGAATTGGGGCTGAAATAAGAGATGAAAGTAAAGTTTTTTGCCTTTATAAGAAAGTACGCCGGTAATACTAAAGAAAGAGATGATGTAGAAGCACATACATTGTATGAGCTGCTGGATAAGCTCGGCAGGGAATACGGCAGTACTTTCAAAGCAAAGGTATTTCCAGATAATAAGGTAAGTGAAGATGTCATAATCCTGATTAACGGAGTCCACATAGTTCATTTAGATGGAACAAATACTCAGTTAAAAGAGGATGATGTTGTATCTATTTTCCCGAAAGTATTTGGAGGATAATGCGATAATAATATAGACAGGTAAAATGTTTTTGAGGCTGGTAATCTTCAAGAAGGTTACCGGCTATTTTTGTCGAACTTTCATAATAACACAGTTTAATTTGGTTAAAAATGTCTTTGGTTTTAAACGAAGTGGCAATATCTATCAAATCTAGATAGAGGGGGAAAGAAGGTAGTATGGAAAAAACAGTTAAAGGTATAGTTAAACAAATCAAAGAGGATAGAATCCTTGTGAAAATACTTAACAGGGAGATTGAAGAAGTTTATATTGACAGGGATGAGTTTCCGGTAAATGTCAAAAAAGGTGACTATATTGAGATAATTGATCGGAAGGTGTATCTCAAAGAAGGTGGTAGATATTAAATTTAAATTTGTTCACGCAGCCGATCTTCACCTGGATAGCCCTTTTTACGGTTTTAGTGCCGAATCGGAAAAAATTCAAAAAATATTGCGAGATGCCACCTTTGTTGCATTTGATAATCTAATTAATCTCTGTATAGAGGAAGATGTGGATTTCCTTGTTATAGCAGGTGATATCTATGATGAGGCAAACAACAATATCCGGGGACAGTACAAGTTTTATGAGGGTATGAAGAGATTGGAGCAAAACGGGGTTAAAGTTTTTGTTTCCCATGGTAATCACGATCATCTCGGAGGCTACAGGGCTACTATCAAGTGGCCGGAAAATGTTCACTTTTTTTCCTGTGAAAAACCTCAAGAGATTCCCTTTTACAAAAATGGTACTGTTGTAGCAAGTATTCATGGCGTCAGTTACCCCAAAAGGGATGTTCGGGAAAACCTGGTATGTGATTTTAAAGTTACGTCTCAAGATACGTATAATATAGCTGTTGTACATACAAATGTAGGTGGAAGAAGTGATTATGAAAATTATGCTCCATGTAAAAAGGAAGAACTGTTAAAAAAGGGGTTCGATTATTGGGCTTTAGGACATGTCCATAAACATGAAATAATTAATCCGGCTAAACCGGTCATAGCTTATCCGGGAAATACACAGGCAAGAAATATTAAGGAAACGGGAAGCAAGGGAGTTCTACTGGTAGAGGTTGAGGACGGAAATACTTCTTATGAATTTAAAGAAACACAATATGTTACCTGGATTGAATTGAAACAATCAATTACTGAACTGCAAAGTGGAGAAGAGCTTATTGAAGCTATTCTAAAAAAATTTACTAAAATACGTCCCCAAAAAGGAGGAGTTATTGCCAGGCTTTATCTTGAAGGTAGAGGAGAGTTGCATTATGAACTTACTAAAAAAGGGTTTGATAAAGTATTGCTGGAGTTACTCAGGGAACAGGAAGAAGTAGAAAGAGATGGTTTTGTGTGGGTGGAGTCACTTATTTTACAAACAGGTCTTCGCATAGATAAAGCAAAATATTTGCAGGAAGCTTCTATTGTGGGCGATTTTTTGCAGGTTGCAGGTAAAACACTACAATCAGAAGAGTTTTTTGAAAAAATTAAAAAATCGGCACTGCAAATTTACGAGGATGTCAATAAAGTAGGCCGCTACATCAGTCCGCCTTCTGATGAAGAACTTAAAAGTTGGTTACAGGAAGCGGAGGAAGTGGGGCTCCAGTATTTGTTGGAGGATGAACTAGATGCAACTTAAAAACATATTTATTGATGGATTTGGTATTTTTTCTAATAAAAAATTAGATTTTATAGCAGGACTGAACATAGTTTTTGGAAATAACGAAGCCGGAAAAACAACTCTCTTGTCATTTCTACGTTCCATGTTTTTTGGTAAAAAAGGAGCGGAAAAGTACCCTCCTTTAAGTGGCGGTAACCATGGCGGGATAATCATAATGGAAGATTCTCGTGGAGAAGAAATAAAAATTGAAAGGGATTTTTCCGCAAGGAGGTATATCTTTCAAAAGGCAAACGGGACAGTGGTAACTGAGTCAGAGTTTTCTAAAATGATTGGTAATCCCACAGAGACACTTTTTAATAATGTTTTTTGTTTTGGGCTGGATGAGCTGGCAGACTTCAAAACACTTTGTGATGAAGAAGTAAGCGGTAGAATATATAGTGCGGGTCTGGGTTCTACCAAATCTTTAGTATCTATAAATGGGGAAATTGAGAAGATAATGGAAAGTATTTATAAAAAAGGAGGCAGAAAAGATGACAGGGAAGTCAAAAGGATAGCTAACACCCTTCAAGAATTGGAATTTAAAATCAAAAGTTTAAAGGAAATACCTCACAAGTATAATGAGCTTAAAGCAGAACTTGCTGAACTAGAAGAACAATTACAAAATGACGAAGAAAAACAAGTGGAGCTAAAAAAAGAAATTGCATTTTATGAAAGCTTACTAAAAGGTTGGGAACACTGGCTAAAAATTAGGGAGTATGAGGAGAAGCTCAATTCTTTAGAAAAAATCGAGAATTTTCCACCTAATGGCCTTAGCATATTGGAAAGCCTTAAATCACAGCTTAAAGAAGTAGAACTGGAAATTGAGGTTAAAGAAAGTAGCTTCAGACAAATCGCAAGGGATCTAGAATCACTAGCAATAGATAATTTTATTTTAGAAAATAGGACTGATATTGAAAATCTTAAGGATAATCTTGCCTTATTTAATGAAAATAGACAGCACATGGAGCAGTTGAAAAGAGAGTTTGAGACAACTTGTTCCAAGCTTAAAGATATTTTACATAATTTAGGTAGTACCTGGGATGAAAAGAAGCTGCAAAGGGCAGACGTTTCTTTGCAAACTACAGCTGAGATTGAAAATTATCGCAAAAGGTTTGAAGATATAGGCTGGCAAAAAAGAACCTTGCAAAGTACAATATATGATTTGAAAAAAGAAAAGAATGAATTGCACGAGGAAATCCAAAAAAAGACAGCGGAAAAGGATAAGCTAATAAAAAGTTTAGTTTTTAAAGGTAACCCTGAGGAAATAAAAGATACAATTTATAGAATGGAAAACCTATTTGAAAGTAAGAAACTTGTCCAGCTTAAAAATGAAAATTTGGAGCAGAACTTAAAGATATTGCGGAAACAGTTTTCTGAATACGAAAGTGATGTGAATAACTTTAAATTTTTTGGTAAGGGAGTAAAAATTAGTACTGCACTACTTTTTGCTACAATTTTCTCGATACCAATCTACTTATTATCTAACAATGTATTCTACGGTATACTGGCATTTTTCAGTGGAGTGTTATTTGGAACCGCTACTGTGCTTATTATAGAAAAAATTATTACAAACCAATTTAGAAAAGATAAGAAAGAAAAGCTGGTACGGTTAGCTGAAATTAAAGATATTATTTATACAAATGAAATAGAATTGGAAAAGAGTAACAAAGAGCTTGCAGCTATTGATGAAAAACTGGGAAAATTGGCTGGGTTGTTCTTTCAAAAAAAAGAATTTAGTGATGAAGAAATATATGAGGTTAAAAGGAAGCTTGAAAAAGATATTAGTACAGAAACCCGGATTTCCATTATAGATGACTCATTAAGCCATTTGGAAAAGAGGTTGACTACTAAAAAACGGGAAATAAAAGAGCTGGAAGAAAAAATAGAGCTTTTAAAGAAAGAATCTTATTCTTTAATGCAAAAATGGCAGGATTATTTATCTGCTAGAGGACTACCTGATGAGCTTTTACCGGAAAATATGGGCAATGTCATTGAGGCAGTAAAAAAAGGAAAAGACCTCCTGGAGGATAAAAATAGTTTGGAAAAAGAAATTGCCAGTCGTGAAAATAGCATAAAAAAATATGCTTGTAAAGTAAGTGAACTAACCGGAAGAGAATATAAAATTCCCGAGGATGCCGAACAGATTACAACTGAAGTAAGAAACTTGCAGGATAAACTCCTCGAAACCACTGAACTTGTAAGTAAAAAAGAACAATTACTTGCAAAAAAACAAAGCGCGTGGCAGTCTTTGGAAAAAGAAAAAGAAAAATTAAAAAAAATAAATAAGGAAATAAGAGATCTTTTTATTCTGGCTGGGGCGGAAAATGAAGAATCTTTCCTACAACGTTTTGAAATCTATAAAAAACGCCAGTTATTTTCAGATAACCTCGCTACCCATACTGCAAATCTTAAAGCAATTTCCCAGGGATTTGAATTTAAGTTATATAAAAAAATATTGTCTGAAAGTAACCTTACTATTTTAAAAGATAAGCTCGAAAAATTACACGGAGAATTGCGAGGGCTTGCTAAAAGGTTAGCAGAGAATAGAGAGTTGAAGGGAAGCATTATTACCCGTCTGGAAAGTATGTGTAATGATGAGAAATTAGCAGAATGTCTCTTTAAACAAAATATCTACCAAGAAAAGCTAAAAAATGCTGCAAAAAAATGGGTAGTACACGCCATGGCAAAAGAGATGATAAATTTAGCCAAAGAAAAATATGAAAGGGAAAGACAGCCTGCAGTTTTAAAAAATGCAAGCAGGTATATAAAATTGATTACGGATGGTAAGTATCAAAAAATATTTTCCCCTTATGGTGAACATGTGTTGCGCCTTGAAAATAATAGGGGAAAGACCTGTGAACTGTCCCAACTAAGCAGGGGAACGGCGGAGCAGTTATATATGAGTATGAGGTACGCACTGGTTGAAGAGTTTGCTAAGCGTGCTGAAAGTCTCCCTGTTATTATGGACGATACCTTTGTAAATTTTGATGAAATTAGAATTAAAAGAACTGCCCAGGCAGTACATGAACTTCTTAAAACAAATCAAGTTTTGTTTTTTACGTGCCACAGGCATATTGTTAAAATATTTAAAGATGTTTTCCAACAGGAAAGGATCCATGTGATTAATTTATAACCTGCTAATACTGATACTTTAATTCCGATAATATCGGGAGATAATCTCACAATAAGTCATAAAAATAAGGCTATTTGTATTCCTGTGCAAATAAATTCAACTGCATAAATTGAAATAAATATCACAGCGGGAAATGCCGCATAAGTAAACCCCTTTGCATGATGAATGTAGAGGGGCTTTTTTTGTCATAATAATCCTTATACAGAGACTGTTCCTTGAGAATTTGTTGACAATGAAGGAACCCTCCGGATTTTTGTCGAAATAAACAATTAAGGCTAAAGCTGGAGGGATAAGTATGAAGATTAAATTTTTAGGTGCAGCAGGCACGGTCACAGGTTCCTGTTATCTGGTGGATACCGGAAATACAAAATTTTTAGTGGATTGCGGTATGTTTCAGGGATCAAAAGAGATAAAAGAAAGAAACTACGGGGAATTTCCCTTTCTACCTTCTGAAATTGATTTTTTACTTTTAACGCATGCTCATATCGATCACAGCGGGTTAATTCCCAAATTATATAAAAAAGGTTTTCAGGGAAATGTTTATGCAACCGGTGCCACTAAAGATTTATGTTCGGTAATGCTTCCTGATAGCGGTCATATTCAGGAAATGGAAGTGGAAAGAAAAAACCGCAAGCTAAAAAGGGCGGGAAGGGCCATTCTTCAGCCCATTTATACTGCACAAGAAGCTCAAAAGTGTCTTAAACATTTCAAAACAGTAAAATATGATGAAAAAACTTCACTTGCAGATGATGTTACGGTCAGATTTAGGGATGCCGGGCATATTTTTGGCTCGGCTATGATAGAAATATGGCTTGGAAGTGAGAAACCTTTTAAAATCCTTTTCTCCGGCGATTTAGGAAATATTAATCAACCTATAATTGAAGATCCTGAAAGAATAGAAAAGGCTAACTATGTCGTATTGGAATCAACCTATGGCGATAGGGTTCACGGTGAAGAAGAAATCAAAAATAAAAGAGAGCAGCTTGAAGAGGTTATCAAAAAGACTGCAGAAAAAGGCGGTAATTTAATAATACCTGCCTTCGCTGTGGAAAGAACTCAAGACCTCTTATATCACCTTACTCGTTTGGAAACAGAAAATAAGCTTTATGGAATGGAAATTGTTATAGACAGCCCGCTGGCCATATCTGCTACAGAAATTTTCTGCAAGTATCCTGAGTACTATGATGAAGAAGCACGGGAATTAAGAAGCAGCAGCGGAGAATGTCCCATCATTCCAAAAGGACTGCAAATAGCGCGGGAAGTTGAAGAATCCATGGCGTTAAACAAAGTGAAGGGCGGAAAAATAATAATCTCTGCAAGCGGAATGTGTGATGCCGGAAGGATTAAGCACCATTTGAAACACAATGTTTGGAGAAAGGAATGCAGCGTACTTTTTGTAGGCTACCAGGCACCGGGAACACTTGGAAGAAGGATTTTGGAAGGAGCGGAAAAGGTACGAATCCATGGGGAAGAAATAAAGGTAGAAGCAGATATCTTTGCGGTGAAAGGTTTTTCAGCCCATGCTGATTTACCGGGGATCATCAACTGGGTTAAAGGATTTAAAGAAAAACCTGATAAAATCTTTTATACCCACGGGGAACCGGAAGCTGCTAAAAATTTAGCAAAACGGATCAAGGAAGAACTTGCAATAGACGGAGAAGTTCCCAACTGGCTTGATGAAGTGGACTTACATGAACCGGTGGTCAAAGTTGAGGTTGCGCAATCACAAGAAAAAGAAATAAACGCAGGACATGTCTGGGAACTATATTCCGAATTACAGAGTCAATTAAGTACTTTGGTTCAAAACAGAATAGAAAAGGGGAAATATAAAGAGGTTGCTGAAATTTTAAGGAAGATGTTGCAAAATTTAAAATGAGTGTTTGAAATTCGAAATGGATTTTACGCCGAAGTTTTGAACTCTTTAAAAAAATGATTTTTAGGAGCAGTGAATGTTACCGTGGAAATAAGGGAATTATTTATTATCTTAATAGAGAGACTTAGCATAATAGTAACATTAGCATTTTTATATAGTCGTACCAGGGTATTCCAATACTTGATCAGACAAAACTCAACTCATAGGGAAAAGATTGCACTAATTTTGATTTTTGGTGCAGTTGGGATCATGGGTACTTATTTGGGGATTCCTATTTATGGTGCGCTGGCAAATACCAGGGTAATAGGCCCTGCAGTAGGAGGACTTTTCGGGGGTCCCGTTGTAGGAATTGGAGCAGGCTTACTGGCAGGTGTCCAGAGATTTTATATTGGGGGATTTACAGCTTTTGCTTGCGGGATCTCAACAAGCGTTGAAGGTTTAATTGCAGGTTTTGTAGGAAAAGGAATTCGCCATGAAGTAACTCCCAAGGTAGCTTTTTGGACCGGCTTTTTTGCCGAAACATTACAAATGATTATTATTTTATTGCTGGCCAGGCCCTTTGAGGAAGCTCTGGCCCTGGTTAAAGTAATTGGTCTACCCATGATAGTTGTCAATTCAACCGGTATGGCAATTTTTGTGCTGGTTATTAACACGGTTTTAAGGGAGAGAGAAAAGAAAGGTGCAGAGGAAGCCCAGAGGGCGCTTAAAATAGCAGATAAAACACTTCCTTACTTAAGGCAAGGTCTTAATAAATATTCTGCCGGGAAAGTGGCGAGTATCATTTTAGAAAGTACGGATGTACAAGCAGTTTCCATTACAGATGGACAAGAAATTCTGGCCCATGTTGGAATAGGAGAAGATCATCATAAAGTCGGAGAGAAAGTTGTTACCTCACTAACAGGTAAGGTCCTGAAAAGCGGTGACTTTGCAATTGCAAACAATCCCGCTGAAATCGGTTGTTTTAAAAAGGATTGTCCGCTCAAATCAGCCGTGGTAATACCACTTAAAAGGAGAAACAAGGTTATTGGTGTCTTAAAGCTTTATCACACAAGTGAAAAAGCTATTAGTGACCTTGATAAGGAATTTGCCGAAGGATTGGCCCATCTTTTTTCAACTCAACTGGAAATAGCTGAGCTGGAAAAACAGTCGAAACTGCTGGCAGATGCGGAAATAAGGGCACTGCAAGCACAAATTAATCCTCATTTTTTATTTAATGCAATAAACACAATTATCTCCTTTATAAGATTTGATCCTGAAAAGGCAAGAAAGCTCTTAATACAATTGGGGGATTTTTTCAGACAGAACTTGGAGGCAGGCACAGGTATCGTTAGCCTTCAAAAGGAGCTAAAACATATAGACGCTTATTTAAGTATTGAAAAGGCACGCTTTGAAGATAAGTTAACGGTTGAAAAGGATATTCCAGAAAATTTGCTGGATGTAAAGCTCCCTGCCTTAACTTTACAGCCCCTGGTTGAAAATGCGGTTAGACATGGCCTTTTACCCCTCAAGGCAGGGGGAAGGGTATCCATATCGGCTAGGAAAGAGGGGAAGGATACTGTCATTATAGTGGAAGATACCGGGATAGGTATTAGTAAGGAACAAATCCGCTGTGTGAAAGAAGATGAAAAGTTCGAGTGTTCAAAGGGTACAACCGGAATAGGCTTGAAAAATGTTAATGAAAGATTAAAAAGCATTTATGGTTCGGAGTATGAACTACAATTTGAAATATTGGAGCCACATGGAACCAGAGTAACAGTTAAGATCCCTCGCAAAGGAGATGTGAAAGATGCAATTGAGGGCAGTGGTAGTAGATGATGAAGCACCTGCACGACAGGAATTATCTTATATATTAAAGGAATTAGGGGTTGAAGTTGTACGGAGTGCAGGGAATTGGGATGATGCTTTACAAGCTGTTAACAGCGAAAAGCCTGATATTGTTTTTTTGGACATAGAACTGCATGATGAACTAAATGGACTTCAGGTAGCTGCAAAGCTATTGGAACTGGAGCATGCTCCCGTTATAATTTTTGCAACTGCTTATGATAAATATGCAGTAAAGGCTTTTGAAGTGAATGCAGTGGATTATATCTTAAAGCCCTTTGATAAGGAGAGGATAGAAAAAACAATAAAAAGGATTAAAAAGCGAGAATTAAGTGAAAAGGAACTAACTTCTAAATTACATAAGTTGGTTTCCAATCTGCAAGCAGGTGAACAAAATAGATCGGAAATCAAAAAAATAACCAAGATATCTGCTGTCAAAAACGGTACCATAATTCCAATTGATCAAAGTGATATTATATATGTCTGGGCGGAAGGAAGGACCTCGAAGATAAAAACATTTGACAGTAAGTTTAATACCGCTTTCAGTTTCGGTGAATTACTGGAAAAATTGGATCCCATTAAATTTCTCAAGACTCATAGAAGTTACTGTGTAAATATGGATAAAATTAAGGAAGTACAACCCATGTTTAAAGGTACTTTTAATTTGGTGATGAATGATAAGGAGAATTCCCAGGTACCGGTAAGCAGAAATTTTTCCAAAGATTTGAAGATGCGTCTTGGTATTTAATACATATATAGTACTTCTTATGTAACATTTAGCACATTTCGTGCAAAATCCGTTTATAATTTACTTTTCTTTACCTACAATAAAGGCAAATCTTAAAAACAGGAGGTCGCAATAGTGATTACTTTTATCCTTGCTGTTGTTGTTCTTATTGTAGGTTATATTATTTATGGCGCTTTTGTAGATCGAGTATTCGGAGCAGATGAAAACAATCCTACTCCAGCATGTACTATGAATGACGGTGTGGACTATGTACCTATGGACTGGAAGAAAAACTTTCTTATTCAGCTGCTAAATATTGCAGGCTTGGGTCCTATTTTCGGCGCTATAGCAGGTGCCCTGTGGGGACCGGTAGCATTTATTTGGATTGTGATTGGAGGTATTTTTGCCGGTGCGGTTCACGATTATCTGGCAGGAATGCTATCCATGAGAAACAATGGTGCCAGTGTTCCAACAATTGTAGGTAAGTATTTAGGAAGCGGTATGAAGAAATTTGTGAACTTTTTCTCAGTATTATTGTTGATTTTAGTGGGAACAGTTTTTATGACAGGTCCGGCAGGTTTATTGGAAAGCCTTACACCTGGTTTTCTGACTAAAAATGTTTGGTTAGGAATAATTCTTGTGTACTATATTGTTGCTACCATTGTTCCTATAGACAAAGTTATTGGAAGAGTATATCCGGTATTTGGTGGATTGTTGATTTTAATGGCAGTGGGTATTATTGGAGGAATTTTTGTTAAAGGTTATAGTATTCCTGAACTGACCCTGAGTAATATGCATCCCGGTGGACTTCCCATTTGGCCTTTAATGTTTATTACAATAGCATGTGGTGCCATTAGTGGTTTCCACTGCACACAATCACCTATGATGGCTCGTTGTACTAAAAATGAAAAATTGGGAAGAAGAATTTTCTACGGAGCAATGATTGTAGAATCATTAATTGCTTTAATTTGGGCTGCTGCTGCCATGGCATTTTTTAATGGAACCGAAGGGCTATATCAAGTTCTTCAAAACGGCAACCCTGCACTGGTAGTTCATAAAGTATCCATCGGACTACTAGGTGCTGTTGGCGGTACTCTAGCAGTTCTGGGTGTTATTGTACTTCCCATTACTTCAGGAGATACTTCCTTCAGAAGTGCGCGCTTGACAATTGCTGAAGTTTTCAATTCTTCTCAAAAAGAGTTTACTAATAGACTAAAAATCGCTATACCGTTGTTTACGGTTGGTTTTATCTTGAGTCAAATGGACTTCAGTATCTTGTGGCGTTACTTCTCCTGGTCCAACCAGACACTGGCGATGATCATGCTCTGGGCGGGCGCTGTATACCTGCGTAACAATGCAAGGTTACACTGGGTTGCAACTGTACCTGCTACCTTTATGACAGCAGTATCAATAACTTATATTTTCCAAGCTCCTGAAGGCTTTGGATTAGATACTGCAATCTCGTATCCTGTAGGAATTGTTGCTGCAATAATTACTTTAGGGTACTTTCTTTTCAAAACAGGATCAAAGGCAAAAGTTGAAGCTAAAATGCAGGAAATGTAAATTATACTAAACGAGTAATTTAAAAGAGCGCTATTCTCAAAGGATCGCGCTCTTTTTTTTAATATATTGCAAAAAATAATATTGCAAGCAAAAACTTATATATATTACAATAAAATTGATTAAAAATTCTAACTAATATGTTAAATAATCTTATAACAACGATAATAAAAACCAATTAAAGTTTTAGAGGAGTTAACACTAGCAAAATTGAATATTCATTAAGGAAATATAATTTTTACTAAGTAAGTTAATATTTTATTAAGTGAAGAAAAGAACAATATATTAAAATTATTTATATTTATTATATAAAATTTGTTATTTAGTATTTATTGATATATATCAATAGAGGCATTAAAATTGTATATGTAGTTATATATATGTTGTTGCAATATCTTTTATCAAAAGTTTTACCAAATTTTTTTTGTAAATTCCACTTTTATGTTTGAGATTGTGAATGAACGTGCAAACCTCAGGCTCCTAAATACGGCTTTAAGGAGGTGAAATTGCTATGGATACCGCACTAGGAAATTTAGAGAAATATCTCTCCCAAAACAAAAAAACTATTTTAGAAAAATGGTACGACTTAATATTGAAAACTTACCCTGAAGAAACAGCGAGATTTTTGAGAAGAAATAAAGATCAGTTCGAAAATCCGGTCGGTCACGATATTCGCGAGGGCATACAGGGTATCTATGATGGAATTTTGCAAGGTAGTGGCGACGAAAAATTTTACCCTTTCCTTGATAAAATTGTAAGGATTAGAGCTGTTCAGGATTTTTCGCCATCTCAAGCTGTTGCAGTTATCTTTTTCTTAAAACAAGTTGTCAGGGAGGAACTTGAAGAAGAAATTACTGGTGGCAAGATTAATCTTACTGAATTATTAGTTTTTGAATCTAGAGTAGATAAATTAGCGCTTATTACATTTGATATATTTATGGAATGTCGTGAAAAGCTTGCTGAGATCAGAATAAATGAAGTAAAAAATAGAACATATAAATTGCTGCAAAAGGCTAATATGATTGTTTAAATAATTAAAGAAAACGTTCAAAGATAATTTTGATTGAAGAGGGTGTTAATAATGGCATCTACTCCAAAACCGGAAGAAATATTAAAAATTAATTATAAACCTCCTCGTACCAGGTGGATGGACACGCCTGTTGAATTTAAACCGGGTACTTTCTGTTACGGGGCTAAGCCTGATAACCTTAAAGGATTAGGTCTTCCGAATCCCAGAGAATGGTCTCCGGCTGACGAAGACTGGAAACTTCCTGAAAACTGGAAGGAAATTTTACTGGAAGGTTTAAGGGAGCGTCTGGACAGATTTCGTTCCTTGCGGGTATTTATGGACATCTGTGTGAGATGTGGCGCTTGTGCCGACAAGTGTCATTTCTTCATTGGCTCAGGAGATCCCAAAAATATGCCTGTTTTAAGGGCTGAACTTCTCAGATCTGTCTATCGTAAGGAGTTTACAACTGCAGGAAAAATTCTAGGCAAGATTGTTGGAGCAAGGGAACTTACTGAGGATGTAGTGAAAGAATGGTTTTATTACTTCTTCCAGTGTACAGAGTGTAGACGCTGTTCCGTTTTCTGTCCTTACGGCATTGATACTGCTGAACTGACTATTATTGCAAGAGAGCTTTTGGTTCTGTTAGGTTGTCACATTGACTGGGTTGTAGCATCTGTAAACAACTGTAATAGGACCGGTAACCATGTTGGGATTCAGCCCCATGCCTTTTATGATACGGTAGATATGCTTTGTGATGATATCGAAGATATTACCGGTATCAGGATTGAGCCAACATTTAACAGAAAAGGTGCAGAGATTCTCTTTATCGCGCCGTCAGGTGACGTTTTTGGGGACCCGGGCATCTACACATTTATGGGATACTTGATGCTTTTCCATGAACTTGGCCTTGATTACACATTGAGTACTTACGCTTCTGAAGGTGGAAACTTTGGTCTCTTTACATCCCATGACATGATGAAAAAACTTAATGCTAAGATGTATCATGAGGCGGAGAGACTGGGTGTTAAGTGGATTCTTGGTGGAGAATGCGGTCACATGTGGAGGGTTATTAACCAGTACATGGATACTATGAATGGCCCTGCCGACTTCTTGGAAGAACCGGTATCACCTATAACAGGAACCAAGTTTGAAAACGCTAAGTCAACTAAGATGGTTCATATAACTGAATTTACTGCAGACCTCATCAGACACAATAAATTAAAGCTTGACAAGAGCAGAAATGATCACTTGAAGGTGACATTCCATGATTCCTGTAACCCTGCAAGGGCAATGGGTCTCTTTGAAGAACCGCGCTATATAATTAACAATGTTTGCAATAACTTCTATGAAATGCCGGAAAACACCATCAGGGAAAAGACCTTCTGCTGCGGCAGCGGATCGGGATTGAACAATGATGAATTTATGGAAATGAGAATGAGGGGAGGCTTCCCCAGGGCGAATGCAGTAAAACATGTTCATGAAAAATATGGAGTTAACGTTCTCTCCTGTGTTTGTGCCCTTGATAGAGCAGCTTTCCCGCCTCTCATGCACTACTGGGTCCCTGGAGTAGAAGTATCTGGAGTTCATGAACTGGTAGGAAATGCCCTTGTAATGAAGGGTGAAAAGGAAAGGGAAGAGGACCTGCGAGGGGAACCTTTAGGCGGAATGGAGGATGATGAATAATGTATGACAAAGGTAAAATAATTACCGGAATAGTTATATTCTTGGGTTTAATGACTTTTCCATTTTGGATGAGTTTAGGAAAAGCAGTCAATCCTCCTGAAGCGGAAATTGCTCAGCAACTGGGTGAAGAATGTATAGAAGATGCGGAATATATGAGAGAAAACCACATGAAGTTGTTGAACGACTGGAGAACTGAAGTGGTTCGTGAAGGTGATAGGATTTATGTGGCAAGTGATGGCGAAAAATATGAGAAAAGTCTCCAGAATACTTGCCTGAAATGTCATGCTAAAGGGGAAAATCCTGGTAATGTTAAATTAAGTGATGACGGTTTGGAAAGTAAGTATAAGGAAATAGATTTAAACAGTGTTCAGCCGAGTGCTGAGGCCTATGATCTTGAATCCAGCGACTGCTTCCGGTGCCATGAATACGCAGCTGTAGAGCCTGATTGCTGGGATTGTCATATTGTTGACTAAAGGGGGATATACCATGAAGATAAGCAGAAGGGGTTTTATAAAGTTAACCGGTGCAGGTGCACTGGGACTCGGACTTCTGCCGGTGAAAAATGTCCTGGCTGGAGACCATTCAAATGTAACCTCGGATGGTAAAAGGTGGGCCATGGTAGTTGATTCGAGAAAGTGTGGAGAGTGTAATGATTGTATTGTAGCATGTCATAAAACCCACAATGTTCCTGAAATAGACAACAAAGAAGAAGAGATAAAATGGCTTTGGAAAGAAAAGTATGAGCATGCTTTTCCTAGTCAAAAACATGATTTTGTTGATGAAGATCTGAAAAAGAGACCTTTTATGATGCTCTGCAATCACTGCGATAATCCTGCTTGTGTGAGGGTATGTCCGACGCAAGCTACTTTTAAAAGAAAATCAGATGGTATTGTTATGATGGATTATCACCGTTGTATAGGATGTCGCTATTGTATGGCAGGTTGTCCGTATGGAGCAAGATCTTTTAACTTTAATGACCCACGTCCTTTTATAGAGGAGATTAATAAAACTTATCCAACAAGGACAAAGGGTGTAGTAGAAAAGTGCAATTTCTGTGCTGAAAGGCTAGCTAAAGGGTCCCTTCCAGCATGTGTTGAGGCCTGTCCGAATAATGCTCTGATTTTTGGGGATTTAAATGATCCTGATTCAGAGGTAAGGAAAGTGTTGCGTGAACATTATACTATCCAACGTAAACCTGATTTAGGTACTAGGCCCAGTGTTTACTATATAGTTTGAGGAGGATACGGCTATGCTCGAGAAGGCATTTAGCGGAAGTAAAAGATATTGGAGTTGGGTTATTTTCCTGTTAGTATTAATAGGAATTGGTTTTGGCTCCTATCTCTACCAACTCAACAAAGGGTTAGCTGTTACCGGGATGAGTAGAGATGTATCATGGGGGCTCTATATTGGGCAGTTTACATTTTTTGTAGGGGTTGCGGCCTCAGCAGTTATGGTGGTTCTCCCGTATTACCTTCATAATGTAAAAGAGTTCGGTAGGATCACTGTCTTTGGAGAATTCCTTGCTATTGCTGCTGTAACTATGTGCTTATTATTTATCATTGTTGACCTTGGTAAACCAATGAGACTCTTCAATGTTTTGATTTATGCAACTCCGCATTCAATTATGTTCTGGGATATGATTGTTCTAAACGGTTATCTCCTTTTAAATATTTTAATCGGCTGGAATGTTTTGGAGGCAGAGCGTAATGCAGTTGCGCCGCCTAAATGGGTTAAAAAACTTGTTTATGTTTCTATTCCCTGGGCTGTTAGTATTCATACGGTAACTGCATTTTTAATTTCAGGATTACCCGGAAGACATTACTGGTTAACTTCCATTATGGCGGCTAGATTCCTGGCATCTGCATTTGCTGCCGGCCCGGCACTGTTGATTATTCTTAGTCTTATAGTTAAGAAGTTTACTAAATTTAATCCTGGTGAAACAGCTATTAAAAAGCTAGCGCTTATTGTGACCTATGCTACTATCATCAGCATTTTCTTTGTAATCTTAGAGTTCTTTACTGCATTCTACAGTAATATACCAAGTCATATGCACAGTCTAGAGTATCTTTTTGCTGGTTTAGAAGGACACAGCAACATGGTTCCCTTTATGTGGATGTTTGCTGTACTGGCGGTTATAGCAATGGTTTTATTGATAAACCCTGGAACTCGTAATAAGGAAAATACCTTATTAATAGCATGTATTGCAGTCTTTGTTTCCATGATGCTTGAAAAAGGTTTAGGATTAATTATTGGCGGATTTATTCCAAATGCCTTTGAAAAAGTAACTGAATATGCACCTACTTTACCTGAACTGTTAATTACTTTAGGAGTGTGGGCTATAGGTGCATTTATACTGACTATACTTTATAAGGTTGCAGTATCTGTAAAAGAAGAAGTTAGAGCGTAGTACTCCAATAACTTCAAATGAAATGAGGGATTGGAAAATGGGTATCGGATTTTCTCTGTTAATTGCTATAGTGCTCGTATTGGTTGCCCTACTGGGGACTAGCATAGGATTAAATGCCCTTTTTGCAGTGGTAATACCGTATTTGGCTTTCAGTATATTCCTCGTAGGTTTTATAGCGCGTATTGTAAAATGGGGACGATCACCTGTTCCCTTTAGAATACCTACAACCTGCGGGCAGCAAAAATCTCTTGATTGGATTAAACACAATGAAATAGAAAACCCATCCACTAAAATGGGTGTTGTCGGAAGAATGCTTCTTGAGATTCTCTGTTTCCGTTCCTTGTTTAGAAATACCAGAATGGAGCTCAGAGAAGGCAATAAACTTGTTTTTATTTGGGAAAAGTGGCTCTGGTTAGCAGGACTTCTTTTCCACTGGTCATTCTTTATAATTTTATTTAGGCATTTAAGGTTATTTATGGAGCCTGTGCCTTCTTTAGTAGAGTTGGTTACTACACTTGATGGTTTCTTTGGATTCGGAATGCATAGTTTGTTTTTAACTGATGCATTTATTCTAGTAGCTGTAACCTACCTTTTTATAAGAAGGGTTGTAATTCCACATGTTAAATATGTATCCTTACCGGCAGATTATTTTCCACTCTTTCTTATTTTCGGGATAGCACTTTCCGGTGTCCTGATGAAGTATGTTTACAGGGTTGACATGATTGCTGTTAAGGAATTGACACTTGGCTTAGTAACATTTAATCCTGTAGTACCACAAGGTATTGGTGCGATCTTTTACGTGCACTTGTTCCTTGTATGTGTTTTGTTTATGTATTTTCCATTCAGTAAGCTTATGCATATGGGCGGAGTCTTCCTAAGTCCAACCAGGAACCTCCCCAATGATTCTCGTGCTAAGAGACATGTAAACCCGTGGAACTATCCTGTTAAGTTCCGCACTTATGAAGAATATGAAGATGAATTTAGAAAGTTCATGAAGGCAATGGGTTTACCGGTTGAAAAAGATGACTCGAAAGAGAAATCATGAGGCAAAGTTGAATAGTAGATAAAAATACCTGCTCGAAGTTTGTAAAAGATTTCGGGCAGGTAGAATATGTAATTTTTTACAATTGCAGTTAAAGGTTTTCTTATAGCAGCTATAAAAAATACCAATTAATTATAAGAAGGATTTATGAGCATAAAAATTGAATGTGAACACAAGAGCATAATTTCACGTAAATTTAATTTTATTGCACATGCTTTTTACTAAAATTACCAAGTATATAATGATGTTATATTAATTAATATATATTGAAAATATATTGAAATATGTCGAAATAGCCTTTACAATGATGATGGTACCTTATGAACGCATTTGCGATAGTGAAGAAGTGTGTAAGTGAGATTCTGGCAGTTAAAAATGCATAAGACCTTCAAAAAATATGAAGGTTTTATATAAATTGTTAATAGCAAAATGGAGGTGGGTAAAAAAATGGCGAAAAAGAAAAGGCCTCTTTTGGATCAGCTTAAGGAAGGAAAATATCCTAGCTTTGTAAAAGAAATGGAAAAGATGGCCGAAAAGAAGCCTGCTGTTGAAGACCATTTGAATCTTCTGGAAAGGTCATATGAAGACAAGACTGTGCACTGGAAGCACGGCGGTATTGTTGGTGTAAGAGGTTATGGTGGTGGTGTAATTGGTAGATACTCAGATTTAGGAGATGAATTTCCTAACGTAAAGGAATTTCACACTATGCGTGTAAACCAGCCCAGTGGTTGGTTCTACTCCACCGAAACCCTCAGAAAACTATGTGATATTTGGGAAAAACACGGTAGCGGTATTACCAATATGCATGGCGCTACCGGAGATGCTATTCTATTAGGTACAACTACTGAGCATTTACAGCCATGCTTTGATGATTTAAGCGCTAATGGCTTTGACCTTGGCGGTTCCGGTTCCGACTTGAGAACCCCAAGCGCTTGTGTAGGACCTGCAAGATGTGAACATGCTTGCTTCGATTCGCTGGATCTATGTAACCATCTGACTCAAGAATACCAGGATGAATTGCACAGGCCAATGTGGCCATATAAGTTCAAAATTAAGATTTCAGCTTGTCCTAACGACTGTGTTTCTTCAATTGCAAGGGCTGATATGTCAATTATCGGTACCTGGAGAGACGAAATCAGAGTAGATCAGGATATGGTTAAAGAATATGCTAACAACGGTAAAGACATTGAAGGAATCCTTGCTAGCTGTCCTACTGACTGTATAAGCTATGATACAGAAAAGAAAGAAATTAATATTGACAATGAAAATTGTGTAAGATGTATGCACTGTATCAACAAGCTGCCCAAGGCATTAAGAGTAGGTAAGGAAAAAGGCGCTACAATTCTTCTAGGTGGTAAAGCGCCTATCGTACAGTCTGCATTCTTATCCTGGGTAATTGTTCCATTTATGAAGTTAGAAAGCCCATATGATGAGCTTAAGGATCTTCTGGAAAGAATTTGGGACTGGTGGGATGAGCACGCTAAAGTTAGAGAAAGAGTTGGAGAATTAATTTACAGAAAAGGTATGAGAGTTTTCTTGAAGGAAGTTGGCTTAGAACCTGACGCAAGAATGGTTAAGTATCCAAGAGCAAACCCATACATTTTCTGGTGGCCTGAGGAGGTGCAGCAAAATGACTAATGTGGCAAAAACTGATATTGGTCCTCCGCTCTATAAAGACCAATTACCTGAGATTATTAAAAACAACTACGGACAGTGGAAGTATCATGAGCATGTAAAGCCCGGTGTTTTGAAGCACGTTGCTGAAAACGGTGATGAACTGTACACTGTTAGGGTTGGTTCACCGCGTCTACTATCTGTTGAAACTTTAAGATGGTTTGCAGATCTTGCTGACAAGTACTGTGATGGGCACTTAAGATTTACAAGTAGACACAATGTTGAATTCCTGCTAACTGACGCTAGCAAGATTGATGCATTAATTGAAGAAGTTGAAGCTGAAGGTTGGCCTGTTGGTGGTACAGGAAACAGCTTGAAGAACTTGATTCATACTCAAGGCTGGATTCACTGCCACAGTGCTGCTATTGACGCATCCGGTATAGTTAAGTCAGTAATGGATGATCTCTATGATTATTTCAAGAAAGACGATCTACCTGCGAAACTGAAAATTTCTTTGGCCTGCTGTCTAAATATGTGCGGTGCAGTCCACTGTTCGGATATTGCTATTCTGGGTATTCACAGGACTGTTCCTAAAATTAATGACGAAGAAGTTTCTAAAGCATGTGAGATTCCTAACGTTGTGGCTTCCTGTCCTACTGGAGCTATCAGACCTAATCCGAAGAAGAAAAGTGTTACAATTAATGAAGAAAAATGTATGTACTGCGGTAACTGCTTTACAGTTTGTCCTGGTTTGAAAATTATGGATCCTGACAATGATGGAGTAGCAATCTTTGTTGGTGGAAAAACTAGTAATGCTAGAAGCGGCCCAAGATTCTCCAGACTGGCTATACCATTTATTCCTAACGAACCACCAAGATGGGACTCAACTGTAAAAGCTATTAGGAATCTTGTCGAGCTGTGGGTTGAAAATGCTCGTCCCGGCGAAAGATATGGTGAGTGGATTGAAAGAATAGGCTGGGAGAAATTCTTTGATATGGCCGGTTTGCCGTTTACAGACAAGCATATTGATGACTTTATCTTCTCAGTGCCCACATTTAGATCCACAACCCAATTTAAGTATTAATTAATTGGTGGTGATTTGAGTGGCAGAAGAATTAAGTAGGGAAGAATTAAAAGAGAAGGTCGTTGAATACCTTAAAACGGTAGATAAAGCAAAAAACAAAGATATTGCTACAAAATTGGGAGTAAAAAAGAGAGAAGTTGACAAAGCAGTAAATGAATTAGCTAAAGAAGATATAGTTGAATTCTTGTATATCGGAACTTCTTATGTTAAATTAAAAGATAAGTAGGAAAGGAACGGGACGGGTAAATATTGGCCGCCATATCTTAATGAGTGGCGGCCACCTTTCCTAAAAGGCGGGGTAAGTATGAAAATTAAAGAAGCGGTAGAAAAGTGGCAGCAGGAATATGAAGCTATAGTTGCTGAAATAAGGGATTTTAAGTCTGATGAATATAAATCTGGTTTGGCTGATGGAATAGAAATGGCAATTGAATCCCTCCTGGTCTATCTAGAGGAATGTGATGATTATTAAAATCTTACCCCAATGAAATATTGTGGAAAAAATGTAATAATATATTTATAAGGAGGTCAGACAATGTATCTAGTAACTATAGATGTTGATAAGTGTGATGGTTGCAGTGAGTGTGTAGATGCTTGCCCTGCTCAAGTATTGGAAATTGTTGATGGTAAGGCAAGTGTTACTGAAGAAGAATGCTTGGGCTGCGAAAGTTGTGTAGCTGTTTGCCCCAATGAAGCTGTTACTGTACAGGAACTATAATTTAATATAATTAATTCCTATGGAGGTGTCATAAATGGCATTAGAAGTTAATGGTAAGACAATTGAGCTTGATGAAGACGGTTTCATGGTTGACCCTGATTTATGGGATGAAGATGTAGCTGTTGCTTTAGCTAAAACTGAAGAAATTGATGAACTTACTGAAGATCATTGGAAAGTAATTAACTATCTGAGGGACTATTATCAGCAATTTGGTATTGCTCCAATGATCCGTAAGGTTACAAAGTCTACTGGTTTTAAGTTAAAAGAAATTTATGAACTATTTCCATCTGGCCCTGCTAAAGGCGCTTGTAAAGTTGCTGGTCTGCCCAAGCCAACTGGTTGTGTATAAAAATAATTTCAATTGTATAATCCCCGACTTTTATAAAGTCGGGGGTTATTTTTACGCTAAAAAATTGAATTTAATCTGTTCTTTTTAGTTAAAAATGTTAATATTAATATTGATGGTTATCTTTGCTCCTCTTATCAAGAAAGGTGATCTTTAATGGTATCTACAAGAAAAATTCCAAGACTGCTTATCTCTGCACCGCAGGGGCGTTCCGGTAAAACTACTGTTACCCTGGGGCTTTTGAGTGCACTTACCCAGCAAGGACTAAAAGTTCAAGCATTTAAAAAAGGTCCTGATTTCATTGATCCCAGCTGGCATACCAGGGTTACAGCTAGAAATTGCCGTAATTTGGATTGCTATATGTTTGATGAAAAAACTTTATATAATTCTTTTACCACGGGATCAAGAGAGGCTGATATTAATATTATCGAAGGCGCCATGGGGCTCTATGACGGTGTTGACCTTGAAGGGAGCGGCAGTACGGCACAAGTAGCTAAAATCACACAATCACCTGTTATACTGGTTGTAGATACACGTCGTATGACGAGGAGTGTAGCAGCAATGGTGCTGGGTTTTCAAAAGTTTGACCCCGCTATTAATATAGCAGGTGTTATCTTAAATCGAGTTGCAAGGCGCAGGCATGAGAAAATGCTTCGCCAGAGCATAGAGAAATACTGTGGAATTCCTGTAGTCGGAGTCATTCCCAAGAATGAAAAAATTGCTATTCCTGACAGACATCTAGGATTAATCCCTGCCTCTGAAGATGAAAGGTTGCATGCTGCACTTGAGGAAATAAGGAAAGTTGTCGCAGAAGGTGTTGATTTTGATAAATTAATGGAGATAGCAAATTCTGCCGCCCCATTGGAAGTAAATGGGGCACAAAAACTGACTTGTAAAAATCATTCACACCTAAAGATAGGAGTAATTAGGGATAAAGTATTTTCTTTTTATTATCCTGAAAATCTGGAAAGTTTGCAGGCTAACGGAGCTGAATTAATTTTTATTGATTCCATAAAAGATAAGAGCTTACCGGAGATAGATGGTCTTTTCATAGGAGGAGGATTTCCTGAAGTTTTTACTGAAGAACTTCAACAAAATAACTCTTTAAGAAAAGATATCAGGGAGTTGGCCCATACAGGTCTGCCTATTTATGCTGAATGCGGAGGATTAATGTATTTAGGGCGGAGTATTAAAATTAACGATAAAGAGTACGATATGGTAGGTATCTTGCCGTTTGATGTGGAATTTACCGATAAACCTCAGGGTCATGGATATACAAGGATGAAAGTTATTGCAGCAAATCCTTTCTTTTCTCAAGGGACTGTAATTAAAGGACATGAATTTCATAATTCACGAATAGTAAACCTAAACCCTCAGGCTGCCTTTGCATTTAAAGTTGAAAGAGGAGCAGGTATAACAGGAGAGTATGATGGGATTATTTATAAAAATGTTTTAGGTTGTTATAACCATATGCACTCACTTACAATACCTGATTGGGCTAGAAATTTTGTAAAAGCAGCTGAAGAGTATAAGAAGTTAAAATAATTTAAAGTCTCGCTAAAAAGTGAGACTTTTTTTATGGACAAATAAGGAATTATTTATAACTGACAGAATAACATATAAATAAATTGAAAAAAATAAACATTTAATAGAAAGATTTTACAAAACACTATTTGCTAAGGAATTATTTAATATAAACAATGCTTATTAGTATTATTACAAAACTAAATATATTCTAAATACTGGTAAATCAAGCATTAGAGCTCTTTCCACATAAAGATTGTGAAATTTTTAATAAATAAAAAAGGAAAATAAAAACAAATCTAGAAAAGGTTAAGTATAAAAATGTGTTATAATTATATTAAGAAAATTCTATAGCAAAAATTAAATTTGGGTCGCTTAATTTTTCAATGATGTGAAAGTACAGACAAGTTTATTGCTAAATATTTTCCATAAATGAATTTTAAGTGATTGTTCGAAAAGGAGCACGATAGACACGAGAAGTTCAAGGCGGCGCAGACTTTGAGCAGCGGAGGGTACATAAAAGTACGTGAGCAGCGGAGAAGTCAAGCCAACTTAAGACAATTCGAAGTGGATTTCGCGCGGACTTTTCGAACATCCTCTTTAAGGCTGAAAGGAGGGATGAAAACAAAAGGCCTTAAAAACTATATAATTTGCCCTGTTTTGGAGGTGATAGCTTATCAATACTTCATGTGGAAAAAGGTCACTTCCTAGATACTGGATTAACTGCAGTTTATTTGCAAAAATAAATGTCGCAATATTTGCTATTATCATATTTTCTGTCATTTTATTAATTATTATCGATCCGGGAAGTCTCAGTAGTGAGCCGTATGGGGCCGGTGATTATTACTACACTGATGTTGAAGGCTTTGGTGAAATTTTTTTAGCTGAAAACAAAACTTTAGGAACAAAGCATCCAGTAATCTTTTCAACTCTGTTTGTAGGCTGGGGCGCAGTTTGCTGGTATTTTCTGAAGTGGATAAGTAAAGGAGAACAAAAAAATTAAAGAAAATTAACTGGAGGTGTAATTAAATGTCTGAACATGTAACCACTAGTAAATTTCAATGGTCAGATTTAGTTAAAAAAGAAGACTGGTGGGCTATTTGGTTAGGGTTTACTATTCTTATAATTCAAATTATAAGTAAAGTAACTGGCTCTTTTACATTTAAAGCTGTTAAAACCCATAAAGGCTGGCATACAGTTGCGGAAGCATTTGACGGTATCTTTCCTGGTTTAATTTTATTACTTGTAGTAACAGGAATTTTATTTACAATTGGCGTTAAGGTAATGGGCGGAGATGCTGGAAAATTTGCAAGGGCTTATCCGGCAATTTTTATTCTAGCATTAATAGCTTTCTTCTTCTCAACCCAAGCTACAATTAAAAACTATTTAGGATACGCATTTTGGGCATTAGGTATTGGACTACTAATAAGTAATACGATCGGAACACCTGAGTGGATAAAGCCCGCAGTTAAAACAGAGTATTATATAAAAACGGGTTTGGTAATCTTAGGTGCGGAAATTTTATTCTCAAACATTCTGAAATTTGGTCTTTACGGTTTGGGAATTGCCTGGTTTGTAACTCCCATAGTTGTAATCTTCATGTGGCTATTTGGTACTAGAGTATTAAAAATGACAAGTAAGCCAATGGTAATAGTAATTGCTACTGCTACATCAGTTTGCGGTGTTTCCGCAGCAATTGCAGCAGCTGCAGCCTCCAGAGCTAAGAAAGAAGACCTCACATTTGCAATTGGTTTAACACTTATCTTTACAGTAATTATGATGGTTTCTATGCCAATTATTCTAAGCGCTATTGGTATGGATCCGATGTTAGGTGGAGCATGGATGGGTGGTACCATTGACGCAACAGGTGCCGTTGTACTTGCCGGTGAAGCTATGGGGCCCCTTGCAGGTCAGGTCGCAGCAATGGTCAAAATGATTCAAAACGTATTAATTGGTATTATCGCTTTTGCAATTGCTGTCTTCTTTGCCACTAAGGTAGAAAGAGATCAAGATGGTCCTGCAGTAGGTGCCGGAGAAATCTGGCATAGATTCCCCAAGTTTATCCTTGGTTTCGTAGCAGCTTCTATAGTATTCTCATTAATTATTGAGCCTGCTATTGGATCAGAGGCAACAGGAAAACTTTTAAAATTGACAAAAGGATTTAGAGGTTGGTTCTTCTGCATGGCATTCATTAGCATCGGATTAGAGTCTAACTTCAAAGAAATGGCTTCCTATGTACAGGGCGGCAAGCCATTATGGCTGTATATTGTAGGTCAGTCTTTTAACCTCGCATTAACCTTCTTAGTTGCCTGGTTACTACTAAGTGGAGTTATCTTCCCGGTTCCAACATTAACTGTATAAAATATCTCAGTAGGATCATTTATTACAGCGTAAAATAGAGGTGGCATATTAGTCACCTCTTTTGTTCTTTTTTAGAAGGTTTACAGTAAAAAGTGTGGAATATATATTTTAGAATGACTACAGGGAGGTCTATAATTTGCAGCAGGAGCTTCAAAACCTAAACAGTGAATTAAAGGAAAAAATAAGGTCCATTCCGAAACGTGATCAGCTTCTTTTAAAGATAAAAAGCAAAATAGGAAAAATAAAAGTTGCTAAAAGCCTCACTGATTCTGAAGTAAAAAAATTGTTTAACAATAAACCACTTGTTGGGGTAGATGGGTCCATCTATACATATGGCGCTAATTTTCCCTATAATATAACCTTCTACAAGGCACTTGCCAAAAGTACCACCCAAGGTAATTTGGAAAAAAACAGGATATTCACACCGCTTTCAGATAGCTGCTATACGGAGATAGAACAATATGCAGCAGAAAATAAAATTTCACTTGAAGCTGCTCATTCGAAACTTAAGGAAGAGACACTTGCTACATTAGAAGTTGAAGTTGCAATTCAGGCAATTAAGGAGTTTGGGCCTCGAGTGCTACTTATGGATGGTGGATTTTTAAGATATGGCAGCCTGGCACCGGAAAAATGGCAGGAGCTAAAAACACTTGCCCTTCAAAATGATTGTATTGCAGTTGGCGTAATTGAAGAAATTGGAACCTTTGAGATAAAAAAAATACTGCAAGATGAACTTCCATTAAGTTGTAAAAACAGTTACGATAGGGAGCTACTTTTTGGTCTGTTTTCTCCGGGAGAATGGTTACAGGTTTATGAAAACCTTGTGCTGAAAAGGGGCTATTATACCTGTTTTGGCAGGTTAGCTTTAAATCCTCAAGCGTGTGCTTGGGATTTTTTTGAGGAACACAGGGAGTATGCAGAACAAATAATAGACTATCTCTATACAATTACTCCCAGGCAATCACGCGGTATACCCCTTTGGATAGATGTGGTTGATAGTGACGTTCGCCTCACAAAAAATATGGTAGAATTACTTCTTACAAGCTCCCTTGACCCTGAATTAATGGAACTGTTGCTTAGGCCTACCAGGGACAAAAGGGACTACTAGTAAAGAGGATGTTCGAACAAGAGGGAAATACCGCGAAAGGAGAGAAAACTTATGCAGGTCGTAGGCTATACAACACAGCAACATGTTTTTATAGCTTCCAGAAAAAGAAAATTTAATATAAACGAGATTCTGGTAATTGAAGATGACAGGCATAACAATCCCAAAGGGGAAGTTATCGAAACCCAGTCCTTTAATCGTTTTGTTCCCTTAAGCACTGAAAAAAATGCACTGGTTGACGAAAAGGTTCTTCAGGGTTTGAGACAGGTTGGTTTCAGCATTGATGAAGAAGAAATAAACCTTGCTAAAGTAAGGCTTTTGGAAGAGCTGTCATCACCTGTAAAGGTAGGGGTAAGTGCAAGGTTACCTGTTTTTGAGGAAGTTGAAAACTTGTTTTTAAAAAAACGTCCAGAAGAAGGATTGGTACTGGGAGTTATCCAGGGCACTGCAGAAATTGCTTCTACCTTGCCTGAAGATTTGAGAAATGTAGCGCCTCTCTATCAAAAAGATCAGGGGATTTTGCCTCAGGATGGCTTTCCCTTTATATTTGATTATGCTGAAATGGATAGTTACCCTCATATAGGGATTTTTGGAGGTTCCGGCTCTGGAAAATCTTATGGGCTACGAGTCTTTTTAGAAGAGATTATGATAAAGGAAATTCCTACTATTGTTTTTGATCCCCATTATGAAATGGATTTCTCGCAAACTGCTTCAGGATTTGAGGATAAAGTAGTTGATTTTAAATCCCGTTTTGTAACCTTAATGGCCGGAAAAGATGTAGGAATTGATTTTACAGAACTTTCCCCTGATGATCTGGTAGGAATATTGAAGGCATCAGGTGGAAATATTTCAGAAGCAATGGATAATGCAGTTCGTTCCATATTTGAACCTCAAAAAGATACATTAGCTTCCTTTACTAATAGACTTTCTTCTTTAATTGATGCCTTTGATAATGAAACGGAAATTAAGCGTTTAAAAAACAGCGACAACTGGAGCAAGCTTGATGTTAGGGAGAAAAAAAGATACGAGTACTTGGAGGAACTGCTTCTAAAGTATAAGGATAAGGTGGGACATGCCTCAACTTTAAAGGGTATTGCCTGGAGGCTTAATAAACTTCAGCGTGAGGGTATCTTTACAAAGGATATTTCAGAAATTGAAAATTCCCTGCAACAGAGAAAGCTGGTGGTAGTTCGCGGTTCCATTTGGTTATTGAAGGTTTTTGCAGGTTTTATTGCTAAAAAACTTTACAATAAGCGCAGGGCCTATAGGGATGCTTTACATACAGGAAAAACCGGAGAGACCGGCTTTCCGCCCTTTATTATAGTTACTGATGAAGCCCATAATTTTGCTCCCACCGGTTTTGATGCACCTGCTAAAGGCGTCTTTAAGGAGATTGCCCAGGAAGGTAGAAAATACGGTGTGTTTTTGATACTTGCAACACAACGTCCTTCGCTGCTTGATGATACAATTACTGCCCAGCTTAACACTAAACTTGTCTTTAGGACTGTGCGCTCTACTGATATCCATACAATTAAAGAAGAAACCGATATAACATCAGAGGAAGGTGCCAGGCTTCCATATTTAAGCTCCGGTACTGCTTTCATTTCTTCTGCTATACTGGGAAGAACAATTGCAGTACGCATCAGGGCAGCCAGAACTACCAGTCCTCATTCCCAAAACCCCTTTGATGAGCTTCAAGAATGGGCAGGAAATGGTGATGATAAACTCTGGTCAGTACTTGAGGATTATCTTCCTCTGTCAGGTGATCAAATTCACCTTTATCATGATGAAATACAGAAAAAACTGGAAGAGCCCGTAGATGTTAATAAAATATTTACTCTTTTAGAAGAAATGGAATCTCAAGGCAAGGTCAAAAAAGAGGATACACCATTTGGGCCAAGTTATCATAAAGTTTAACTCAGGGTGATATTATGCGACTTTTATATATAACAGATACACACATCAGGGGGACTTCGCCCCAAAATCGCAAGGATAATTTTCCTGAAACCTTAAGAGCAAAAATGAAAGAGGTAATTCTGCTAGCAAAAAAGCATAGGGTACATGCACTACTCCATGGTGGGGACCTTTTTGATACGCCAAGTCCTGCCCTGGCTGTATGTTCAGGCTTTATTCCGATTTTGGCGGAAGCTGGAGTACCTCTTTATGCAATTGCCGGAAATCATGATCTTTTTGGACACAATCCCTTAACGTTAGATAGAACTATGCTTGGCTTTTTAAACCGTCTCGGTGTGGTTCGACTTTTAAGGGATGAAGAGCCTACATATCTTGAACAGCACGGAATTAAGGTCCAGCTTTCCGGTCGAAATTACCATTACGATATGGATAGACGTTCGCCTGAAGAAGATTATCTTGTCCAAAAAAAGGATTGTGACTTTGCAGTTCACCTGGTGCACGGCATGTTATATGACAAAAAATTGCCGGAAGGTGTGCCCCATACACTTATAGATAAGATTACCCATACCGAGGCTGATGTTACCATTAGTGGGCATAATCACTTAGGGTTTCAGGCTACCAGAATAAATGGCAGGCTTTTCCTAAACCCCGGTAGTCTGGTAAGACTTAGCAACCACCCGGCAGAGATCAAAAGAAAGCCTGCTGCCTTACTTTTGGAATTTACTCCTAATGGAGTTAACTATCAATATCTCCAGTTAAAATCTGCTCCTCCCGGTGAGGAAGTACTTGATAGGACGGCTATAGAACAGGCAGCCTTTCAGGAAGAGAAGCTTGCCGAATTTGTTAAGGGAATAAAATCTTCAGGTGAATTTCAAAATCTCGTTATTGATGAAATAATTCAATCTCTGGCAGACAAAAAAGGAGTATCTAAAGCTGTAAGGGAAGGAGCGCTTGCCAGGATAGCAGCCGCGCGGCAGAGATTGGAGGTAGACGGTAGTGAGTAAGATAAAAGAAATTAAGATAGAAAATTTTCAGTCCCATGAAAAAACTGTTATTCCATTTTCGGATGGTTTCAATGTTTTTGTAGGTGCATCTGACCAGGGAAAATCAGCAATAATTAGGGCTCTGCGCTGGGTGCTGTTTAACGAGCCAAGGGGGAGTGACTTTATTCGAGCAGGAAGCAGTATCTGTAGAGTTAAAGTTACATTAGAAGATGATACAACCATTACCAGGCAGCGTTCTGCAGGAACCAACAGGTATATATTGAAAAAAAAAGGTAAGAAAGAAGAAATATTTGAAGGATTTGGAAATTCCGTTCCCCAGGAAATAATCACTGCCCATGGTATTAGAAAGATTGATTTTGATGGTGAGACTGACACTATTTTAAATTTGGGAGGACAGCTCCAGCCGCCTTTTCTTTTAGATGCCAGCGGCGCTTTAAAAGCCAAGGCCCTTGGCAGGATCAACGGTGTACACTTTATTGATGCTGCCCAGAGGGATACAGTAAGGGACCTTATAAAATTGCAATCCAGGGAGCAGGAATTAAGAAGGCGCCAGGAAGATATAAAAGATGCTTTAAAACAATACGATGACCTGCCGGATATGGAAAAGACACTTAAGCTTGCTACAGCAAAAATGCAAAGCATAAAAGAAAGTAAAGAAAGGATAGAAAAATTACAACGCCTTAACGAAAAGTATATAAATTTAGAAAAAGAATTGGGGTCCATAAATGCAATACTGGAGTTGACATCTCATATTGATCAGGCACAAAATAAGTTACAAAAAACAGAAAATAACCTTTTAAAATATAGCAGGTTAAATCGTTACAAAAACCGTCTTTCCCAAGTCGAGTTGGCATTGACAGAGGTTGAGAAGGTATTGCAAGGTACCAAAGAAATTGACAGTGCAGAGAACTGCCTGGCAAGTGCTGAAGCTTTGCTAGATAAGAAAATTAAACTTTCAAAAGTTAAAGAAAGATACGATACTGTTAATGGTCTGTTAAAAAACACAAATGTTATTTTAGCAAAAACAAAAGGGGTCCGAACTGCTTCAGGAAAATTGCTGACTCTGCAAAACAGTCTAGAAAAATATTACCTCTTAAAACGAAAATTTAAATCTTTGCAAAAAATAGAGGACAGCTACAGGAAATTAGAACCTGTATTAAAGGTTGCGCCAAGGCTCGAAAAAACGGGGGAGATTCTGGAAGACTTAAATAGAATGAATTCGAGGCTTGTAATTTTGAAGAATATTTATTCAAAATATGCAAAGGTAAATGAAAGCCTTACAAAGGCTGAAGAATTCTATAAAAATCATGAAAAGCAGTATGAGGAGCTTCTTAGGGAATATGCTAAAACCTTAAAATCACTGGGACGTTGTCCGGTTTGTTTTAATACACTAGAAAAATCACAGGTTGAAGATATTGTCCGGCAATTGAAATTATAGGGAGGAATGCTAAGGTGGATCTGGAGAAGAAGCTTAATAATTTAAATGAGAGCCTTAAAAAAGCCCAGGATTTGCGTTATCGTGCCGATGCCAGGAAAGAAAGCTTGTTAAAACAGAAAGAAGAGCTTATTGAAGAAATTAGGGGAGAGGGAGTAGAGCCAGAAAAAATTCAGGAAGAAATAGAGTCCTTAGAAAAAGAAATAAAAAGACTTACAGATGAAGTTGAAAAACTTATTCCGTGGGATATTTTAGCGGAGGGAGATAATGGTGGAAAAGCTTAAAGAACTGGAAGAAAAAATTTCTGCTTACCGCGACTTATACCATAGACGTAAGGGACAAGAACAACAATTGCAAGATGAACTTAAAAAGGTTAGCAGTCAATTAGAAGAAGTGGTGACAGAACAGGATACACTGCAGGAAATAAGGGTTTTATTACAAGAAGCTTCTTCATATGCTCGTGAACAGGCTAGACAACAGGTGGAATATATGGTTACACAGGCATTACAGTATATATTTGGTCCTGAACTAAAGTTTGAAATACAAGTGGGAGAAGTAAGGAAAAGACCTGAAGCGGAATTTTTAGTTACATCTACATATTCTGACGGTATTCAAGTTACAACCAGGCCTCAGGATGCAAGGGGCGGGGGAGTAGTAGATATTATTTCTTTAGCCCTCAGACTGGCATTATTGCAATGTTATAAACCTACAGTAGAAGGTCCTATTATTTTAGACGAACCGGCAAAACATGTTTCCGAGGAGTACAGTTCAAGGGTTGCAGCTTTTTTGAAACAAGTTAGTGATTACTTTGATAGGCAGGTAATTTTAGTTACTCATAATAACCAGCTCACCCACAGTGGTGATAAAGTTTTCTTGGTTGAGATGAAAGGATCAAAGAGTGAAGTAAAGCAAGTTTCGTAATTTTGATATTAGTAGAAAACGGGGTGGCAATTTGCAGCGCAAAACTTATTTTATAGATTTGAAGCTGTGCCTAAAGTGTAAGAAATGCATAGCAATGGAGGAATGCCCGAGAAAAGTGATTATTAAAGAAGAAGCCGAAGACCCGGCTTATATCGGTCCTGGTTGTTCAGGGTGCGGAACATGCAGCAAAGTTTGTGTCGGAAAAGCAATTAAGCAGTTATAAAAAATAGGATCTGTCCCCAAAGTAGGGACAGATCCTATTTTTATTCCCCTTCAATTATCTGATGCAGATCTTCTATTTGGAGATAATTTAAGAAAGTTTCCATTGCTTGAGTTTTAAAGTGGTGTTTATTATAAACTACATAGAAATCTCTATTAAATATACAATCCTTGACCCTTGTCATTCCGAGTGTCTTTAGCTTAAGGTCCTTTTTAATTGCCCACTTGGAAATAATTGAAATTCCCAGGCCTGCTTCTACTGCTTCCTTTACTGCCTGCGTACTTCCCAGTTCCATGCTAACTTGTAAATCTTCAGGATTGATTGCGTGTTCCATTAAAGTATCTTCCATTACCTGCCTTGTACCTGAACCTTCCTCCCTATGAATAAAAGGCTGAGACAATAAAGAAGATGCAGAAATATAGTCCTTTTTGGCCCAGGGGTGGTCATAAGGAACTATAACTACCAATTCATCTTCCATAAATTTTTCAATGATTAAGTCAGAGTGCTCAACGTGACCTTCCACAAGTCCTATATCCAGTCCTGTAGATAAAATCTTTTGTACAATTTCTTCAGTATTTTTAATATTTATGCTTAAATTTACCTGAGCATGTTCCCTGAGGAAATTTCCTGCAATTCGAGGTAAAATATATTCCCCAATTGTTAAGCTTGCTCCAACTTCAATTTTGCCCTTCACCATGCCTGTCAGTTCTGAAATATCTTTTTGGGCTTGATCGTATAGCTCCATTATTTGTGTAGCATACTTATAAAATGTTTTGCCTGCCTGGGTAAGTATAACCCTCTTATTATTCCTATCAAAAAGTCTAGTACCCAGTTGTTCCTCCAAAGATTGAATTTGGAGGCTGATTGCAGGCTGGCTAATATGAAGTGCTTTTGCAGCTTGGGAAAAACTTCTTTTATCGGCAACAGCTTTAAAAACAATTAAATGTTGGTCCATATATCGATCTCTCCTATTAATTTCAAAATAATTTTATTATTAGTTTTTCTTATATAAGTTTAAAATATATTTAAGATAAAATCAAATTTTTTTACAAATAATAATAAAAAATCACCAAAAAAATTTAAAAAAAGCATTTTATTTTTAAAGGAGTGTGCTTATATGTCTGAAGAACTATTAGATTTGGTAATAGTAGGTTGCGGTCCTGCAGGGTTGTCTGCTGCTATAAATGCAAAAATTCGCAAGCAAAATTTTATTATTTTTGGATTGGATTTTTGCAGTCCTAAATTATCATGGGCTCCAACTATAGATAATTATTTAGGATTTTTTAAAATAAAAGGTGAAGATTTAAGACAAAAATTTTTAAAACATGTAGAGGATATGGAAATAGAAATTAAATCTCAGAGGGTTGATAAAATATTAAAAATTGATAAACATTTTATGTTGCAATGCGGCGAAAAAAATTACTCTGCAAAGTCAGTAATAGTTGCAACAGGTGTAGAAAGTGGCAAAAAAATTACAGGTGAAAAGGATTTCATAGGTAGAGGGGTTTCATATTGTGCAACCTGTGACGGACCTTTATATAATGATAAGGTTTGTGCAATGATTACTTATTCCTCGGAAGGGGAAGAAGAACTTAAATTTTTAGCAGATATTTGTTCAAAAATATATTACCTGCCGCAGCACGAAAAAGTTTTAGAAAATGTATCTGAAAATGTGGAAAGGATAAATGCCAAGCCGAAAGAGATAAAAGGAGGAATGATGGTAGAAAAGCTTATTTTAGAGGATGGTAAAGAATTATCTGTAGACGGTATTTTTATCTACAGGCCAAATCTTCCACCGGATCAATTGGTGCCCGGAGTAGAAACAGAAAGCAAGGCATTAAAGGTTAACCGTAATTTAGAAACGAATATTGAAGGGCTATTTGCGGCAGGAGACTGTACAGGCGCTCCCTATCAACTTGGAAAAGCAGTTGGTGAAGGTCAGACGGCAGCATTAAATGCGGTAAAATACATTGCTAAACATTGACAGCGAAAAGTACATAAAGTATAATAAGATCAAGTTTAATACTACTAAATATCTTTTTTTGGCAGGAGATGGGAAATACATCTAGAAGTCTACAGTAACAATTATATTATGGAGGAAAAGTGCAATAATTTTTTAAAGGGAGTGATAGAATGCCAACATATGAATTTAAGTGCAACAAATGCCAGCATAAATTTACTACCAGAGTTTCTTTAAATGAAAAAGAAAAGGTAGAATGCCCCGAATGCAATTCAAACGACATTGAACAGATATTTACCAGTTTTTCATTTAAAACCGCAACTGAGGGCGGATGTTCCGCTCCCACGGGAAGCCCCTTTTCTTGAGCATAATTTTAAGGCCAGTTAGGTCTTTCTTAATCCATAAACTCAAAACCGCAGTAGCACGGGAGGTGTAGCTGCGGTTTATTTATTATTAATAATTTAATTTTAGGTTTTGTAGGATACTGGTGGATTATTTGGAGAAAATTTTAGGAAGGATTTATAAGATTTTTGTCGAAAAAAATAGAAATACCGGAAATTTAACCACATTAAGGAGATGCTATGATGAATTTAACAGATAAAACTAATATTCCTCCCGGTACGGCAGCTCTTATAGAGGGGAGACTTATTATTGCAGATGCTGAAGAGTGGCAGAATCCGCTAATTTCTGCCGGCAAAAATGTAACAGTTAAAGTCGATGGAAAAGAAATATCGGATGAAGTCCGGGTAAGTAAAGAAAACCTGGTTGAAATAATTCCTAAAAAAGTATCTCCTGAAGTAAAATTTCTGTTAAAAGTTTCTAATGATAGATTAAAAGCTACATTGGTTGTCCAAAGGAAAAATGGTAAACAGTTTATACTTGAGGATATTCCTGCGGCAAAAGAATTACATATAGAAACAAAAAAATATAAAGAAATTGAGCCCCCAAGTCCCTCTAAGGAAGAATTACTCGATTTTCTTAAAAATGAGGGGGTGGTTTATGGAGTTCACGAAGAAGCATTGGATAATTTAGCTGAAAATTTAATCAGTGAAGCTGTTGTTGCGACAGGAACCCCTCCTGAAAAGGGGGTTGATGCTAGAATAGAATTATTATTTTAAAAAAACAATAAGGAAGTAGAAAATGAGGCAAAACAAAGCATTATTTCTGAACGATTTATTGCAATGGTTGAAGAAGGAGATGACCTGGCAATAAAAATTCCTTCACAACCGGGAAAGCCGGGTCAAGATGTTTATGGAAAAAGCATAGCGCCTCCACCGGCTAAGGATATATCCCTTATAGCATGTAAAGGCGCTAAACTTGTAGAGGACGGAACAAAGGTAGTTGCTGAAATTAGTGGAAGGGTGGAAGTGAATAACAATCGCATATCAGTTTTTCCCATCTATTTAGTTGAAGGAGATGCTGCGGCGCAAGAAGGACATATCAAGTTTAATGGTGACGTAATTGTTAAGGGTAATGTTCTCGACGGCATGAAAATAAAGGCTAAAGGAAATATTGAGGTTACAGGCTTTGCGGCAAATAGTGAATTAACTGCCGATAAAAATATTACGGTACATAAAAGTTTGGTAGGATGCACCGTAAAAGCAGGCGGAAACGCACTCCTCTATCGCCAGATAAAAAATCAACTGCAAGGAATGCTGGAACAAATATTGGAGCTTGTTACTGCTTTAAAGCAATTTAAAAAGACTACTCAAAAATCCGGTAAAGAAGTTAAAGACGGAGCGCTCTTAAAATTACTTTTAGAGAAAAAGTTTACCGGCATCCCCAGCCTTATCACCTCCTCCCTGAAGTTACTTAACAAAATTTCTTTGGAATTCGAAGGAGATTTCAACAAAAAGCTTGAAGAAACGATAGTTATTGTTAAATCATGGCAAAGAAAAACTGTTGGGTTAGGCCCTCTTGAAATAAATTCAATAGGAGATCTGGAGTATATGCTACGATCTCTAAATACAAGTAGCCAGAAACTGCTAAAACTTCTCAATGAAGGCTCAGAAGATGCTTATATAACCTGTGGCTATGTGCAAAACTGTGTCCTTGAAGCAAGTGGTGGAATCAATATTACAGGTAAAGGGTGTTATAATTCTCAGTTAGTTTCAGTTGGCTCTGTAGAAATAATGGGAATACCGGGCGTTTTCAGGGGTGGTTCCATCACTGCAATGGGGAATGTAAAAATAAGAGAACTGGGATCGGATGCGGAAACAAAAAGTTTTATTCAGGTCAATAAAGAATCAGTAGTAATGGCAGATGTAGTCTATCCGGGAACAACTATAAAATCAGGCCCCTATATTAAGAAAATTACAGAAAAAGAATATAATTATAAACTATCCGGCTCAACCTAAAAAGACTAGCAAAAACTGTTAACTGAGAATACTTCATTTAATGGTATAATTACAGAGAGACTATGGAACGGAAAGGGGAATATCATGCTCAAGAAAAAAACATTACTGGTAATAGTTGCAGTATTATTTTTACTAGTCTTGTCCCCTGCAGCGTGGGCTAAACCGGATATCGAGGGAGAAGCTGGTATTCTCATGGATATGAAAACCGGCAAGGTTTTATGGACAAAAAACCCTGATATAAAAAGGGCGCCTGCAAGTACTACCAAAATTCTCACAGCTTTGGTTGCCTTAGAAAAAGGGAATTTACAGGACCTGGTAAAAGTATCCTCAAATGTTAAGAAGATAGATGGTACCAAAGTGTGGTTAAGGCCTGGAGAAGAGGTAACACTTGAAAACCTGCTTTATGCAATGCTTGTTAATTCTGCTAATGACGCAGCCCTAGCAATTGCAGAACATATTGGAGGTTCTGTAGAAGGTTTTGCCAAAATGATGAATACTAAAGCCAAGGAACTTGGCGCTAAAAACAGTCATTTTGTAAATCCCCACGGTCTCGATCAAGAAGGCCATTATACTACAGCACGTGACCTTGCTATAATTGCCAGAGAAGCCATGAATAATGAAAAATTCCGTGAGATCGTTCAAACCAAAAAGAAGGAATGGAACGGTATGGATTGGAAAAGTCATCTGGTAAATAACAACAAATTACTTTGGCAATATGAAGGCGCTACCGGTGTAAAGACCGGATATACATCTAATGCTGGAAGGTGCCTGGTTGCTTCTGCGAGAAAAGGTGAGCAAGAATTTTTAAGTGTTGTATTGGGAAGCACTACCCAGGCCTTTTATGAAGACTCCATGGCGCTTTTAGATTATGGTTTCGACAATTTTAAACAAGTTACTTTGGTAGAAAAGGGCCAGAAAGTTTCAGAAATAAGAGTAGCAGGTCAAATTGTTCCTGTGGTAGCTGCTGAAAGTTTTGAATTACTTGTTGACAAGGGAAATTTCGTTCTCCCTAAATGGGAAATTCAAATTAAAAAAAGTGCAGCACCTATAAAAAAAGATAGAAAAATTGGTACTTTAAGTTTAATTATTGAAGATAAAGAAATAGCGAGTGTACCCCTCCTTGCGGGAAGTACAGTTCCTAAAGGTTTGACATGGCTGGATTGGTATTTTAGAGTGACAGCGGCTATTTTTGGTTTAGTATTCTTAAGTTTACTTATTAAAATCCTTAGAAAGCGCAAAAAAAGCAAAATCATGTATGGTGGAAGCGGTAGAAGCACTTCACTTGATTATCGTGCAATGCGTAAACTGTAAATTTCAAGGTAGCTCATTATGGGCTACTTTTTTTGATCTGTTTTGTCAAAATTTGCAGACTTTTGGATAATCAAGGAAGGAATTTACTAATATTAAACGAATTTAATTTATAAAATATAGCTTGAAAGGGCAAACCATTCCGAAAGGGTGGGACGCAAAGCCATGGGTCTAAAGCATAAAGCTATGATTGCCAGGCTGCCGTTTTACAATTTTTTGAGGCAGCCCAAAAAAGGTTGTCTTTTCTTTATATTTAAGGATTTACAGCCTTAAAATATGCAATTTTTGTTAATTTTAAAAGGAATTTGAAGAAATTTATGGAACTATGTAGCTAAGAAAAAATGTTTTTTTAAAGTGCGTGTTCGAAAAGAAGCAAACTTTTCGAACATCCTCTTAAAAATAAATTAGGAGGTTTATTCATATGAGAGAAGAAAAAGCCGTCCAAAA
>Ga0182240_100052_pt1 | contig 61876 bp, 50 predicted proteins | sample hydfrates4_PW_90_FD_145594 | JGI IMG/M metagenome (GOLD analysis project Ga0182240, IMG submission 145594) | Subsurface microbial communities from deep shales in Texas, USA - hydraulic fracturing test 4_PW_90 | ecosystem: Environmental > Aquatic > Deep subsurface > Shale gas/oil reservoir >...
AAGACGGACGGGAGGTACTGTAAATTGTGGTATATCCCCCGGAGCCGCCCCGTCGGCGATAAATTAATACCACATGCGGGGTGGATGTCAAGGCCGCCGCTCCCCCTTAAAAAACGATAAGATTTTGTGATTTTCGTTAGTTATTAAGACAAGTTGTCCAAATTTAAGGGGTCAGCCCGGTTTGTAGCCTACCTATGAGGAATTGAAACAGTAACAACTCTCATCACAATACCAATCTCCATCTTCGTTTGTAGCCTACCTATGAGGAATTGAAACTTGCGAACACCCTGCCGTCCGGCCATACCAACGCTGGTTTGTAGCCTACCTATGAGGAATTGAAACTGCTTTTATTGAAAGCGAGATCATTGCTGCTGCTGGTTTGTAGCCTACCTATGAGGAATTGAAACCTGCAATCCCTTGTCTTCCCAAGGCGTAACTGGAGTTGCTTGTAGCCTACCTATGAGGAATTGAAACCGGGCACATTGTGCCCGAAGACGATTTGTGCATAGTGAGTTTGTAGCCTACCTATGAGGAATTGAAACCGACTGTTTGTGAAAAAAGATGACAGCCCCGGAATACGGTTTGTAGCCTACCTATGAGGAATTGAAACAGGAACTCGTGATAATCCAATGACTTTCACCTCCGGGTTTGTAGCCTACCTATGAGGAATTGAAACTCCGGATATCCCAGGTCGGACGGCTTGGTAATAAACGTTTGTAGCCTACCTATGAGGAATTGAAACTAGTGCCAGCTACAACAGAAGTTCATCGGCCTGGAAAGTTTGTAGCCTACCTATGAGGAATTGAAACTAATCTCTATAAAGTGAAAAATATCGGCATCATCGGCGTTTGTAGCCTACCTATGAGGAATTGAAACGAAAACTTCCTACGCCCCTAATTTCATCAGCCATTGTTTGTAGCCTACCTATGAGGAATTGAAACATTTGTCAAGAGTTCGACAGTAGTTCGACTAATCGGTTTGTAGCCTACCTATGAGGAATTGAAACATTCAAAACTAGAACTATGTCAACCTTTATATTTAGTTTGTAGCCTACCTATGAGGAATTGAAACCTCCGACCATGCCGGAAGGCACAACCTGGGATTCACCGTTTGTAGCCTACCTATGAGGAATTGAAACACCCAATCCATGCAGCAGGTAATTGATATGCTCAAAGTTTGTAGCCTACCTATGAGGAATTGAAACAGCTACTAGCAGTTTCCTTAAGCACTGCCCCCCGGGTCGTTTGTAGCCTACCTATGAGGTAGAATAGGCATGTACCGACCCACCACTACCAGCCCAGGTAATGGCAGTTAGACGTACATGCCCTTCTCCGGACCGGACGTGCGCCTTTCAACGCATCCGGCTCTCCATCAGACTTACACTCTTACTTGCCGGTCAGGCCAAAATTAAAACAATAGATGTGAATCATTCATTGTAGATTCTCAAATTAAATCGGTAGATACAAATATAATTCTCAAATTCCATTAGCAATAAAAATGACCGGGTCTCCCGTAAGTACGGTACCCGGTAGTTATAAGCTTAAAGCAATAAACACTTGTACTTTTTGTAAACGAAAATTTCTGCCCGTGCTTCATATAGTTTTTCTTTAAATACATTAGTGAACCAAGCTGCCCGGTTTTTTGTCGGTGGGTACATCCTGGCTTTATCGGCCACCTTGCAAATCGCTTCCACTGCCTCCTCAAGGGTAAAGCCCAATGTTCGGATCAGATTTAATGCCACCGGCAGTAAATCATAAAACCCGGTACTTACGAAGTAATATTCCAGGCTATCCCTTTCTTGCATTTTAGCCACCTCTCGAGAACTAAATTTCCTGTTCTTCCTTTTCGGAAGCTAGTTTGGAAGACAATATTTGGTTAAGGACTGACGGACTGACTTGGTGGAAATTCTAATTTAATTTGAGAGGTAATCTCAGATTGCTTTAGCATTGCTTATAGCTTCAGATTGTTCAATCTGATAATACGGTACAGGTTCTGGTCAAATGAAAATGAGAATCTACAGTTTTTTTTTTCTCCAAAGAAGGAGTATGCACATCCGAATGCCTTTTAAGTTCCCGGCAGCGCTCGTCTAAAAGATATTCCCTGTTCTCCCGGATCAACGGTGGGTGGGGTAAAAACTTCGACCTTTACTCTACTTTTATTAACCATGTATAGTATACTAAAGGGAAAAAGAGACGTTGAAGTTTTCCAGAAAAGAATAGACTTCCAATGGGTAAAATTATGATCGGTTGATGACAAAACTATTCGAGGTGCATTCCTTTGAAACAACAAAACAAGGCCATCATTATTGCTGCCATAGCTCTAATTTTTGTCATACTGGGTGGAAGCCTCGCATTCATGCTTATTGAAGGCTTTACCTTTATCGATGCCGTTTGGTTAACAATAATTAGTATTACTACGGTGGGATTTGGAGACATCGTTCCCAAGACTGTAACCGGGCGAATAATTGTTCTATTCATTGTAATAAGCGGATTATGGCTTTTTACATATGTTCTCGGAAACTTTTTTTCAAGTTTGGTTGAAGGCCAGTTAATTGACTTATGGGGGAAAAGAAAAATGATGAAAAAAGTTCAATCTCTAAATAATCATATTATAGTTTGCGGTGCCGGACGAGTCGGCTATGAAGTGGTTATGGAATTGAAAAATCATGGTACCCCTTTCGTAGTGATAGAAAAAGAACAGCAAAGATTTAAAAACTTTCAGGGGAAAGAAATATTACACATAGATGGCGATGCCACTGAAGATAAAACTTTGGAATTGGCCGGCATACATAGGGCAAAAGGAATTATTATCTCACTGGCGGATGATACAGGCAATCTATTTGTTACCATGTCGGCAAGAACCCTTAATCCGGGATTAAAAATAATAACCAGGGCAAACAAGAACACGAGGGGACGGTCCTTTTGTGCTCGAGGGAATCCCGGCAGGTTTCGCCCTCCAATATTTCCCCTTGAGGAGTATATAAATGGAAACGGTCAAATATAAAAAACTTTTTGCTTCGGCGCTGATATTTTTAATGCTTTTCCTCTTTCCTATTTTTGGTGAAATTTATCATGTTTATGCTTACTATGGGTTTCTAATTATTTTTTTATCTATTACCGCTTATAGAATAATCGATAATGAAAAAAAATACGCCCGAATTCATTGCCGCATAAAATATGACCGGTTGGCAAATAAATTCGGGTCCTGGCATCATTAATACTGTTTTTATGGTAGATAATCCTCCCGTACAGGAGAAAAAACTTCTACTGCCACGGAATCATCAATAATTTTAGCGGAATGTTCGACGTTGCCGGGAATAACCCAGCTGTCCCCGGGATTAACCTCGTATTCTTCACCTGCAATAACCAAACTGATCTTTCCTGAAACCAGGTACCCTGTCTGTTCCTGCGGGTGGCTGTGATTTGGCAGATTTTTCCCCCTCTCCAATAGGAATTCCGTCATTAATGTATTTTTTCCGTGCACAAGTGTTTTCCTTTTAACACCGTCAACGACGTTTATGTATCCCCGGTCACTCTTGGTGGCAAACATTATAAAATTCACTCCTTTTTTGGACTTTTCCTTTTCTTCTTCATACGGTTAAAATGTCCTCTTTGTCTAACCATTATTTTCCGTCTGATAAAAAAATAATAAGTGAAAAGGGTTAACGGTTCGAAATGGTAGGGAAGTCGAAACCGGAATCTTTGTTTCCGGGGCGGTTATATTGAAAAGGGAACAAATGTTTGATATAATATTATCAGATAATTATACTGGCCGGTGTGTAAAAAAAATAAACTCCGGTGTCTTTTTATTAAGACACCGGGGAGGCAAGAATCTTACAGTAGAATATTATCATGACGGTGGTAAAACTACCATGACAACCATTGGCGGAAAGGGAGGTTGTATATGCCGAATATTTACAGGGATTACCGCAAACAGGCGGGGAAAACAGTGGAAAGGGCTGCTGAAGAATTAAATGTATCCCCAAGAACGTTGTATCGTTATGAAGCCGGTGAGATAGATCCACCGCCTGATGTCGTATATAAAATGGCAAGGGTTTATAAGAGCCTGTCATTAATTCGTTATTATTGTGCCAGTGTATGTCAGGCGGGAAAAGGAATTAATCCCCCCGTATTGGACAATATCAACTCTTCTCCACCGGCTAAGTTCTTTAAGTATTATGAGGAATTGGAAGAATCTGTCCCTTTAGCAAGGGAATTAACAAAGCTGGTTATTGATAAGGGCATGGATCCCGTTCTTAACGATGAAGAAAAGGATAAAATTGAATTAATTGCTGAACAAGTATTAACAGATGTTGCGCAGGCTTGGAGTGAAGCGTGGGATGCTTATTGCGAAGTCTTTGGTGTCGAGGCAGCGGAGAAGCTATGGAAGAGGCATCGCCAAAAGATGGAGGACCGGGGATATATTAAACGCGTAACTCGAGCCGGTCATTTGGCAGAGCGCAAAGCCACCTATACCTTTATATCAAGGTACTTATCATCCGAAGGAAGTTCAGAACAAAAATTAAGTACCTTTTTAGATGACAAATGGCAATATTTTCCCACGGAAAGTGTAACTTGCGTCTGATGTAAGGGAAATAAAAGATAAAGGGGTTCATTTAATGAGTAAGACACTGCTATTAGCTGAAAAACCTTCAGTAGGAAAAGATCTGGCAAGGATTTTGAGATGTAGCAAAAAGGGAAACGGGTACCTGGAAGGGGATAAACATATAGTCACCTGGGCTCTGGGACATCTGGTTACTTTGGCGGATCCCGATGCCTATGATCAAAAGTATAATTCTTGGAAATTGGAAGATTTACCGATTCTCCCGCAGCAATTAAGGCTTGTTGTTATCAAGAAAAGCGGTAAGCAATTCAATGCCGTTAAAACACAGTTGAACAGGAAAGATGTTCGGGAGATTGTTATTGCCACTGATGCCGGCCGTGAGGGTGAACTGGTGGCCAGGTGGATATTGGAAAAAGCTCGGGTAAAAAAGCCTGTGAAACGCCTTTGGATCTCTTCGGTCACGGATAAAGCAATCAAAAACGGTCTTAAAAATCTGCGCGATGGTAAAGAGTATGAAAACCTTTACGCTTCTGCCTTTGCCCGGGCCGAGGCAGACTGGTTCGTGGGTATTAACGCCACGCGTGCCCTGACCTGTAAACATAATGCACAGCTTTCATGTGGCAGAGTCCAAACTCCTACTTTGGCCATAATAGCTAAAAGAGAGGAGGAAATTAAAAATTTCCGTCCTCGAACCTTTTACGGTATAACCGCGGTGTCCGGAGGTTTAAAACTAACTTGGCAGGACAGTAAAACAAAGGATATTAAGGTTTTTGACAAGGGTAAGTGCGATCAAGTGCTTGCAGCCTTGAAAAACAAAAATGCCGAAGTGATACAAGTCGATAGGACCTACAAGAAACGTTATTCCCCCGGGCTGTATGATTTGACCGAGCTGCAGAGGGATGCCAATAAAATATTCGATTTTTCGGCCAGAGAAACCCTTTCTATCATGCAAAGGCTTTACGAACATCACAAGCTTTTAACCTATCCCAGGACCGACTCCAGGTATATTACCACGGATATGGTTGATACCCTGAAGGAAAGGATCAAGGCCTGCGGCGTTCATCCTTATTCCAAATTTACCTCTAGGTTATTAAACAAACCGATCAAGCCGAGTAAATCTTATGTTGATAACAATAAGGTTACAGACCATCATGCCATTATACCCACCGAACAACCGGCTGTCCTTAGCAACTTAAGTGATATGGAAAGGAAAATATATGACCTGGTTGTTAAGCGATTTCTGGCTGTTCTATATCCCCCCTTTGAATACGAACAGACCATTATTAAAGCAAAAATCGGGGGAGAAGTATTCACAGCCAGGGGGAAGGTGGTTATTGCCCAGGGCTGGAAAGAAATATATGAAGATCACATTGAAGAAGATGAAACCAGGGACGGTGTCAAAGAACAAATACTTCCGGATGTAAAGAAAGGTGATATTTTAAAAATATCCGAAATAGTTCAAACCACTGGTGAAACCAAGCCGCCGGAGCCTTTTAATGAGGCTACTTTACTCTCCGCCATGGAAAACCCAGTCAAGTACATGACCGGTGAGAACAAAGATTTAATCAATACAATAGGTAGAACCGGTGGGCTGGGAACGGTGGCAACCAGGGCAGATATTATCGAGAAGTTATTTAAAAGCTTTTTGATTGAGAAAAAGGGAAAAAGCATTTTTACCACTTCCAAGGGTAGGCAACTTTTAAGCCTTGTTCCCGGTGATTTAAAAACCCCCGCCTTGACTGCAGAATGGGAGCAAAAATTGGAAGCCATTGCCACGGGGCAACTGGATAAAGCTAATTTCATCAATGAAATGAAGCGGTACGCCAGGACGGTAGTAAATGAGATTAAGAACAGTGAAGAAAGGTTTAAACACGACAATGTCACCGGTGAAAAATGTCCCCGGTGTGGCAAATACATGCTCGAAGTCAACGGTAAAAAGGGTAAATTACTTGTTTGCCGCGACAGGGAATGCGGTCATAGAAAACCCCTTAGTAAAATAACCAATGCCAGGTGCCCCAACTGCCGCAAAAAGCTGGAGTTGCGCGGAGAAGGGGAGGGGCAGATATTTGTTTGTAAGTGCGGTTACAGGGAAAAGCTAAGTACCTTTAATGAAAGGAAGAAAAAAGAGAAAGCCGGTATCTCTAAAAAAGATGTTTCCAAGTACCTGAACAAGCAAAAAAAATCAAGTGAAGAATTAACAAACCCCGCCCTGGCGGATGCACTTTCCAAACTGAAGCTGGAAAAGTAGCAGCCCGAATGATAACGTCACTGGCGTGACAGGAGGTAATCCTGTCACGCCTTTTTATCCAAGGAATCGTGAAGCTCCAAGAGTACGGCGGAAACATGAAGGATTTCCTTTTCTATGGAATCCCTGTCATTGTCCCGCAGCGCCGCCATCAAATGGCCGAAATGTTCCGCCGCGATCAAACCCCATTCCGTGGGAGACCGAGATTCATCTGCTTCCGGATTCCCGTGGTGCATCCGGTTTATTTCCGCCTGAAGTAAAGTCTTTTTCAAAAAATCTTTGCCGTCCATTTTATAGTCTCCTCCGACCGAGTTTTATCTACTAATTTCGCCATTTGGTGATTGTTTCCTTTTTTCGGGTAAACCCCGTTATTAGTTATTCATAATTTTTAAAGGATTTTCCTACCGGCTTGAAAAAAAAGATAATTGGTTACTAAATGAAAAAAAATCCAGACGGAACTGTAACATTTGGGTCATATTTTATACTAATTGTTATGGGGGTAAAAAATCTATTTACCAGGAGGTGTTGGTTTTGAAAAGATTGTTTTTCATTGTTTTGATGGCCGTTATTTTGGCCCCCGTCCCGGCGGGAGCCGCCGGAGCGGAGGAAGGACAGGCGGTATCCGGTATGCTGGTGGAAGGCACCGGGTATACCAGTGTAGGTATACCGGTGCCGGGCACAAAGGCGGATGGTACTGAGGGCTCCGGTGATGGGAATTTGACCCTGGCTACCGCGGAGGATGCCATTGAGAGGGCCCGGGAACTGTTTCCGCAATTAATCCGGGATAAGGAAAAGGAATTACGCGTGGATTACCGGGAGGACCATTTTGAGGGGAGAAAATACTGGTCCCTCAGATGGAATGGTGAAGTCTTGGAAGGTATGCGTAATTATTTCGAAATCAGATTTGATGCCGGTGACGCTAAGTTGCTTAGGTTTTCACGTCAGATGAAAAATGAATCGGAGTTGAAAAAGGGACGGGTAATCACCAGGGATGAGGCAAAGCAAGTGGCTTTGTCCTTTATCCGGCAGCATCATCCTGAAAAACTCGCTAAAATGGTTCTTGATACCGATTACCGGGTTCAGGGGAGTGGCAATGATTTAAATCTTGTCTATTCCTTCCGCTGGTATCACGAAATTGATGGTATACCCCTCAATGACAACAGTATTTTTGTACAGGTGGATGCCCTCACCGGGCAGGTGACCAGTTATAATTGCCGGTGGCAGGAAGTTCCCGGTGTGCAGGAAGTCAAGGCCATGGATGTGAATCAGCTGGCAAAATTGTTAACTGATAAATTGGGCTTATACCCCGAATACGTAGTTGAATATGGGGTAAGTTCTTCAACCCTTCCCGGGGCAAAACCGGTTTACCGGCTTAATACAAAATACCACAGGTTTAGTGCTAAATCAGGAAAACCAGTTGACAACCTCGGCAATGAAGTTGATTGGAACGAGGCTAAACTCTTCAACGAGGAATTCAACCCTGTATCCGGAAGGGAACAAAAGGGGATGGAGCAGCAGGATGGGCAAAGCTTTAACCAAATTCAGGCACAAAGTAAGGCCGAGGAATTCTTTAAAAAACTGGGCTTTGAAGGACGTGCCCAGCGTTCCGGCGGAGGTAGTGCCAGCTGGCCGGGTTACACCGAAAAATACTATAATTATCGCTTGGTAACCGGTGATGACCGGGAGTTTCCCGGGGATTCACAAATTGATGTAAGCATTAATACCGCTACCGGAGAGGTTCAAAGATACTATAACCACACCGGGGAAGCACCCGGGGATAATAGTGAAGACGGTATTTCCCTGGAAGAAGCCCTTAGCATAGCCAAAGAGTTTCTAAAAATGACCAACTCCGGAAACCTAAAGGAAATGGTCTTAAGGCAGGATTCCAGGGGTAATTATCCTCAAGGAGCCCCCCCACATTATAATTTTACCTGGGTAGGACTGGTGAACGGTGTGCCGTATACCGGCGATATTGTTCGGGTAACAGTTTCCCGTTATTCCGGTGAGGTGAGGGAATTTTACCGTCAATCCCGCCCGGTGAAATCCTTTGCGTCTATAAAGGGTATCTTGAGCCGGGAGGAGGCAGCAGAGGCCTTACTAAAGGCCGCTCCTTTTAAGTTAAGCTACGACCGGATACGCGACCCGGAGAAGGGCACAGAAAAGACGATACTGGTGTATCACACTGACTATGGTCAGGGTATTGATGCCCATACGGGCGAAAAGAAACAGATAGGTACGGATAAGGAAGAAGCTGAGTCATACGGGGGCAAGCTGCATAACCACTGGGCCGGGTTACCGTTGATGCTGTTGGCCGACAGCGGGCTTTTACCTGCCCCGGAGGAGTTTGATCCCAACGCCGCAGTTAACAGGCGGGATGGCCTGAAGGTAATGAGCGTGGCCGGAACCAGCTATTATCGCCCTTCGCACCCTTTGGAGTCTCCCTTTGAAGATGTGACGGATGACGACCCGGATATAGTTTCTATAATACGGGCGGTGGACAATGGAATTGTAGAAGAGGGAGGCAAACTACATCCCGGTTCTCCCTTAACCAGGGAAGACCTGGCGGTATGGCTTGTCAATGCTCTGGGTCACAAGGAGGTTGCCGGCGCGCCGATCTCTATGACCGTGGACTTTAAGGATGCTGCTCGTATAAGTGACGGCAAGAAAAATTACGTTGCCATTGCAGCCGGTTTGGGCCTTATGGCCGGTGACGGTGACGGTAATTTCCGCCCCGGGGAACCGGTCACCTGGGGTGAATTAGCCACCGTGGTCATCAAAGCCGCTCCTAAACTGAGATAATGAGATAGAGCAACAGGCATGATTGCCTGTTGCTCTGTTTTATTACGACAGGTGGAAACGGGCTACGCTTCCCTTTTCCACCTGCTGAATTTCCAGCCTGGCATCAATACGTTCCTTCAGCTCAGAGACGTGAGATATGATGCCCACCAGCCGGCCGCCTTCCCGCAAGTCTATCAATGTTTTTAGGGCGAAGTCCAGTGATTCGCTGTCCAGGGTGCCAAATCCCTCATCCACAAAAATGGTATCCAGGTGGATACCACCGGAATATGACTGTACTACATCGGCCAGGCCCAGTGCGAGGGATAAGGATGCCAGGAATGTTTCTCCCCCTGACAGTGTTGCCACCCCCCGGGACATACCGGTATACGTATCGAAAACTTCCAGTTCCAATCCGCCCGCCGCATTTTTACGGGCTCTGTCCATGGTGCGATGAAGGTGATACCGGCCTCGGCTCATTAACTTTAGCCGCTTTGTGGCGGCGGCCGTGACTTCGTCCAGCAGTGCTCCCAGCACAAAACGCTGGAAGGTTAAGCCATATGCGTTTCTTCCGTTGGCTACGTCGGATAAATGACCCAGTACGGCATAGCGATTTTCCAGCTCCTTTAGGGAGTTGTCCAGTTCCAAAAGGCTTTTCAGCCATTTGTCTTCCCTTTCAATTTGCAGCCGGTATTCCGTTTCTTTTTTTAAAAGCTGATTATATGTTTGTTCGGCAGCGGTTACCCTTTCGGTAAGCTCGTTCATGTCCGGCTCTGCCAGGCCCTCCGCTGCTTTTTGGGCTCTCTTCAAACGGTCCCTGGCCGCGCTTAGTTCTTGATCGTGTTTTTTTAATATTTCTTCCATATGCTTTATTTCTTCCGGCTGCTTTTTAGCCTTTGAGTAATCTACTTCATTCTCAAAGCCAGCTTCCCTCAGCCGCCGTTGGAATGAATTTTCCTCTTCTTCCGCACGTTTTTTAGTGTTTTGCAATGTCTCCCATGCCCACTGCACTTCGCTGTCGGCCTTTACCAGGGCTGCTGCGGCTTCTTCGGCGTTTCTTTGGGCTTGCTCATATGCCGATACCAGTTGTTCCAGGTGTGCGCGGGCTTTCCGCTGTGCTTTCTTAAGAACCTGCAAATCCCTAAGTTCCACTGGAATAGCCGATTCGCGCTCCCGCAAAGTAGCCCGGGCGTTTCCCAGCGATAATGTTGCTTTTTGCAGGATTGCATTTGCTTTATCCAGAGCCTTACCGGCATTTTTTTCCCTTTCCTTTAATTTTTCTAGCTGCCGGTTGAGGTTGGAAAGGGTTTCTTCTGCCTTTTGGGCCTTTGACCACATTTTTTTTGCCTCTTGGGCGGTAGAATGCAAGGTGGTTAAATCCACACCGGCTTTTTTACCCAAAATATTTTCCAAATCTTCAATCTTGATGGTAATATTTAACTTCCTGTCTTCGATCTTTTTTAAGGTGGTGCGTGCTTCCTCGCGGGCAGCCTCACAATCATTTACTTGCTGCTGTTTGGCTTTAATGTCTTCCTCAGAAGGCAGGTGGCTATTACTGCGGGCCGGGGAAGGGTGTTCCAGGGAACCACACACCGGGCAGGGTTCCCCGGGTGCTAATTTACCCGCAAGGATGGCGGCCTGTCCTTTATTCCAGGTTTCCTGCAATTTGTACAGTTCTTCTTTTGCCCGTTTCATATTCTCTTCGGCCTGCCGGTAACTTTCTCCGGCTTGGTTATATTCCCGCAGGGTTTTGTTTAATTTCGCCCGCAATTTTTCCAGGCTCTTTCTTTTTTCCCTTAATTGCTCCGCTTCCTTATATTTTAATTCCAGCGCCGTGGTTTGTCCGGAAACAGTCGCCGCCCGGTCCCGTTCCGCTGTTTTATTTTCGATTTCTTCACGAATAGCTGTTAAATGTTGGCGGGCCTTAATTTGCTGTTTTTCCGCTGTTTCGGCTTCCCGGCGGGCCGTCTCCATGGATACGCGAGCTTCTTCTAAGGCTTTAACTTTTTCATCCAGACCCTCCAGCCGGGTTATTTCCCGGCGGGCAACTTCCCGCCGGGGTTCTTCGGCCTTTTCCTTGGCCAGTGTGGTCTCTGCTTCTTTTTTTGCAGCAGCCGCGATTTTTTGTTGCTTTAATTTATTTTCATAAACCCGGGCTGCCGTCTTGACTTCCGCTTGCCTGGCCCGCAGGGATTTTTCAACATCCATAATGTTTAATGCCTGGCGGGCCTTTGCTAAAAGGTGCCTTTGAATATCCATATCCGCCGCTTTGGACTCCAGCTTGGAGAGGGCACTTTCCGCGTCTCTTTTTTCCCGGATTTTCTCCAGTGTTTGGCGCCCTGCCGTTAATTCGGCCTGTACTTCCTTTAAGACCTTTTCATTGCTTGCTATTTCACCGGATAGTTCCTGTAGGTTTCGCTTATGCTCATGGTATCGCTGGTTCAATTCTTCCGGTGTCCCGGTTTCTGCTTCTTTTAATATCCATTGCCTGCGCTCTGTCATCTTTTGCAAATCGTTTTCCAGTGTTTTGGCCGACTGTTTCAAGGCTAATTCAATAGACCGGTACAATTCGGTATGGAAAAGTGTCTCCAATATTTCCTGGCGTTTGGCGGAATTTGCAGTGAGCAGCTCTCTAAATTCTCCCTGGGGCAGCATTACCACCTGGCGAAACTGGTGGCTTTTAAATCCCAGTAATCTTTCCACTTCTTCGGTAACCTTTAGTGTTCCGCTGGCTATCACCTTTACCTCAGCCCCGTGGTTTTCCATTTGCTCTATTTTCCACAGTGTGGCGTTGCTATTGACAACAGTGGTACCCGTACCTTTCTTTTTGGGACGTTCCTGTTCCGGATTGCGTTTTACGCGGTAAGCATCGCTCCCAATAGCGAACTCAAAAACCACTTCTGTCATTGTGGACAGTTGAGCATGGTCGCTGCGCATTTGCTTCCCGTTGCGCAATGACCCGCTGGTGGTACCGTACAGGGCGAAGCACATAGCGTCTAAAACCGTGGTTTTCCCCGACCCGGTGGGGCCATGGATAAGGAAGAAGGAGCGACCTTTCAGTTCGGTGAAATCCACCACCTGGTTTTCCGCGTATGGTCCGAAGGCGGTCATTGACAATTTTAAGGGTCGCATTCCTATACCTCCCGTTCCTTTTTGTAAATAACATTCATTATTTCGTTAAACAGTCCGGTTTGTTCTGCGGAAAGGGGCTGGCCGGTGACCTGTTCAAAGAAGTCGGAAAAGAGGTCTGACTCACTCCGGCGGCGGTGATCCCCGCCAGGGCCGTGTAAGTTTCCGGAGTCTGTTAAATGGGGTCGTTCAATATGTAAGACATTGGGGTAAACGGTGCGCAACTTGCCAACGGCGTCAAAGATAGCCCCTGAATCCTTTAAGGTCACCATCAGGTAGTCATCCTTACTTTCTCCCTCCCCGGGGCCTTCCAATATGTCGTTTAAATAGCCCTCCAGGCAGCGCACGTCACGCTTTGGGGTCAGTGTCATTTCTTCGGTAACAATATCGCCGGTGGCATCCATTTCCACCAGGGTTACCGATTTTCGGTGTGATGCTTCAGAAAAGGAATATTTCATCAAAGACCCGGCATAACGAATATGTGTTTCCCCGGCGTGTTGGGGACGATGTAAGTGTCCCAGGGCCGTGAAGTGGAAGTTCCTAAAGCAGTGGGAGTCAATTTTGCTTGACCCGCCTATGGATAACGGGCGTTCCGACTCGCATTCTTCACCTCCGGCCACAAAGGCATGAGCCAGGGCTACAGTGCGATTTCCCGGAGGTATTTGAGTAATTAGATGATTAAGTATGGTAAACATGGCCTCCTGGTGGGTGGACGTATCCGTGTTCAGTCGTTCCCTGACAATGGGGGGATCTGCATAAGGAATGGGGCAAAAATATACCGGCCCGTGCGAGTCGGTCAATACAACGGGTTTAAGATTTTTATTCACCTCACCGGTAAGGTATAGCCCTTGACGGGCCAAAAGGCGAGTGCCGAAACCCAGCCGTTCCGGGCTGTCATGGTTGCCGGCAATTGAGATAACCGGTACATGGTAATCCAAAAGTATTTGGGAGAGAATATCGTCTAAAAGATTCACCGCGTCCGTAGGGGGTACGGAACGGTCATATATATCCCCGGAAATTAAGATCACATCCGGCTTAGTATCTCCCACTAGCGTGACAAACTGTTCAAGAATGTAAGCCTGGTCGTCCGTCAGGTGCTTGCCGTGGAAAATGCGTCCCAGGTGCCAGTCAGAGGTGTGCAGGATTCGCATTATTATTAACCTCCCACTTTAGGTATAGCATTCAAATTATGGGGGCAATAAAACTGTTGTTCGGTTTTTTCCCCTGGGTAAGCATTCCACATCAAGACAAGAATTCCCTTTTGTGCTGTTTTAGTGGTCGCTTTTTAAGGTCCTTTCGTCAATAGATTACCTCCCTATTTGTTGTTGATCTTATTATGTATCCATGTTTCCGGGTTTATCATAAGTTTCGGTTTTGACAGTCTCATAGAATTAGTTTATTATCAAGTTAGTTTGTATTACTTTGTAGAATAAGGGGATCTATTGCCTGTATCTACAATCTAAGAACAATCAATTAAAAGGCTGCTCGGTTATCTATATGACCAGGGGAGGTAAGAGAACAAAAATGGACTTTATATTGAACGGAGACGCACAAGAATATACGGAATTCATCGAGAGCCATAAAAAAGGCCATTTTTTACAGACCATTGAGTGGTCCAATGTAAAAGAAGATTGGGATAATATTTGGTTTGCCATTAAGGATCAAGGAGAAATAAAATGTGCGGGTAGCATTTTGCTCCGCAAACTCCCCCTAGTTGGTAAGAATTTTATGTATTGTCCCCGGGGTCCGGTTATGGACTTTGAGGACAGGGACCTGCTTAAGTTCCTAGTGGAAAAATTGAAAGAAGTAGCCAAAAAATATAATGCTTTAATGCTTAAAATAGACCCGGATATAGAAATATCCCGCCAGGATGTCATCAATAACTTGTGGGATACCGGTTTTATACAAAAAAAACAAACCCTTAATTTTGAAGGGATACAACCCCGCTTTGTATCACGGCTGGATATCACCCCCGATCTTGAGGAAATTATGGCCGGATTTCACAGTAAGACCCGGTATAATATCCGGCTGGCCGGGCGAAAAGGCGTAAAGGTAAGGGTGGGGGAACGGAGCGATTTAAAGCGATTTCAAGAAATTATGGAGGAGACGGGTTCACGGGATAATTTTGTGGTCAGGAATCTGGCTTACTTCGAAAAGATGTATGAATCCCTGGTGCCTTCCGGGTACATGAGGCTCTACGTCGCCGAGCATGAAGGAGAAATGCTGGCCGGGACAATCTGTACCAGGTTCGGCAATAAGTGCTGGTATTTATACGGAGCCAGCAGTAATAAGAAGCGTAATTTAATGCCCAACTATCTCCTGCAGTGGGAGATGATAAAATGGGCCAAGGAATCCGGGTGTACCCTTTATGATTTCCGGGGAATTTCCGGTGATTTGGACCCCTCCAATCCCCTCTACGGTCTGTACCGGTTTAAGAAAGGGTTTAACGGCTCTTATACCGAGTTCATCGGGGAGTTTGATTTGGTTTTTGATGCTCTGATGTACAAGCTTTGGGATAAAGGTTTGCCGCTGGTTAAAAAATTACGTTCCAAGATTATGATGGCCGGAAAAAGCCGGGGGAGAAGGGAAAACATTGGATAAGTGGGTCGAGATCGACTTAAATAAATTAAGGCATAATGTTAAGGCCCTACAGGAATATTTTAATGTTCCAATTATGGCAGTTCTCAAACAAAACGCCTATGGCCTGGGGGCAGTTAAAATTGGTAGGTTTCTTGAAGACTTGGGAATCAAGCATTTTGCAGTGACCCATATACAGGAAGGGATAGAATTAAGGGATGCGGGTGTTAAGTCTCCTATTTTGGTTTTTGCGCCTCCATGTAGTGCTGGCGAAGACCTGAAAAAGTTATGGTATTATAATCTGACACCGGCTGTATATACCCTTAACCTTGCGGAAAACCTGAACCGTCTTGCCCTGGAAAGGGATAAACCTATAGATGCTCATATTAAAGTTGATACCGGCATGGGGAGAATGGGTTTTTCCCCTGCGGAACTGTTGGACGCCGCGGGAAAATTGAAACAAATGAGGGGTCTCCGCTTCCGGGGCATATTTACCCATTATAGTAATGCCTTTGAAAAAGAAATGAATTATACCAAAAAACAAATGAACAATTTTTTAAAGTTAGTTAATCAGCTGGAAAATGAAGGACTGAAGTTTTCAGTTAAATACAGCGCCAATTCCATGGCCGCGCTGAAATTTCCCGCCACCCATATGGATATGGTTAATATAGGTTCCGCTTTTTTGGGGAACAGCATCATAAATCCGGATGTACCCCTCAAAAAGGTATACCGTACCCGGGTTAAGGTATTACAGGTGAGGCGGCTGGAAAAGGGAAGTTATGTGGGGTACAGCAATACCTATAAAACAAAAAAAGAGACCAATATAGCCGTCTTACCCATAGGTTATACGGATGGTTTTGGCCTGGAAAAGAAAATCGATTCCTTCAGAGTTAATGATTTTATCCGGCAGCTCTACCACCTGGTAAAGGATTTTCTCAAACCCGGCAGCACTGTATTTTGGGGGGACAAGCCCCTGAAAATAATCGGAAAAACAAGTATGCAGTTAACAGTGGTGGATACCGGCAACCTGAATATAAAAGCCGGTGATATTGTGGATGTGCAGTTAAACCCCTTGATTGCCAACGCCCGCATGGAGAGGGTTTATATTGAAGGCTAATTAAGAATCCCGGCGAAAAAGACAGGTATTTACCTGTCTTTTTTGTATTCGGGTTTTCAATCGGAGCGGAGGATCAGCGGCGAAATCCTGTCTGAGCGGAGCGGTTTATGCAGCCGTCCGGAGCGGAGTGAGCTCATTCAATTAAAATGCCCGAGTAAGTGAGCGCAGGGTGCTGCCCGCTCCGGCGAAATAATTATCTTTAAACTAAACCATAAGAGAGTTTTTTCAAGGTAGACGTCCATGCCGCCGAAGGCGGCACCAGCATAAGTATGAAAAAGTTGCTTAATGGCTTTTGTACACAGCGGATACCGGGAGAAGGCGGGGGCAACACCCGGAGCGAACATACGCAAGTAAATCAAAAGAGCGAACGGAGCGGAGGATCAGCGGCGAATCTTGTTTGAGCGAAGCGAGTTATGAGCCGCCCGGAGCGGAGTGAGCTCATTCAATTAAAGGCTGAGTAAGTGAGCGCAGGGTGTTGCCCCCGCCGGTGAAATAATTACCTATATGAAGAAACCGCAAGAGAGTTTTTTTCAAGGTAGACGGCCATGCCGCCGGAGGCGGCATCAGCAGAAGGATGAAAATAAGTTAATAAGTTAATGGCCTGACCCCAATCTTACGGGATATACTTACCCGCTACACGAGAATAATTGCGTAGCGAACACAGGAAACCACCGGGGCGCCCATGCACCAAGAGTTACTTTAAAATACAAATTCTGCAAAACCCTTATTGCATAAGGATTAGATAATCTTTGTTACCTTTATTTTTGCTCTTTTCCACAAAGATATTAATCTTTTTTGCGAGCCGGCGGGACATAATAAAAGCACAAAAGGCATTAAAAAGTTTTTATTTGACCGAATTGGGGGTGCGCAATTTGAAAAAAGAATTGATCAAGGCTGCTGCCACTGGTATAGTACCCAAGGACCTGAAGCCCTATGTCAAACCGGCGCTGGAAAAATTTAAAAATGAAATGGCGGCGGAATTGGGGATGCCTGACTACGATACAATGGACAAGGGCGAACTGCCAAGTCGAATGAACGGCAAGGTGGGGGGGAACATGACACACAAAATGGTTTCCTTTGCCGAAGCGGTACTGGCCTGGAACTACCGAAAACAACTGGAAAGCGGTAAAAACGAAGAAGGCGCGGATACATGAATTTATCCGCGCCTTAATCTTTTCTGCATAAGTATTAACTGAATATCCAGTTAGCAAAAGCATTACTAATAGTGTAAAATGATCCGTAGGAAAACCCCTTTTTACCACGTAATCAAACCAATCACGGAGAGAGTGGTTTATGGTTATTAAAAAACCCGGCATTGATACATTGCTGGAAAATATAAAAGCTCATAGTGCATATAAGGACCAGATAGTACATATTGAAGACATTGCAGCACAACCACCCCGTTACGGTGAGTTATCTTACCCAATGCACCGGTCATTGGTGGATACCCTTTCTTCACAGGGAATAGAGCGACTTTATACCCACCAAGTTGAAGCCATTGAAGCCGTGCGGCATGGGCGGAACATAGTAGTGGTCACACCCACTGCGTCGGGCAAAAGTATGTGTTATAACTTGCCGGTGCTGGATCATCTCCTTCGCTGCCCGGCAGATTGCGCGTTATACCTGTTTCCCACCAAGGCGCTGGGCCGGGACCAGCTGGGTGCGCTGGCGGAATTTCAGGTTCCCCTCGGATACGGCGTGTATGACGGGGATACCCCTGACGGGGAAAAAAGAGTTTTGCGGGATAAGGCTAATATCATAATGACCAACCCGGATATGCTTCACAGGGGTATATTGCCCAACCATCTTAAATGGCATCGATTTTTCTCCAATTTGAAGTTTGTAATAATTGACGAGATGCATAATTACCGGGGGGTATTCGGAACCCAGGTGGCGCATGTTCTGCGGCGCCTCAGGCGGTTGTGCTCATATTACGGTTCAAATCCGGTATTTATATTATGTTCGGCCACCATCGCTAATCCCGGGGAACACGCGGGCCGTCTCACCGGTTTGCCGGTGGATGTTATAGATAATAACGGTGCTCCCCGCGGGCCCATGCGCTTTGTACTCTGGAAGCCTCCCACTCATACCCCTTACGTCAAAGAAGTGGCCTGGCTCCTGTCTGTTTGCCTGGAGAGTAAATTCCGGTCCATAGTGTTTAGCCGGGCCAGGCAGACTGCCGAACGCATCCTCCGTTTTGCCAGGCAAAATATGCCCCCTGATAATGCCGGGGCGGTAACCGCGTACAGGGGTGGCTACCTGGCCCGGGAGAGAAGAGCCATTGAAGAGGGACTTTTCAACGGTAATTTAAAGGGGGTTGTTTCCACCAACGCCCTGGAATTGGGTATAGATGTGGGGGATCTTGAAGTCTGTATTATTGCCGGTTTTCCCGGTACCATTGCTTCCACCTGGCAGCAGGCGGGAAGAGTGGGAAGAAAGAATAAAGAATCTCTGGCCATTTACATAGGGGTGGAAACTCCCCTGGACCAGCATTTTATTCGCAATACCCGGGCTCTTTTTTCCAGTCCCAGTGAAAGGGCCCTGGTTGACCCGGCCAACCCGTATCTCCTCCTGGGACATGCCCTGTGCGCGGCGCACGAGTTGCCGGTAACCCCCGGTGACTTTGCCCTTTGGGATGATATTTTCCAGGATCTCCTGGTGCTTTTGGAGGAAGACGGGGATATTATTCATTCCGGCGGCAGTTACTATTATAATGGCCAGATATACCCGGCGGAAAAGGTTAACATAAGGTCCGGCCCCTCTGAACCGGTAAAACTGCGTGACACCGGAAAAAGCAACCGGCTGCTGGAAGTTTTGGACGGTAATTCCGCCCTGTCCCAGGTGTATCCCGGAGCGGTTTATATGCACCAGGGGGAAACCTATGTGGTTAAGGACCTCGATTTGGAAAAGGAATCCGCCTTTTTGGAGCAGCAAGATACCGGATATTTCACCATGTGCGGTAGGGATAAATCCACTGAAATTTTATCCACGGACCGTGAGAGAAGCTTAAACGGTCACAGGCTTTATACAGGGCAATTGCGGGTTAGAACCAAAGTTACCGGTTACGTAAAAAAGGATGAGCATACCGGGCAGGTTATCGGTGGAGGTAAATTGGATCTCCCGGAACAGGTTCTGGAAACCACCGGGATGTGGATAGTTTTTGATAAAGAAATTGTGGATGCGGCCAAAAAATTTGGCCTGCAGTTGATGGGAGGCTTACATGCCGCCGAGCACGCATCAATAGGTCTACTGCCCTTGTTTGCCATGTGTGACCGCAATGATCTGGGCGGCCTTTCCACCGTGGAACACAAGCAAACATCAGGTCCCACGGTATTTATTCATGATACTTGCCACGGCGGGGTGGGATTTGGAGAGCGGGCCTATGAAGAAGCCGAAGATTTGTTTGCAACCACGCTGGAAGCCATTCAATCCTGTGAATGCACCGCCGGCTGCCCGGCGTGCATACATTCCCCCAAATGTTCCAACTTTAACCGCCCCCTGGATAAGGAAGGGGCAATAATGCTGTTACACCATCTTCTGGGCCGGGAGTATGCGCCCGGAGACCCAGAACCGGGGAATAGGGGAATAGACAAGACTGTTCGGGAACGCTTAAAAAATTTTCTGAAGTAAACCACCCATGCCGCCGAAGGCGGCACCAGCAGAGGGATGAAAAAAGTATCGATAGGGTGACCCGGTGATTTCCGGGGAGAGCGAAGCACTGAGTAGCGGCGCTCAGCCCGTCAAATCCCAAAAGCCATGACCCCGTAGGGCGTGAAGAAGTAGGCAAGCAGTCTGTGGCAAGCGGCCTTCCGGGAGAAACTTATGCGCTGTACAAGAATAATTGCGGAGCGAACGGAGGAAACCACCGGGGCGCCCACGCGCTACAAGTAACTTTCAAAGTGGTCTTTTCAAGGTAGACGTCCATGCCGCCGCATGGCGGCACCAGCAAAGGTATGAAAAAGTGACTAAGTGGGTTTTATATACAGCAAATACCGGGGTAAAGGAGCGGGCAGCACCCGGAGCGAGCCTACGCAGATCAAATCAAAAGAGCGAACGGAGCGGAGGATCAGCGGCGAATGCTGTTTGAGCGAAGCGAGTTATGCAGCCGCCCGGAGCGTAGTGAGCTCATTCAATTAAAATGCCCGAGTAAGCGAGCGCAGGGTGCTGCCCGCTCCGGCGAAATAAGTATCTTTATAAGAAACCACAAGAGAGTTTTTTTAAGGTAGGAAAGGTAGCACAATAGAACCGTCCCCATGTGCACTAAACGAAACAGCAAAAGAGTTTTTTCAAGATCGGAAAGGTAGCACAAAAGAACCGTCCCTGTGTGCAACCTTCTTTAAAAGGTGAAGATGATGCAATGAACCTTTTTGACCGGCTAAATAACGTTAAGGATAAAAAACAGGCGCCTAAAACTGCGCCTAAGGTTAATACTCCTACACCCATTCCGCGGGGGAAAAAAATATGCTCACCCATGGGGGAGTGTATTTTACTAAAGGAAAATTATCCCGGCAATTTTTGTTTTCCGGAAGAAAGCGGTTTGATCAAGGGAAACTTAAAGTTGCTCCGGGGAGTGGGGGTTGTAAACGAGGCCAAGTTAAAACAACAGGGTTATCATTATATTGATCAATTAATCACTCACTGTCGCTGGGGCGAGGCTGCCAAATATATAATGGGATTGATTGCTCAGTGCAAAATACGTGAACTTCAGTCCCTGGGTGCGAAAGACTGGGAGATACTTTCCTTTTTCCGGCCGGAGGATATTGTTTTCCTGGATATTGAGTCCACTGGATTATGGGCCAGCCAACCCCTCTTTTTGGTGGGAATGCTTTATTTAAGCGCCCCAGATACCCTGGTGGCGGAACAATATTTCGCCCGTCATTACCGTGAGGAAAAAGCGGTGTTGGAAGCAGTGGACCGTGTACTGAAAAGGTTTAAGGTGGTTGTGACCTATAACGGTAAGCGCTTTGACCTTCCCTACATAACCGGGCGGGCCGTGGCCCACAGGCTCTTTTATCATTATGACCATTTTCATGTTGACCTTTTGTACCATGCCCGCAAGCATTTAAAGCAACATTTACCCGACTGCCGCCTGATGACCCTGGAGGAATACCTTTTGGGCTTTAAGCGGGAAGGGGATATTCCAGGATACCTGATACCCGAAACCTATCACCGGTTTGTAAAAACCTCTAATACAGCACTGGTGGAACCTATTTTAGAACATAACAGATTAGATTTAGTGGCCATGGCCCGGCTGTTTCACCTGGTGGATCCATGCTGTGCTGCGCCGGTGAAATTAGCAAAGGAGCAGGCGGCTTTGACCAAAAGCAGCAAATGAGGTGTTTTTAAGTGCTTCAGCAAAAACTACTGGACTTTTTAAAAGCATATAAGAATTCATTCATTACCCTTGGCAAGCTGGAGCAAGTTTGTCCCGGTTCAACGAGCTATGAGGATTTTGCCACAGCCATACTTTCTTTGGAACAGCGAGGTGTGTTAAAGAAAGTAGCTTCGTCAGGTGAAAATCATAAAAATCCATCGTTAGCTAATAAATATTCAGTTAAGAAAAATGCGTTAAAACCGCATCACAAGCAGATTAAGCAATTGCAGTTAACGGTAAACCCGTTAATAAGCTTGGATTGCTATTACAAGTTAAGCGAAACAGAATGGGAGAAGGACTATAAGTACATAAAGAAGATAGATGATTATTTAAAAGCTAATGGAGTTCCTCAATTCCCTGCTTCCATGCCCCAGCGCTCCTATGAGTTGGTAGCGAATGAAAAGTGGCTGGAAGAAGGGGGCATAAAGGTTGTCGACCGGTTGGGTATTCTGGGGCAGTTGCAAATAGAAATAACTCCCGACCCGCTTATGCTTAGTGTTTCTCCAAAGCAATTTTCTTCTTCATCGCATCTGCATCTTGTTGTGGAAAATAAAACCACTTACTATGCTTTGGCTGATATGCTTTGTGAAACAGCGTTTACCTCCTTGATCTACGGAGAAGGCTGGAAAGCTGTGGCTAATATGACATTTTTACCAAAGCAATTAAACCTACCGGGCTGTGAACATACCATTTTCTATTTCGGTGATTTGGATGCAGAAGGAATACGCATTTGGTGGTCTATTAACAGAAATGTCAGATTAAAGCCGGCGGTGGTTTTTTACAGGGCGCTTTTGGCCAAGGAAGCAAAATATGGTAAGCAAACCCAGCGCCCGGACCGGCAGGCGCTGGATGAATTTTTAGCTTATTTTAACCAGGATGATAAGGAGAAGCTGTCAAATCTCTTATCTGAAGGTCGTTATTATCCCCAGGAAGCATTAAGCAAAGACGAACTTCAAGAGATATGGAGAAATAGTGTATGGATGACCAGCTAAAGGGAATTACATCCGGCTATCACGAGCGGATGCACCGTATTGGGTTATTTGAGCCGTTGTTTAGGCTTAAAAATAAAAATGGAAAAGATAAAAATGGAGTTCCCATAGACTATTATGGCCTGGGCATGCTTACACTGCTTTTTTTCTTTGAACACATGTTAATGAGAAGAAAGGCCGGAGCACGTGAATTGGCCAAATATTTGGCGGATCTTACCAGGGATGAGATTTCCCTTGACGCTAAAGGCTATGAAAGCTTAGCCCGTTCCATTATTGATACCTTTCGTCCGCCGGGAGGCAAAAGGGCTGCTCATCTTTTTTATAATTGGGAAACGCGTAAAATGGAGGAGGCAGTTTATTCGTATTTAAAAGCATCAAAACATGATCTGGAAGAATACAGCCAGTATTATGTTTTAGATGAGCACGGGTTGGAACTTATATTCGCAACCAAGGAATTTTTTAGCGAGTTTCAGCTGTCCATTAACCAGCTGCTTTTGCGGAAGCAGCTGGAAAAAGGAGAGTTTACCGGGGCTCTCAGGCAGATTGAAGAAATGCGCATGAATGTTGAACAACTGCAGGAACGGATGAGAAAAGTAAAGCAGGAGATTCAGCGCAATATTATTTCAGACGAAGCTTACCAGCGGTATGAACAAACAATACAGGATGTGCATCTGCGGCTGCAGCGTGAAAACGAAGAATTTGAAGAACTGCTGGCCTTTGTTCATGAAACCAGAGACCGGTTCAGTTACGAAAAAACAGATCGCCGGGATCAAAAAGCTTATGAGCTTATCTTGAGAATTGACGGTGAACTGGGTGAAGTTCACCACCAGCACAGCCTGTTATTGAAAAAATCCATAGAATTAAATACCACTGTTTTAAAAGCTGCCCGGGAGTCTTTATATTTTGTCGCTGTAAATTCCTTTAACTTTGACCAGGAAATTGTTGCCCGGCTTGTAGCCAGTCCACTGCCTGTTCAGGCGGCACGTGTACTGGTGGAACCATTCCTATTTCTGGAACAATACCGGGGGTGGTCTCCGTTAGCGGTATTTGCCCCGCAGTATACCGGCGGGGACCGGTCAGCAAGTGAGGAGGCGCAATTCTTATCAATATCATCGCAAGAGCAAAAACGTATAGACCAAGAAATACAAAGACAAAATTTCACCAGGATAATGGAATTAATATGCCAAATATTTAGGGATATTGATAAATTTACACTCCAGCAAATGGTTGAGCAGTTAAGGTCCAATGGCTATCATGAGCTTCTGGAACACAGGTCATTTTATGATTTTTGGCTGCTGTTACACCAAAATTCTCCTTTAGACGTGCATAAATTTAATGATAATGATAATCAAGAGTATCTTTTCGCCAATGCACAACAGATTTTTGGCAAAAATGTTAAGAAGATCATTGTTGAGGAACTGCCGGAAATAATACAGGTAACCGAACGGTATCAGATCCAAAACTTTATTTTTCGGTTGGGGCGGTAAAAATATGCTGTATGAACAAGAACAAATTATGCAGGCCTTTCGATTGTTTTCAAAATTGAGTATAGACGGTAAAGGAAACGAAGATGAACTCAGGTTGTATTTTAGTGATGATCAGATAAGGGGTTTGGTTGATCAGTTTGCTTATGAAGTTGAATGTACCATTATTTCTGCCGGAGATAATTTATATTTTGTTCCCTTGGCAGTGAGTTCACCTCATCATATAAAGAATGAGACCTTAAAAAGGAATTATCTGAAGGCCAACTCCACGAACAGCGATATTTACCTGATGTATGTGGCAATTATCGTTTTGTTTGGGGCCTTTTATAACAGTTATCAAACAATTGAGCCAACAATTGAATTTATCTCCATGAGTGACTGGCTTAGACTCCTGGATGAACGCCTGCAATCGTTAAAGGAACATGATCAGGAAACCTTGTTGGAGGCGGAAAAGGAGTATAAGTATAATTGGTGCGCCATTTTAGAAAAGTGGGATGCCCTGGATGACTTGAAAGAAACATCTAAAACCCAGGATAAACGTACAAAAAGTCGACTGGGCTTTCTGGACGGTGTAAAGCGTTTTCTTGAGGCGCAGGAGCTTGTCAACGACATTGGCAATTATGAGCTTGAATTAACTGAAAAGGCCAAAATCATCATTCAGCGGTATTATATGGAAGTAGAATACAACAGGGGAATTTTAGAGTTTATGTACCGGTATGAGGAAAAGAAAGGGGAAGCTCAAATTGCCGGCAATCTCTAGGATTAGATTTACCAATGTAATCTACGAAGGCGGGGCAAAAAGATATAACGATGATATTTTCTTGTTCGACGGGTTCAACGGCATAATCCTGTTGGAAAACGGTGGCGGTAAAACAGTTTTTATTCAAGCAGCAATACAAGCGGTACTGCCGCACCAGGACCTGGCGGAACGCAAGCTCAAAGACACATTGCTGTTGCAGGGCACCAGTGCCCATGTGGCCATAGAGTGGATCATAAATGAGCAACCCCGGCGTTATGCATTAACTGCTGTAACATTGTTCATGAAAAACGATAAACTGGATTCTCATCGTTATGTTTACGAATATGAGGCCGGTGACTCTAATGGAATAGAGAATCTCCCCTTTGTTCGGGCCGGAAAAAACGGCCAGAAACGTCCGGCTGCCCATGGGGAAATGCAAGATTACTATTATGAAATGACCAAGAAATCAATGCTAGCTCAAACATTTCCTAAAATTTCAGCCTATCACCAGTACTTGGAAAACAATTTTAAAATCGTTCCTTCACAATGGAAAAAAATAGTGGATATTAATGGGGCGGAGGGGGAAGTGGAAGGCTTTTTTGAAGGATGCAAGACCACAACCCAGCTGGTGGACCAGCTTTTAATCCCCACTGTTGAAGAAGCGCTGGCCGGCAATGGTGCAAAGGATTTTGTGGAGCTTTTTGATAAGCAGCGTTCTCACTTTAAGGAACATAAACGGTTGAAAAAACAACTGGATGAAAATAAAAGCATTGAAGAGCGAGTCAACTACTTTGTGGGTCAATATCAAGATTTACATCAGGAGCAGCAGAAATGGTTGCAGGATAAGCAGAGGGCAAAAGCTTTTTTCCAGCTTACAGAGGCGGAAAAAGATGAAAATGAAGGAAAACAGGAAGAACTAGCGGTCAAATTCGAAAATTTAAAGGAAGCCCAAGGGACCCTGCAAAGAAAAAGGAAGTCCCTTGAGATCAGAATTCTGGAACAGGAATATGAGAAACTTGAAACCAGGTACATGGATGCCAGGGAGCAGTACCTGGAATACCAAGAAAAGCTTAGGGAAATTGAGCGCCGCTACCAGTCACTGGAAATAGCACAGATAAAGCAAAGAATAAAAGAATACCAGGAATATAAGACCGAACTTAAAAAACAGCTGCAGCAGTTGGAACAAAGCCCGGCGGCAGCTGAATTGGAACAGGAGCTTATCCGGGTAAAGCAGGAGTTAAAGGGATATTTCATAGTAAAAAAACAAAAAATTGAAGCTGTTTTAAACGCCCGGCAGGAGCAATTGGCTCGCCATGAAGAGAAAAAAGACAAATTGGAAAAAGAACTTGAGCAGCTGAATAAAAAGGAAGTTGAAATTGCTGAGAAAGTGGCTTCTTTTAAAGAAAAAATTGCTTCCGCCACCGAACGCATGGAAAAATTAAAAGTAAACATTCTGCTGAGTCCTGATAAAGAGCAAGTGGAGACTGTTTTACCACAATTGGAAAAGGAAGCCGAAGAGCTAGAAAATAATCAAAGGGATTATCAAAAGAAGCTAAACGAACTGGCTAAAGATGAGAACAATTTAGATCAGCTAATGAAACAAAAACGCAGCGAAGCAGAGCAGATATCCGAGAAAGTAACTAAAATAACCATGAACCTCCGGCATATTGAGGATGCCCAAGAACACCTAAAAAATCAATTGATAAACCAAAACCCTGAGTTTGCTCGCTTTCACTCTCTATACACAGAGGAAGCCTCAATAAATGCCCAGGTGGAAGAAAAGGTAGAATACTTGCATAAAGAGAGACAAGATTTATTAAATAAGGAACGCCTGGCCTATCGTTTTATAGACGATTATCAAGACTGTGAAACTTTTGCCGCAGATCCTTTATTGGAAAAACTTGTACACGGTTGGCAATCACAATTTCCCTATTTGGAACTGGGCTCTTCCTTTATTGAACGGGCTATTGACGGCCGGCCGGATATAGCCGCGGATACTTTTTTGCTCTGGCCCATGGCTTTAATTACCTCTGAAGATGACACGGAAAAGTTGATTAAGAAGCTTGAAGCACAGCGGAAAAGGTTTACCCACCCGGTGGTTGTTTTATCATCGAGACAGGCACGTTTATATCTAGATGGCTTGGAGACCGGTTTAACTTTTATTGAACCGCAGAACTGGAAGCATAACATATACAAGGATGAATTCTCGGCCTGGAAAGAAAAGTTGACCGGTGAAGCAGAGGAAATTAGACAGCAGCGGGAACAGTGTGATGAAATTTATAACAGCTGGAAAGTACTGCTGGCCAACACCCGTGATTTCTATATCAAGTATCCATATGCGCAATTTGAAGAGCTGAAGCAGGCCCAAGTAGCTTTAGTGGAGCAACAAGAAAGCATCAAGAATGAATTGCAGCAAGTGGAGAGCCGGCTGGAGAAAGTGGCTGGTGAAAAGGAAGTATATCAAAGGCGCTTGCAGGAAGCAAAGGAGAGCAAGAATGATGTTGAACGCAGGCTTTCCGCCGCCGGAGAATATCTGGAGCAAAAAAATATATTGGAAAAGGCCCGTAAAGAGAAATACAAGTGGCTGCAAGAAAAGGAAGGCAACCAAATAGCTAAAGAAAAAGCAAATAATCATTACCGGCAGCAAGCCAGAACAATTGAAGAATATAAACTGGGCACCGGGGAGATAAGAAGCGAACTGAAATCTTTGAAAAATGATGAAGATTACCAAAATGTTATAAATAATATGCATTTGGAACCCGTTTTTTCGCAGGTGCTTTTAACCACATTGAAAGCGCGTAAAAGAAATGCTGAAGCTCAATTGCGCAAGGAACAAAGTAACCGGCAAAGCATTTTGGAAAGTATTGAAAAATATGACCGGGATTTAAATGATCAGAAGGGTGAATTAAAGTTAAAACAGGCTAATGCCCGTGACGATGTTGATTTGGAGATGGAATTTCCCGAATATGGTAACGAGGAACTATTAAATTTAACAGCCCAAAAGAAAGAGATAAATAGAAGCATAAAGCCGGTTAAAGAAAACTATGAAAAACTCAAAGAAGATTATGATTCTAAAAGGGTAGTTTTAAATACTCGTAAAGAAGATTTTAACAGGGATTTTTCCCCTCATTCCGTAGACCTGTTTCATGATCCCTTGAATATTGTGCGGGAAAATTTAGAAAAAGAAGATAAAGAATTGCGGGAATGGCAAAAGGAACTTGATATTGAACACGTTAAATTACAGGAGGAACATAAGGAATTACTTGAAGCTTATAACCAGCTAAAGGGAAAAAACGAGCGCTTTGGTTTTTTGTCCGAAGATATAGATGCTGCAATTTTGGAGGGAAAAACTGTTGCCAATTATGCTTACCGGCGCAGGCAAATGTTGCAAAGCCTGTTTAAACAGCTGGAAGCTGGAGAACAGAAAGTTGCACAACTGCAGGAAAAAATCGATAACCAGCGTCAAAGGTTGGTGGAATATTGCAATCAAGAGGTAAAAGATTTACGCATGCGCGAGGATGTTAAAGCAGGCCTAAGAAATAAAAGGAATTATGCGGAAATAATTGAGTGGCATGGAAGAATGCAAAAAAGAATCAAAAATATTATTACCATTATTGAAAAGGACCTGCGAAATCATAATATTGAACTTGAGCAGTTTATAGCCTACCTGCATGGACATTTAAAGAGGATTAAGGAAGAATTGGAGCAGATACCCAAAAAGACAAAGGTTAAAGTAGATGATAAGTGGAAAGAAATATATATCTTTAGCGTTCCCGGCTGGAAGGAAGAAGAAGGTAAAAAAGAACTGAGAAGACAGATATACTGGATGCTGGGGGAACTGGAAGACAGCAGGTTTAAAGATGAATCCGGTCAGGAAGACGAAGCAAAGGTAAGAAAGGCCATTGAAAAATGGATTCAATCAAAACAGCTATTGAGAGCAGTCATGAAAAATGAAACAATTAAGGTCAAATGCCGAAAGGTAAGCAATGATGGAAAAGTTAGCGGGGGTCTATTCTCCTGGGAAGAATCAAACCGCTGGAGCGGAGGAGAAAAGTGGAGTAAGAATATGACCCTGTTTTTGGGTATATTGAATTATTTGGCGGAAAAAAGACAGTATGTTAATCAGAATGTTAAACGCTATAGCAGTATTATTGTAGACAATCCCTTTGGAAAAGCATCAAGCGACCACGTGTTAGAGCCGGTTTTTTTCGTTGCCGAACAACTTGGCTTTCAAATAATAGCCCTTACAGCTCACACAGACGGTAATTTTATCCGCAAATATTTTCCTGTGGTATATAGCTGCCGGCTGCGCCAGGCAGAAGACAGTGATAAGTTAATTATGACTAAAGAAAAAGAGTTAAAAAAGGCCTTTTTCAAAGATCACAACCCTGATGCGCTTGTGGGAGACGGGGACAGGTCCCTTGTCCCATTTTTGACATAGCGTAAATGGAAGGATGAGGGTTATATGGTTATAGCAGCAATAAATAATGACCAGCTAGCCGCTGCCCTGACCGTGGCTGCCAATAACGCTATGACAGTATTTGCTACTTTAGATGAACGAATACTGGCTGAAATAAAAAATATTATGGAGAACCTGGACAAGGACAGCCGGGTACCGGTTTATTTTTACGAGTCAGGATGAGAGTGCGATAGAAAAGTGGTTGCCGTCGGTGACCTCCAAAGGATTTGGCTGGATATCCCCGTAGATATCGAAGATATGGAAATGCTGGCTGGCGAGTTTGAAAACTTTTTTGGCGCCCGTTGGGAAGATGTTATGGTTGGAGGGGATAAGCCCTTTGTTTATCACAAAGACTGGGAAGCCTATTTTTCTGTCACCGGTTTAAAACCCGTAACCGGTTTAAGATTATTGGGCTTGCCGGCACGGGCCAAGCGGTATAACCTTATTATCGGCAGCTAAAAAGCCGGGCTTAATCGGCCCGGCTAAAACGGTTTTACATTAAGTTTTCCTTTACCCAGCTCTTTATTTCTTCGTTGGCATTAAAGAGGTTATTTTCTTCCAAACTGCCTCCCTGTTCTTCCACCGCCCTTACCAGCATTTCTTTGGGCGGCTGTTTGGCCAGGAATTTTGTGGAACTTAGCATGTCGCCCACCTTATATAAAGTTAACTGGGGGTTTTTGTCATAAACATCAATGACAAAAGCAAAACCCTTCTGGCGATTTTTAAACTCCTCTTCCAGTTTAAAATCCCACATCAGCTTTTCTTTAATTTTATTGAGGTCTACGCTTGGTTCTTTAAAATCAATATTAGTCATGTATTCTCACTCCCCCTGTATTGATTTGATAATTGCTGCTTTAATTATAGTTTACCACATATACACTGTTTTCCCTTCTGTTTTAGAAGGATTTTTAAATATGGATGTAGAAAAAAAATATTTTGTTAATTAGATTTGGACATAATTTCAGGAGGTAATGAAATATGCCGATTTTTGAGTATCAATGCCAGGATTGCCAGAAAACCTTCGAAGTGCTCCAACTGCCGGGGAAAGACGGCAACGAGCCCAAATGTCCCGAATGTGGGGGCAACAATTTGCGCAAGCTTATTTCCAGCCCTTTCTTGCCCAGTTCAGTGGGTAAACCGGCCAATGAAGAACCGGCCAGCTGCTGTGGCAGCAACCCTGGGAAGGGAGATTGCACACCCGGTTCTTGTTGTGGTAAAGCCGCCGGTGAATAACCGGACATCAATAAAAGGTGTTTGCCCATGGATTATTTTAAAATCCATGGGTTTTTTATATTTGTGAAACGTTCGACAGGTTAAAACCCCGTCAAAGGTGGCTGATTTATTATCTAAAGGAAAAGTTATTGTTAGACAAAGCCCGGTGGAATTAAAATTTATTTAATATTCAGAAAATAGCATCAAAGGAGTTGGTATTATGAAAAAGAAATCCGTTCGTGATATTATGGTTCCCTTGGAGAAGTATCCCAGCGTACACGTCAATTCCACCCTGGCGGAGGCAATAAAGGTATTAAGTGATTCCTTTCATACGGATAAAAGGGGTATAATCTCCGGTCAGAGATCATTATTGGTGCTAAATGACGACAGGGATTTGACGGGTATATTAACCATAAGGACTATACTAAATGCTGTAAATGTAAAATCTTCGGTGGGTGCCGCACTGACTCGATTTTTTTCCCGGGATGTTGTAGAGGACAATGCCATGTTGATAAATGTCAGTGAGGTTATGCGCCCGGTTTTCAGCAACTGTGTAGATGTGAATGATAATGCTGCCGAGGCGGGCCGGGTAATGCTCACCGGAAAAGTGAACATTATCCCTGTTATGGAGAAGGGTAAAGCAGTGGGAATTATCAGGTCAATTGACTTGTTTAACATAATTGGCGAGCTGTTGGAATAATTCAAGTAATTGGTGCCAGGCACCAATTACTTGAATTATTTAAGGTACAATGTGTTCTTGGTCGTAATAGACACCCGGGTTCCAGAGTAGCCACGTGTTGATGGAGTGTTTTTCACTAGCTTCGATTTGCGCGCGTATTTCTTCCCTGCCGTAACGGGGGGGTCCCAGGGTGAATGCCTGCAGCCAGGGGCGAATCAGGCAGCCCGTGGGTTGTAAGAGCCGCTCAAAGTCGGCCAGGGATTTGTCCACCATGCCGTAAGGGTTGGCATTGGGATTTGCGTAACCGTAGTTACCGGGGCTGTAATGAGAAGGATAGACCATGGGTGACATATAATCAAGGTAAGGCCCCATTCTTTCAGGCCGTTGTCCTATTTTCAAATCGTCTTGGGCATAACCGATAAAGCCGAATACAGCAGCTGAAAGACGCTTGTCCCAACCTATCTCCTCCCGCGCGTAACGGAAGAAGTCCGTGATAACCTCAACCTTGGGTCTTACATCTTCTTGACCGTAGTTGGCGCTCCACGCCGCCTTGCCCTCGGGGAAACGAATATAATCAAACTGCACTTCGTCAAAACCCAGTTCATAGGCTTCTTTGGCCAGGTCTACATTATATTTCCATACATCCTTCGAGCGGGGATTAACCCATACACCGCCCCCCAGAGGGGTACCGTTTTGGGATTTTACCATGTATTCCGGCTTTTTTTGTGCCAATACAGGGTCACGGGAGACAACAATCCGGGCCACGGAATAGATTCCGCGGTCCCGGAGGTCGGCCAGCATTTCCCTGATGGGTAAATAATCATTATCCGCCCCTATTTCTTTGGCCAGCTCCACATTTGAAGCATAACCCATGCGCCCTGATTCGTCCTTGACATCCAACTGAATGGCGTTTAATTGTGTATTTTCAACCAGAGAGATTATATTCTGCCACCTTTCCTGGGAGGAAGCATAGGAGAATGTTACGTGCACTCCCTTAGCGTTGGCGGCCTGTTGTTCCTTTTCCGGTGTCCGCTCCAAAGCTTCATTTTTATAAGTAACTACATTGTAATTATGTTCACCGGGAAGCGTTTCTTCCCAGCTTTCGGGGATGGAGACAACTTCCGAATCGCCGTCACTTACATATCGTTGTGGCTCAATTCTATTTAACCAGTTGACCAGGCTGCTTTCCCCGTTATCCTGGAATACTTGTATTCGCTGTATACGGTAAGGATCGAATTCACGATGGTAGGGTGAATTTTCGGCTCTCCATGCCCAGAGTAAAACGCCGTCATGTTTATAATTTGTATCACCGCTTTTGCCCTCAAGTAACAGCTCGTAGGGTTCCGGCACCCCGTCCTGTACAATGGCCATCGTTGCCGGTTTATATCCGGGCAATGCCTCCTGTATGTGATCCTGCAGGCTTGCTATTTCTTCCTGTACCTTTTGGTTGTCCAGATCCTTGAGGTAGGCGTGATGATACGTGTGGTTTCCTATTTCGAAGCCCCATTCATCCAGCAGTTGTAGTTTCTTTTTCCAGTATTGGGCTTGTCCCTCTTCACCCCCGAAGGGATTGGCATTTATGTAAAAGGTGGCGGTATGCCCGAATTCGGGGTGTTTTTCCCCGAAACTCTTTAAAATCCCCACAGCACAATCAGGGTCCGGTATAAGCTCCCCGTTTTCATCTTCCAGCAGGCGAAAGTGACCGGGAGTGCTGTCATCAAAGGTAATCACCGCCGGTGATTTTCCCGCGGGTATGTCTATATTCTTGTTGAGAAAGTCCGTCATGGAAACCAGCACATAGCCCCGGGAATGAAGATCTTCCAAATCCTTGCGGAAGTTTTCCGGTGTCCTGGTCCAGCGACCTTCAGGCTCTCCGATACGGTGGTAAATCAGTATGGGTACCTGTCCCAGTTCATTTGCCCCAACCTCCAGGGCCCACTCTTCAGGTGTAACCTGGGGTTCCTTCCCCTGGGAATCTTTTTTGCCCACCGCTTCTTGTTCCTTGCCGCCGTTATCCCCCACTGCAAATGAAAGACCCGGTGCCCCCCGGTAAATTGTTACCGCCAGCAATACCAGAACAACCAAGCCCAGTATGCCATAGGCCAAATTACGTTTTGGCATTCTGCAATCTTTCCCCCTCTGTACAATAAATTCACTATTTAAATATTTAGATTCGTTTAGCAAGTATTAAGTTCCTTTATTCGACATTGCTTTTAAATAAAAACCATTAAAATTGTTTAACATTTATTTCTTATGGTAAAATCTAATAAATCTATTTAACGGGAGAAATTATGACTGGTTTATACTTGCTTAAAATCTTTGTTGCTTTTCTACTGGTTTTATTAAATGCCATATTTGTGGCCGCGGAATTTGCATTTGTAAAAGTGCGGCCCACAAGGTTGGAGCAGCTTGCCAAGCAGGGTAACAGATGGGCCGGGCAGGCCAGGATATGCACCCAAAATATGGATGCCTATCTTTCGGTTTCCCAGCTGGGTATTACTCTGGCCAGTATTGGGCTCGGTTGGTTGGGTGAGCCTGTTTTGGCCCGTCTCCTGGAGGGACCTTTGACCGGGTTGGGCTTTGGTTCCACTATGGTTCACTCCATCTCCTTTGCCATTGCCTTTGGGACAATCACCCTGGTCCATGTGGTGCTGGGAGAGCTTGTTCCCAAGTCTCTGGCCATTCAAAATGCCGAAAGAATAGCCCTCATCCTTGCCGTACCCATGCGCTTTTTTTATCGTCTCTTTTTGCCGGCTATAGTGGTGATGAACGGTATGGCAAACATGTTGGTAAAGCTAATGGGGTTTAGGCCCGCCCGGGATACGGAAATGGCGCACACAGAGGAAGAGCTGCGCATGCTGGTTTCCGAAAGTTATAAGAGCGGTCATTTAAAGTACAGCGAGCAGGAGTTACTGCAAAATGTTTTTGACTTTGAAAAAAGGGTTGCCCGGGAAATAATGGTGCCCAGATCCGATGTGGTTTTTCTTTCTACACACACGGATATTGAGGAAAATGTAAAAATTGCACTGGAATCGGGACATACCAGGTTTCCCTTAATCACAGGTGATACTGATAATGTGATAGGAATGATACATATTAAAGATCTTTTTAACCTGGCCCGCTCCGGTAGAAACATAGAAGAAATTACAAGGAACATAATGTATGTACCCGAGGGGCAGCTCATTGACCGGTTGCTCAGGGATTTTCAACGGCAACGCCAGCATATGGCGGTGGTGGTGGATGAATACGGCGGAACCGCGGGAATTGTAACCATGGAAAATGTCCTGGAAGAGCTGGTGGGGGAAATACAGGATGAGTTTGACGATGAAGCCCAGGATATTAAAAAACTGGAGGAAGGCGTTTTTTCAATTTCCGGTATGCTACTTTTGGATGAGTTTGTGAAAAAATTCGGGCTGGACCCGGGGGAGAGTTACCAGCACTATGACACCATTGGCGGCTACGTTTTCGGTAACCTGGGTAAAACTCCCACCCCCGGCGACCGGGTGGAAATCCCCGGTGCTGTTCTGGAGGTGGAAGAAGTGGACGGGCTGAGGGTAACAAAGGTTAAGCTGCTGCAGGGCCCGAAAGCAAACCAAAAGCCTCAAGTTACAGAGTAACTTGAGGCTCTAAAAATTATTGAGTCTTTTAAGCTTGGGGGTGCCAGCGGCCCTTCTAAGGCATTACCACGATATTTGTAGCCACGGGACGCTGCCTGCCGTCTGAAGGACGGTTTAGTACCTCCCCTTTATAAACAAAAGCACTTGAACCGCCGCCGTCGAGGTTATAAGCATCGATTACTCCCAACTCGATCAGTTTTATCTGCAGCCTTTCCAGGGTGACACCGCTACTCCAGCTGGATTGACGGCCGTCCACCACTATCAATATTAAGTCACCGTTTCCATATTCACCTATTATAGTGCGGGGCTGCTTTTCAAACTGCCATTTTTGTGGAATGTCCACCGGTCTACGATCCCTGATTAGTACAGGAACAAAACTCACTCCCTGCCAGGGATTCAGCTTCATAAGTTTTTCCTTTTTATGAAAGATTCCCCCCACCAGGTCTCCCTGCCTGGTCAACCCGGCAAAAAACAAATCATTATGTGAAGGGGAAAAGCCATTCAATAACTTTCCATTGACCATAGTATTGCCAATGGGCAATATATACTCACGCCCGTCCTGGTAAACGGGATAGAAACCCCCACCGTTAACACCCAATATGGCCCCTGTGCGGGAAACCGCCTGGCTGGTGGTTTCGCTTTCTCCCCACTTATCCTTTGCCAGCACTACCTTAACGGCGTTGGGGTCGAATAGCTTAACCTTGGCAATATAACCCCTGTAATCCATTTCCTTAAGGGAAAACACCTTTATTTCCACTCGATCCGACCGGTGAGTAGCTATGGGGGGGCCAAGCCTTTCCAGTATCCTTTCCTCGTATACCTGGTCAGAAAGGTCTTTTTGGGCTTTGCTTTCCTGGGCCAGTTCCTCCAATATGCGTTTTTGTTCTTCATACTGCCGCTTCTGTTCTTCTATAGTTTCCCGTATAAAGCCTACACTGTCCTGTAAATCATGCATTTCTGCTTCTACTGATTTCACAGCGGGATTAAGCTGCTTAAAAGGCAGCAACAGGGAATCAGCATGGGCTTGTAAATTTAAAAGGAATAGGGCGGCTCCCAGAAAAGGTGCCAATAAAAAGCCAACAAAAACATTAATTTTCCACATCGCCGGACTCCCTCAGTATATTCAGGCTTTTTTCCAATGCCTTTAACTGCTTGTCCAGTTCTTCAATCTTTTGATTAAGTTCTTGCCTGGTGGAATTGGTACTGGCCAGGGTTTCATCCGTTTGGGCCAGCGCGGATTTAATTTCCTTCATTTCGGTATTGATACTGTTTAACCTATCTTCCAACACCTTAACATTCATGGCATTGGTTTCCTGTACTTTCTGTATGGAATTGTCCACATAATCTTTAGCCAGGTAAAAGCCGCCGTATATTAACCCGGCCCAAACCAGGATAGCCGCCACTACCAGGGGTAGACTTGACCGCGTTTTTTTTGTTTTTATTCCTTTTCCCGGTACGGGAGAAGTCAATTTTATCAACCACCTTTCGGTATTTATTTTACACTTCCTGATATATGAAATTCCAGTATAATTTGACGTAACTCGCCAATTTTTTGTTGCATAGAGGAAAAAATTCAACTCAGGTTGAAAAGAATGTAGGTAGAAGCCCATGCCGCCGGAAGGCGGCACCAGCAGAGGGATGAAAAAGTACCTAATAGGGTGACCCGGTGATTTCCGGAGAGAGCGGAGCACTGAGTAGCGGCGCATAGCCCGTCAAATCCCAAAAGCCATGACCCCGAAAGGGCGTGAAGAAGTAGGCAGGCAGTCTGTAGCAAGCGGCTTTCCGGAAACACTTACCTGCTCCACGAGAATAATTGCGTAGCGAACGGAGGAAACCACCGGGGCGCCCGCGCGCTAAGAGTAACTTTTAGCACAAAAGAACCGTCCCCATGTGCACCGGCAATAATATAACAGGGAGAAATGCCATGAAGGACATCACAATAGCACTGGTTCAAATGGAATCCCGTTTCGGGCGGGTACAGGACAACCTGGCCAAAATGCATAAATTTATAAAGGATGCCGCCGCCCGGGGCGCCGAAATAATTTGTTTCCCCGAACTATGCATTCACGGTTACCAGCGGGAAAATGTTCATAGCGTAGCGGAAGCAGTACCGGGGGAAAGTTCCCGGGCGGTTAGTCGTATGGCCCGGGATGAGGGCCTGGTGGTACTGGCCGGGATGGCTGAAAAATCGGGGTTGGATAAGCCCTACAATACCCATTTGGTAGCCTGGCCGGACGGCACCGTGCAGTCATACCGGAAAACCCACCTGGGGGAAAGCGAAAAACCTTACTTTACCCCGGCGGGTGAATTTCCGGTTTATTTTACCGACAAGGCCGGTTTTGCCGTTGAAATTTGCTGGGAATTGCATTTCCCGGAAATAACCGCCATACTTTCCCTAAAGGGAGCGGAAATAATATTTGCCCCCCATGCTTCACCCACCATTGTAGGGGATAGAAGAAGTATATGGCTTAAATACCTTGCTGCCCGGGCCTACGATAATTCGGTTTTTATTGCTTCCTGTAACCTGGTGGGGAAGGGCAGTGAAAAACAAAGTTTCTGCGGGGGAGCCCTGGTTCTGGACCCCAAGGGAAATGTAGTTGCTGAAGCCTTTAACGGGCGGGAGGAACTTTTAGTGGTTCCACTGGATTCAAAGTTGATTAATATTATACGCCGGCAGAAGTCGGAGTCGATGCGTAACAGCTTTTTTTTGAAAGCTCGTAGACCTGAGCTGTATAAAGATTTGTTAAAATAACAAAATATTTTATTTGCGGCAGGTAAATTTTAAAATAGATAGAATAAACTTATTAATAGACAGTAGCTCGGAGCTACCCCTCTATAAAAACAATGTATTTTAAGAATCTATATTGTGAAGAATTGCCACGAAGGTATAAATCCTGTTCGAATACAGGGTAAAGCATTTTCGTGGTTTTTTTATTTTATAAGCAGGGAGTGATAAACCAGAATGTGTATGGAAAAAACTGATTGGGAAAAGTGTATTGATTTTCACGGCCATTCGTGCCCGGGTCTGGCCATAGGGTACCGGGTGGCCAAGACCGCCCTTGAAAAACTGGCGGAAGATCGTGATCAAGATGAAGAACTGGTGGCCATAGTGGAAAACGATGCCTGCGGTGTGGATGCCATTATGTTCCTCACCGGCTGTACCCTGGGTAAGGGTAACCTCATTTACCGTGATTACGGCAAACAGGTTTACACCTTTGGCAGCAGAGACAGCAAGACGGCCCTGCGCCTGGTTATCAAGGATCAGGCGTGGAGGGGACAGGAAAATTTGAGCCGTGAAGAACGTATGGAAAAAATATTAACCATGCCGGAGGAAGAGCTTATTCAAGTGGAGACTGTTGATATGGATCTACCTCCCAAAGCCCGTATTTTTGCCACCGTACAATGTGCCCACTGCGGGGAGAATGTTATGGAGGCCCGGGCCAGGGTGAAAGACGGCAAATTCGCGTGTATTCCCTGTGCGGGAGAATATACCAGGGGCTGGTAAAAGCAGTAGCTTGACCAAACTTAATATTTATATTTAACAAGGCCACGGAGGTCTTGCCGTTTTACGGTATTCATGCGGTGGTGCAGAGTGTTGCGCTGCAGAGCTTTTTTGCTGTAAAAGCGACAACTTCGTGGTTTTTATATTTGCTTTTGGGAGGTGGCAAGTACATGGGTATGATTAAAAGTAAGTTTTTAAGCTTTATATTGCTTTTTCCGGTAATATTTGTCGCTTTGTTATCGGGTGGGTGTGCCGGTGAAAGGGACGGTGAAGTAAAAAGCCGCGGAAATGCTGTTTATACCATTGCCGACCCAACCGGCGATTGGGGTTATCCCAGCCCGTATGGCCATTATGCCAGGGGTCCGGGCTATGTAAGAATGAGCTTCATTTTTGATACCCTGGTTTGGAAAAACCAAAACGAATTTGTACCTGCTCTGGCCAGGGATTGGAGTTATGATGCCGGTGATAATGCTTACTCATTCACCCTGCGTGAGGATGTAAAGTGGCATGACGGGGAACAATTTGATGCCTCCGATGTAGTGTTTACCTTAAACTATATTAAAAATCACCCTTATAACTGGGTGGACGGCACTTTAATTAAAAAAGTTACTATGGACGGGCCCTTTAATGTAAGTATTTACCTCAAGGAACCCTATGCCCCCTTTTTAAGCAACGTAGCCGGGACCATGCCCATATTACCGGAACATATATATAAAAACGTGGAAAACCCGTCAGAATTCAGGGGAGAAAATGCACTGGTTGGTACCGGACCGTTCAAACTTTTGGATTATAGCAAGGAACACGGGACATATCTTTACGAGGCGAATGCTGATTATTACGGTGGAAAACCGGCTGTGGACCGGCTCAAGTTCCTGAAACTGAGCAGGGAAATGGCTGCTGCCGCGTTAAACCAAGGGGAAGTGAATGCCGCGGAAGTTCCCCCCGAGACCGTGGAAAGTCTTGAAGCCCAGGGGATTTCAATACTGGAAAGCCCGTTCCAATGGAATGCCAAATTGATCTTTAATTATAAAAAAGCACCCTTTTCCCAAAAAAAGATTCGGCAGGCTTTTGCTTATGCTATAAACAGGAAGGCCATGGTGGACATAGTGCTCAGGGGACACGGCGAAGCGGCAAGCCCCGGGATACTTCCTCCGGACAGCCCCTGGTATAACCCTGATGTCAATAAGTATCAGTTTAATGTTCAAAAAGCCATGTCCCTCATTGAAGAAGCGGGGTATCAAAAATCCCAAGGTAGATACGTTAAAGATGGTGAAGCACTGAACGTGGAAATGTTGATAGCACCCCGGTTTTCCAGGGAAGCGGAACTGCTCAAGGAGCAGCTGAAGCAAGCAGGGATACAGGTAAACGTGCGGAGCCTGGAAGCTAAAACAGTGGATGCCCGTGTTGCTGATTGGGAATTCGAAGTTGCTCTTTCCGGGCACGGTGGGCTGGGTGGAGACCCGGAAATATTAAATAAGGTAATTTTAGGGGAGGGCTTTAACAGTGCCCGGTATACCGTCAATGAGGAGTTAACTCAACTGCTGGCTCAGCAATTATTTCAAACTGAACAAAATGAAAGGGAACGGATGGTGCATCAGATACAGGAAATCTATGCGGAAGATCTCCCCTCCCTGAGCCTTTACTATCCCCTTAGTTACTGGGGGCATACCGGTTTGCCGGATCTTTATTATACAAATGGAGGGTTGGCGTCGGGCATTCCAATCCCCTTAAATAAGTTGTGTTTTATCCAGTGAGATTGGAAGGGAGGTTTAACGGGTGAGGCGATCTGTAATGGTTTCCAACTATTTAATAGCCTTTGTAATAATTATTTCCCTTAATTTTACACTACCCCGGTTGATGCCGGGAAACCCGCTGCAAGCCATTTACGGGGAGGAAGCCCTCATTGCCATGACACCTGAATTAAAGCAGCAATTGACGGAGCGCTTTGCCCTGGAGAGCTCCTTGTGGGAACAGCTTCAATCATACCTATTAAATCTGGCAAAGGGTGATTTGGGGTATTCATATTATTACAATGCCCCGGTGTCGGAAGTTATACTGGGCGCCCTGCCATGGACAATGCTTCTGGTGGGCTCCGCCCTCGTCTTATCAACATTGCTGGGAGTGGTGCTGGGTATAGAGTCCGGCTGGCGCAGGGGAAAGGGCAGTGACAAAGTCCTTTTGACAGGTCTGGTGATGTTAAACGGCTTTCCCGATTTTTTTCTTGGTATGCTTTTATTATTGATATTCGGGATATCTCTTAATGTTCTGCCTCTTTCCGGCGCGATAAGCCCTTATGCCGGGCTCACCGGCCCGGCTCTGGTCTTGGATGTGCTCACTCACTTACTGCTTCCCTTGACGGCGCTGACATTGGCAGGTGTTACCGGTTCCTTTTTATTAACCAGGAATACCATGATCGGTGTGCTGCGCGCTCCCTTTATACTCACCGCCAGAGCGAAGGGGCTATCCCCCCGGGTGATCCGCTACCGCCATGCCGGTAGAAATTCCATGTTGCCCGTGGTGACACGGGCCGGTGTGATGGCGGGACGAATGGCAACCGGCGTACTTTTTGTGGAGATGGTTTTCTCTTATCCCGGGTTGGGGCACCTTGTTCACAGTGCTCTGGCGGCAAGGGATTATCCTGTTTTGCAGGGTGTTCTTTTTGTGATAACTGTTTCCGTGCTGAGCATTAACCTGCTGACAGACCTTTTATATTCAAAACTGGATCCGAGGGTTTCTTATGCACGTTGATTATCTGAAAGAGTTAAAGCAGAATAATGCAGGCCGGGCGGGTTTGATTACGCTGGTGTTGATATTATTTTTAGTGTTGATTGGGCCGGTACTGAGTACCCATTCTCCTACGGAACACTCAGTTGCCACCCTGGAGCCTCCGTCAGCTGTTCATTGGCTGGGTACCAATGACGTGGGACAGGATGTATTGAGCCGGCTTCTTGCCGGGGCACGCACCTCATTGCTGGTGGCCGCGGGTACTGCTTTTCTTTCCGTTTCTTTGGGGGCAATGGTAGGAATTATCTCCGCCCTGGCAGGGGGAATTACAGACAGAATTCTCATGAGGTTTACCGATGCCATTTTAACCATACCTGCAGTAGTTGTCATTATCATGATAGCTGCTTATATCCGGCCGGGTGTCTTTAATTTAATTATAATCCTTTCGGCGCTGGGTTGGCCGGTGGGCGCCAGGGTAATTAGAGCCCAGGCCTTGACACTCAAGGAACGCTTGCATATATACGCTGCTCGTTCCTTTGGCGGCGGAATGTTACAGATTTTGTTTCATCACATGATACCGGATTTGACACCTGTTTTATGTGTGAGCTTTATTCAGGGGGCCAGAAGGGCGGTATTTATGGAAGCGGGCCTGGCCTTTGTGGGCGTGGTGGATCCCAATTTGATCAGCTGGGGTGTAATGTTGCGTCATGCCCTTGAATATTGCTACCTGGATGCTTATAAATGGTGGTTGTTGCCCACGGGCTTCGCCCTTTCTGTAACAATTTTGGCATTTACTCTCCTGGGGTATTGCCTGGAAGAACTTACTGATCCCAGGTTGAGGAGGTGGGATAATGCTTGAGATCCGCGATTTAAAAGTATCATACGGGGATCACACCATACTTGACGGAATTGATTTATCCATTAAGGCGGGGGATAAACTGGCTGTTATCGGTGAGTCCGGTGTTGGTAAAACTACCCTTGCTTTATCCATTGCAGGCCTTACACAGGGCAAGATGCAGGGGGAAATTATTTTTAACGGGCGGAATTTGTTGCAGGCATCGGAGACAGAACTGAATGCTTTGCGGTGGAATCGCTTTTCCCTGGTTTTGCAAAACGTGCAAAATGTACTTAACCCGGTTGTCCCTGTAGTTCAACAGGTGGCGGAGCCCATGGTGGAGCACCGGCTAATGAAGAAGAAAAGGGCCCGGGTTAAAGCTGCCGGTATCTTAATGCAGATGGGATTGGGTACGACCCGGCATGATTCCTATCCACACCAGCTGAGCGGGGGGGAGAGGCAGCGGGTAATGATTGCCATGGCCCTTGCCAATGATCCCGAGCTAATTATACTGGATGAACCCACAGCTTCCCTGGATGCCTTAACCAGGAAGGAAATATTGCGGCTGCTACAGGAGATTGGTAAAAGAAGGGCTCTTTTGGTTATTACACACGATATTTCCACCGCTGCCAAATTATGCGACACCGTGGCCGTTTTATATGGCGGAAAAGTGGTGGAAAAGGGGCCTGCCCCGCGTGTCTTGGGAAGCCCGAGACATCCCTATACCCGGGGTTTATTAAGGTCATATCCCAACATGAACACCGTAAAGGACCTGCAGGGCATTAAAGGAAGAGCTGAAAAGCCGTCAAAAGGGTGTTGCTTTCACCCCCGCTGTACCCAGGCTGTGGAACTGTGCAGGGAAATACACCCCGATTTTTCCGGAGAGGGGGAACATATTTTGGCCTGTCACCGCGGAGGCATAGTTCCCTTCCTGCAAATAAAAGATTTAACTGTAAGGTACGGAAAAATAATAGCAGTGGACGGGGTGAATATCCGGGTTTACGAAGGGGAAACCTTGGCTCTGGTGGGAGAAAGCGGTTCAGGTAAAAGCAGCCTGGCTTTAACTGTAATGGGCCTTACAAAGACAACGTCCGGTGAAATATATCTTGATGGGCAGAGGGTGAAAAACAGGGAAAAATCTTTTTACCGGCGGGTGCAGATGATATTCCAGAATCCCGCTGAATCCATCAGCCACCGCCATACTGTTTTACAGGCTGTACGGGAACCTTTGGATGTGCAAAACCAGGGGTGTGACGGTGCCCGCAAGGAGAAGGTGCGTAGGGCACTGGAAGAGGCTCAACTTCCTTCTGATGATAACTTCCTGGCTCAATATCCTCATCACCTGAGCGGGGGTGAGAACCAGCGGGTGGCCATTGCAAGGGCACTGGTCCTGGAACCATCCCTTATTGTAGCGGATGAGCCCACCTCTGCATTGGATGCCAGCGTGCAGGCCAAAATCTTAAAGCTGCTGCTGGACTTGCAGCAGAAAAGGGGGCTGGGGATACTGTTTATCACCCACGATATTGCCCTGGCCAGAAAGGTCAGTGACAGGATGGTTGTAATGCTGGGGGGAAGGGTAGTGGAAGAAGGCCTTACGGAGATACTTGTGGCCCGTCCCCGGCACCCGTATACAAGGGCTCTTTTAAAGGCGGCGCCGGATTTGGATTTCGCCCGGCGGGACAGCGAGGGGGAGAGTGTGGAAGCAAAACCTTTGAGTAGGCCCGGCCTTAATATTTCAGGCGTAGGGGGTTGTCCCTTTGTATCCCGTTGTGAGTGGGCGGTTTCCCAATGTATGCGGGAAAAACCTTCATTGCTTGCGGTGGACCGGGGAAGGGTAGCCTGCCACCGGGCCCGGGACTTAGGCGAAACAGTCGCAAAACTAAAGGAGAGTGCGGCTTTATAATTATACAACCTTAAAGCGGCTCTATAAATATGCAACCTTTTAATACCCGGTCATGAAAGACCGGGCATATTTTAGTGATAAATAACAGTTAAGAATAAGAACTACTTCATAAAATAATTTAATGGATCACATAAAGGAATTGAATTATAGTTGCTGGAATAAGTTAAACGGGGAAAACGGGGCTGGCGCCTCCCACGGGCTGCAAACCCGCTGGCCGGCCTGTAATCCAGGCCGGGGTCCGGTTCGATTCCGACTTTTCCCCTCCAAAATTTTTTACAAAGTAGACTCCATACCGCCTTAAAGGCGGCAGCAGCAAAGGGATGAAAATAAGTTAATAAGTTAAGGGTCTGACCCCAATCATTACAACGAATACCGGGGTAGGGTGCTACCCGCTCCGGCGAAACAAATAACTTTTAAATAAACTTCGGTAGAGTTTTTTTAAGGTAGTTTTTTCAAGGTAGACGCCCATGCCGCCGCATGGCGGCACCATCAGAAGAATGAAAAAAGTTGTTTTATGGGTTTTGTACACTGTGAATACCGGGACAAGGCGGGGGCAACACCCGGAGCGAACATACGCAAGTAAATCAAAAGAGCGAACGGAGCGGAGGATCAGCGGCGAATCCTGTTTGAGCGAAGCGAGTTATGAGCCGCCCGGAGCGAAGTGAGCTCATTCAATTAAAGGCTGAGTAAGTGAGTGCAGGGTGTTGCCCCCGCCGGCGAAATAATTACCTTTATAAGAAACCGCAAGAGACTTTTTTCAAGGTAGAAGTTCCTGGTTAGCATAATTAGTCAAAAAAGGCCCGGGTGTTGGTTTCTATCAGAGGCCCAATACCGAAATCAGCCAGGAAATTTTGCAGTTCCTCAATAACCTCTATCAATTCCACCACCTGTGCCTCGGACTCGTATACAGGCCTGCCGAAGGTGCAAGCCCCTTCCCGTTGGGGCTTGGGCTTCTGCGGCGGCCTTATCCCGGCATTCTTAAACCATTTTTTGGCCGTGGAATAAGGGGTGTGAAAGCAAAAGCGGTATTCATCGTGACTGATGATAAATTCGTACAGGCTGTAATACTTAAATTCCCGGGTGCATTTGGGGCAGGCCCCTGTGGCGTCCAAATAATCCAGGTAACTCATGCCCCGTTCCTTTGCCCGGGCCTTGCACCCGGGGCAAAGAATCACCTTGTTATCCCCTTCAATAAAGCTTACCTTTACCAGGTCATCACCTGTATATTGCTCCACAAAAGTTTGCAATACCAGTTCCTTTAAATCATATAAATACTCATTTCCCGCTTTTGCGTAATGGTTTAAGTGAAAAAGATAAAAACAGGCCTTGATAAGCTGTGCACTTTTCCCGGCAAGGGAATTTACCGCCTCAAAAAACTGTTCTTTATGATTTATTTTACTATTATAAGACTTGTGCCTGTGCATGCGGGCCTTGGAAACCCGGTGGGCACCATACAGGAATTTATCGTGTGTTTCCCAGGCTTGTTTTATACGGGGCATGACCGGCAGCAGTTTTTGTACCTGCCCGGCGTCAAAGAGATTCATATCCCCGTTTTTGAACCTAACAACATCTTTGGTTTCCAAGTAGCCTTCCTTTATCAATCTTCTAACGCCGCTTGGGGTTATGCCCAGTATTTTGCATGCCTGGGCCGGATTCATCAATTCAGGAGCAGGTTTCATTTGCATCCCCCTTTAAACACAGCGGTCCAATCCTTAACATCCGGTAATTATAAACATATAATAGTGAAAGGATGTGCGGTTTCCATGAAGAATATTGTAAGACATAAAGCTACATTTGGCAAAAAGGATGGTTATTGTGACAGTAAAGATTGGTGAGCCTTATTACGTGGGTGATTTGGTCGTATACTTTTTAAATGAAAATGAGGCCGTGGTAACAGACTATGATTGTCGTTATGAACTCCGGGCCACCGACAGTACGTGTGAGTGCTGCACCTTCCGGTTCAGGTCCCGTATGAACCCCGGCTTTATATGCCGGCACATAGACGCGGTAAGATACATGAAGTCTAAGATGACAGGATAGACACCCTTGCCACATGGCGGCACCAGCAGAGAAATGAAAAAGTTTCTTTATGACTTTTGTACACAGCGAATACCGGGAGAAGGCGGGGGCAACACCCGCAGCGAATGACGGCAACGGCATGGTACTTGTCGGAACAAGGTCTTGGTAGCTTTGCCGTTGCAGCGCAACTTCTTATGTGCAAAAGCCAATGTGTCAAAAAGAGCGAACGGAGCGGAGGATCAGCGGCGAATCTTGTCTGAGCGAAGCGAGTTATGAGCCGCCCGGAGCGGAGTGAGCTCATTCAATTAAAGGCTGAGTAAGTGAGCGCAGGGTGTTGCCCCCGCCGGCGAAATAATTATCTTTATAAGAAACCGTAAGAGAGTACTTTAATGGTAGACGTCCATGCCGCCATACGGCGGCATAGGCAGAGGAATGAAATAAGTTAATAAGTTAATGGCCTGACCCCAAAGGGTTTTTCAAGGTAGTAATAAATATGGAGGTACTCCATCATGGTAATGTCCTTAAATGTGATTATCAGGCTTAGACTATCCAACCGCCCGGGAACGCTGGCCCGGGTACTGGCGGCCATAGCTGAAGAGGGTGGCAGCCTGGGTTCCATTGACCTTGTTTCGGCGTCATCTACTCATATAGTAAGGGAACTGATGGTAAGGCTAAATAACCGGGATCACATTGGGGACCTGGTCAAGGTATTGGACGGGTTGCCCGGGGTAGAGGTTATTCGGGTAAAGGACCGGGTCTTTCTGAAACACCTGGGTGGGAAAATAGAAATAAAGGCAAAGCGTGATATTCAGAACAGGGAAGACCTATCCCTTGTTTATACCCCCGGTGTTGCTAAGGTTTCCGAAGTTATTGCCCAGGAGCCGGAACTGGCTTACAGGTTGACCATGAAGGGTAATTCCGTAGCCATAGTAACGGATGGTTCTGCAGTGTTGGGGCTGGGCAATATTGGCCCGGAAGGTGCTTTGCCTGTCATGGAAGGCAAGGCGGTACTCTTTAAAAAGTTTGCCGGCATAGATGCCATTCCACTGTGCCTTAGTGTGAAGGAGCCCGAGCAAATTATTAGCGCGGTAGTGGCCGCTGCCCCGTCCTTCGGGGGGATCAACCTGGAGGATATAGCGGCACCCAAGTGTTTTGAAGTGGAGGAACGCCTGACGCAGCTGCTGGATATACCTGTATTCCACGACGACCAGCATGGTACCGCAATTGTCGTTTTGGCCGGGTTGTTAAATGCCCTCAAAGTGGTGGATAAAGAACTTCCCAATGTGAAAATTGTTATCAGCGGTGCGGGTGCTGCCGGCGTAGCCATAACCAAGATTCTTATAAGTGCCGGGGCTCAGGATATTATCGTCTGTGACAGCAAAGGTGCAATTGCAAGGGACAGGCTGCCCGGTAAACCATATAAGAAGTGGTTGGCAGAAAATACCAATGTAAGCTGCCGGCATGGCAGGGTTAAGGAAGTTATCGCCGGAGCGGATGTTTTCATTGGAGTCTCGGGGCCGGGACTCTTGGACCGGGAAGATATTGTAAAAATGGCCGCAAAGCCTGTGATATTTGCCCTGGCCAATCCCGAGCCCGAGGTTAACCCGGAAGAGATTTACGATGTAGCAGGTGTTATTGCCACCGGGCGCTCGGATTTTCCCAACCAAATAAATAACGTTTTGGTTTTTCCCGGGGTCTTCCGGGGAGCGCTTGATTGCCATGCCCGAACCATAAACGATGAAATGTGCCTGGCGGCAGCAAAGGCTTTAGGGGAAATTATTTCACCGGATCAGCTTTCAGCAGAAAACATAATTCCTTCTGTTTTTAACGAAAATGTTTCCCCGGCCGTAGCCCGGGCGGTGTTGGAGGCAGCCAAGCGCACAGGGGTTTCCCGTAGATACCTTTACGAGGAAGCCAACCGGGGCGGCTTATTGTACGCCACCATTAAGGATAGCATGACTTAAGAAGTAAAATGGTGCCTGGTCCCATTTTCTTGAGTTATTATTAAAATGCTTTTTCGAGTTGAGCCTATGCCGCCGTAAGGAGGCACCAGCAGGAGATGAAATAAGTTAATGGCCTGACCCTGGAATTTAACATTCCACGGTAATCTTTAGAGAGGGGCCTTTACGGCCCCTCTCTAATCCTGTAATATTTTGGAGGCCCCGGATTGCTCCATTAAGGCCCGTACCCTGTCTGCTTCTTTCTTAGGTAACTCCACCACCACGGCAATGCCGCTGCCGGGAATATTTTCACCCAGTCCTTTTGCATAAGCCTTTGCATCCCAGAGACCGTCATTCTCGGTCTTTAAAAAGGAAAGCTCGTCTGCCAGTTCATTGGGAGAGTCATCCTTTTGGTTATCAATATCACCCAGATCGGTAATAATCATATCTTTGCGGTCAAATCCCGCATTTCTTAAGCTGTCCACCAGAAAGCCCACCTGATCTTTCCTGGGCATTATTGCCGTCAATCGCAAAAAAATCACCTCCGGGTTTAGAGTACCCGGAGGGAGTTGCTTTTAGACCGGGTCAATAAATCTTTTCCGGTGAAGTATTTTTGATAATGTTAACAAAGTTTACTAAAATTTTACTGGTCATGCCCCATATAAAGTAGTTGTCATACTGGTAATAGTAAACCGAAAACTCCCAGCGTTTTTTCCACCCGGGTCCGTAGCCCGGGGGTGCTTTTTCCAGGGGAAATTGTTCCCCGTAGCGGATAGCCACCTCTCCTTTGGCGCGGGATGGTGGGTTTTCCAAAAAGAATTGCAAAGGAACTGTAAATGTACCCGCTACTTCTCCAGGGTCCGGTGTGATATTTCCCGGTTGGTTGATTACCCCTATGTAAGGATATATTACCGTTCCCAGGGGTGCAACCAGAATGTCCAGCGGGCCTAAAATATCTATAGAGCCTGGGGAAATCCCCAATTCCTCCGAGGTTTCCCGCACCGCGGTCTCCCGCGGGGTTTCACCTTCTTCCACCTTGCCCCCGGGAAAACAAATTTCCCCGGGTTGGCGGTCCAGGTGTTCCGACCTTATTTCAAACAGAATGCTTTTTTGTTCTTCAATTTCTAGAATGGGAAGCAGAACCGCGGAAACGAAATATTCATTTATTCCCATCAGGCCGGGTTTCCTGTTGGCTATATACTTTAAGAACTCATTCATTCCTATTGTATGTTACCTCCCGTAGTTGGTTTGGAGTTACTTCTGCAGTATATGATTACTATCCTCCCTTTGGCAGTGAACCTTCTTCCTTTTATTTTCATTTTGGTCTGGAAACCGCCAAAAATTCTGGTACAATATTATATTGGACAAATGTTAAAAAAGAGGGGGGGAGATAATATGAGCTGTTCTTCAGGTTCTTCTGAAAAAAGCATTATGGTGGGAGGCGACAGGCAAAAGAAGGGGATTGCGGAGTTGGTAAAAGTCTATTCCCTGGAGGAGGCAAACAAGCTTTTAAAAGAGGACCATGTTTTTTTGGCTGTTTATTACAACCAATCAGAAGCGCGGGAGGAATATATACTGGGCAGGTTGGAAAAGGAAGAAAAGCCCCAAAGGTCCATCGGTTTCAGGGTGGTATAAAAAAGGCCCCAAAGCAATATCTCATTGCTTTGGGGCCTTTTCATGGAGGGAGGTCGCTCGCAATCTATTTACTTAATGAAGAACGTAATATTCGCGTGTGCCCTTACTTGGGCCATACCGGGGGTAACGGGTGTAGCGATACCACCATCACCGGCACCTACAGCCATTTCTTTATAATAGATAGGCCCCGGATTTGCTTCGTTCCAGGAACCACTGGCGGATTGCACGCCGTCCAGTGTTTTACCAAGGGCGGCGGCCAATACTTCAGCCTTGGCGCGGGCGTCGGCAACTGCATTTTTCAGAGCCTCTTTCTTGTAGGTCAGGGAGTCGGAAACAGAGAAGGAGACATTGGATATTTGGTTGGCTCCATTTTTCACTGCCAGGTCCATAAGCTCCCCCACTGTATCCAGGTTCTTTACCTTTACTCGAATCAGGTGGGTGGCTGTGTAGCCAACAATTTCCGGCACATATTCTTTCATTCTGGAATCTACGGGTTCAGGCCTGGGGGGTTGTGAATGCTTTGGTGACAAATGATAGTTCTGGGTCTGGATGTCTGTCTCCGGGATACCCTTTTCCTTTAATGCATTTATAACCTGTGTACTTCTCTTGGCGTTGTCGGCCTGGGCTTGCCCGGCATCCTTATTTTCGGTAACAACCGCCAGGCTTAATTCCGCTTGATCGGGTGTTGCATTTACAATTCCCTCACCGCTGACCTGGATAACATTCTGCTGTTCATCTCCGGCATAGGCGGCGGTGGCACCGGCCAGCAGCATTACCAGGCAAAGAAAGACGGCAATAATTTTTCCCTGTCTCATTTGCTTACAACTCCTTTTCCTAAACCATTTTGTTCTTTCAGACGATAAATTGGCTTTTTTGTTCCAAAAAAAATTCAGGCAAGAGTATAACCTTTCGCGCCGGGAGGAAACTAGAAGGGAAGCACATAAAAGGAGGTAATATATTGTGACCAATTCCTTTCAGTACCTTTTTACTCCCGGTAGAATAGGTACCATGGAAATAAAAAACCGCATCATTATGCCTGCCATGGGGACCGGCATGCACGGTCCCGAAGGGGAAGTAACTCAACAGGCCATTGAATATTATGCCACCCGGGCCCGGGGTGGCACCGGTATGGTTACGGTGGAAATTGCTGCTATTCATCCCACAACCAAGGGAATGTCCCTTTCCCTTTATGATGACAAATTTATCCCGGGGATGATGAAACTGGCGGATGCCATTCGGGCGAACGGGGCCAGGGCTTGTATACAGCTCTGGCATGCCGGGCGACAGATTAACAGTTCCCAAACCGGTATGGAAATTGTTGCGCCGTCCCCCATACCCTGTCCTGTTTGCCGGGAAACCCCCAGGGAACTTTCCGTGCCGGAAATAAAAGAACTGGTGGAGTCGTTCGGGGATGCAGCCTTACGGGCTAAAAGAGCCGGGTTTGATTGCGTGGAAATCCACGGGGCCCATGGTTATCTGGTGGCCCAGTTTATGTCGCCCTATTCCAATAAACGTAATGATGAATATGGTGATACATTTTACAATAGAGCTCGCTTTGCCTTGGAAATAATAGATAATATTAAACAAAAATGCGGCAAGGATTATCCTGTTATTTACAGAATGAGCGGTGAGGAGTATGTGGAGGGTGGACTGACCATTGAAATGAGTAAGCAGATCGCACCTATGCTGGTATCCCGCGGGGTAGACTGCCTGCATGTATCTGTGGGAAATTATGAAACATTACATTGGGTTGTCCCGCCCATGGATAAGGACCGCGGCTTTAATGTATGGGCTGCCGCCGCCGTTAAGGAAACCGTTGATGTTCCGGTAATTGCCGTGGACAGAATAAATAACCCCGAGTTGGCAGAGGAAATACTGGCAAAGGGTAAGGCTGATTTTGTTGCCATCGGCCGGGGGCTGCTTACCGATCCGGAATTTGCCAACAAGGCCCGGGAAGGGAAAGCCCATGAAATCAAGAAGTGCATTGCCTGTAACCAGGGATGTGTGGACAGGCTCCTTGTGGAAGGAAAACATGCCACCTGTATCCTTAATCCTGCCTGTGGCAGGGAAAGGGAGTTTGAACTAAAACCTACCGCGGTGCCTAAGAAAATAATGGTTGTGGGCGGAGGGCCCGGGGGCATGGAAGCTGCTTATACCGCTGCCCGCAGGGGGCACCGGGTAACATTATATGAAAGTGATGAGAGACTGGGAGGATATTTCCTTCTTGCTTCTTACCCTCCAAAAAAGGATGAAATAAAAGGCTATTGCGAATACATGGAAAAAATGCTGCCCAAAGCGGGAGTTCATGTCAGGTTAAACACCAGGGTGACACCGGAAATGGTTGCCGGGGAAAACCCGGACGCCGTGGTGGTTGCCACCGGTTCCATGCCGGTAATTCCCCGTATCCCGGGTGTACAGCGGCCCGGGGTGGTAACGGCGGAGGAAGTGTTAAGGCAAAAGGTGGGTATGGGGCATAATGTAGCCGTTATAGGCGGCGGCGCCACTGGATTGGAAACCGCCGACTTTCTGGCTGAGCGGGATCGCAGAGTGATTGTATTGGAGATGGATGAAGAAGTGGGTAAAGATGAAGGTCCCGCCAGAAAAGCCTTTCTTATGCAGCGTCTGAGCAGGTATGGAGTGGATATTTTTACAAATACCACGGTGGAAGAAATCTCAGAAAAGGGAGTCGTTGTGTCGGGGCCGGATGGGCGAAAAGAAATAGAGGTTGACACTGTGGTGCTTGCCGTTGGGGCAACACCTGTAGATGAATTATCGGATAGACTGCGGGATATGGGTTTCCCGGTTTTTGTTATCGGGGATGCCAAGGAGCCCCGGCGTGCCACCGAGGCTATTTATGAAGGAGTTAAATTGGCTCTGCATATAGAAGAAAGGTTGGCAGAGGGAAGCCGCCCCCGCCGAAATATAATGTTCGGTACTAGAATATCCCCGGGGCTGGAGTTCGGGGTGAGGTGCACATAGGGACGGTTCTATTGTGCTAAAAGTTGCTTTTAGTGCTCGGGTGCCCCGGTGGTTTCCTCCGTTCGCTTCGCAATTATTCTCGTGGTGCGGGTAAGTGTCTCCCGGAAAGCCGCTTGCAGCAGACTGCTTGACTACTTCTTCACGCCCTAAGGGGTCAAGGCTTTTGGGATTTGACGGGCTGAGCGCCGCTACTCAGTGCTTCGCTCACTCCGGAAATCACCGGGTCACCCTAAACGATACTTTTTCATTCCTCTGCTGGTGCCGCCATGCGGCGGCATGGGGGTCTATCTTGAAAAAACCACTCTACAAAGTTACTTTTAGTGCACGGGTGCCCCGGTGGTTTCCTCCGCTGCTATGAAATAAAACCCCAAGAGGAAAATCACGCAAATTGTCGAAAGATTATAATCAACTTATATTTCCCCAAACTAACAACTAACCAACTAACAACTAACAAACTAACAACTAACAAACTAACAACTAACAAACTAAACAACTATCCCAAAGGAGCTGACTGATTTGGCTTTGCCGCGGCTTAAACTGGGCACTAAAATAGCTATTTTGTCCTTTGCCCTTCTTTTCATGGCCGTGGCCATTGGAACCATCATTGAAGTACACCGTATCTCTGTTTTGATGGAAAATGAAATGGGTAAGCGTACAATGGCCATTGCCCGTACTCTGGCCCAAATGACATCTATTCAGCAAAATGTTGGTAAGCCCGGCGGTGAAAGTGTAATCCAACCAATTGCCGAAAAGACCCGCTTGAGCACAGGGGTTGAGTACATTGTTGTTTTGGATATGGAGGGAATTCGTTATTCACACCCGGTGGAAGATCGCATCGGGAAAAAATTCACCGGAACGGATCTGACCCCTGCGCTGGCTAATAATGAATACCTGTCCAGAGCCGAGGGTGTTTTGGGTCCCTCGGTAAGGGCGTTTACACCTATAAAGGTGGAAGAGGGTAACCGGCAGGTAGGAGTGGTGGTGGTGGGTGTGCTTACCCCCACTATATCTGCCCTTTTGAAATCGGTTCGCATGGAAATATACTTGACACTGGGGTTCGGTCTTTCGGTGGGGTTGCTGGGGTCACTTTTTCTTGCCCGTAACGTAAAACGTGCTATGTTTAGCCTGGAACCCGAAGAAATAGTGCGTCTTTTAAAGGAAAGGGTGGCTATCTTTGAAGCCATGGGGGAAGGAATAGTTGCCATTGACGCAGATTCTAAGATAACTGTTATAAATGATGAGGCCAGGCGCATATTCGGGGTGGATGAATCGGTGATCGGGCAACCCGTTACCGAGTTCGGCCCGGGGAGTAGGCTGGTGCGGGTACTGCAAACCGGCCAGCCTGAAAAAAATGTAGAAAGGATTATTAACGGTGTAACCATTCTATCTAACAGAGTGCCAATTCGGCGCGGGGACACTATAGTGGGGGCTGTGGCCACTTTTAGGGATAAAACGGAAATAAACCGGCTGGCTGAGGAGCTTACCGGTGTAAAGGCCTTTGTTGAGGCTCTCAGGGTGCAAAACCACGAAAATATGAATAAGCTGCATACTATTGCTGGATTAATTCAGTTGGAACGCTACCAGGATGCCCTGGATTATATATTTAACATAACTGAAGAGCAGCAGGAGCTGACTCGTTTTCTCACCCGAAATATCAATGATTATAGTTTGGCCGGTCTTTTATTAGGTAAATACGGTAGGGCCAAGGAACTCCGAGCCGAACTGGTTATTGATCGTAACTCCCGCTTAAGGGAGCTTCCCCGGAATATTGACATAAGTGTACTGGTGGTGGTGATCGGTAATCTTTTAGAAAACGCTCTGGATGCGGTATCTCAAGTTCAGGCGGGCCCGCGGCGGGTGTATATATTACTCAACGGGGATAGAAACGGCATTGAAATCAAGGTGCGGGATACCGGGCCGGGTATTTCTTCCGAGATACAGGAAAAAATTTTCCAGGAAGGTTTTACTACCAAAGGGTGTAAGTTTCGCGGGCTCGGGCTTTATCTTGTGCGCAAATACCTGGATCAGGTGGACGGAAGCGTGCAGGTGAATTGCCCACCGGAAGGCGGAACCACATTCACGGTCTTTATCCCTGGCCGGAAGGATGGTGTCTAAAGTTAGAGGTTGGAGGTTGAATGCATGGTAGACGTGCTTGTAGTAGACGACGATCCTATGATCGTGGAAGTCAATACCGGTTTTGTTAGTGCCGTTTCCGGTTTCAAAGTTATAGGTGCCGCCGGAACGGGAAAAGAGGCTATAACTATGATACAAAGATATCTCCCCCAGCTGGCCCTTTTGGATATCTATCTCCCGGATATGGACGGGGTGGATACCTTACAGGAAATACGACGCAGGCAGTTTCCCACCGATGTCATCATGGTAACGGCAGCAAGGGATTCCGAAACTGTACGGAAGGTATTTCGTTACGGTGCTGTGGACTATATAATTAAGCCATTTAAGTTTGACCGGCTGAAGAGCGCCCTGCAATATTATGCCTCGATGCATTCCCGGCTTAAAGATAAAGAGGACATCAGCCAACAGGATTTGGACCAGCTGGCGTGGTCCCGCTTTGTAAATGATGAAACCAGGGAAAATGTCCCTAAGGGCCTAAGCGAAGTGACCCTAAAGCAGGTTCTCCTTTTTTTAATTAAATCCAACAGAGCTGTATCAGCTTATGAGGTTAGTGAGGAGCTGGGAATGGCCCGGGTGACCGCCCGCCGCTACTTAGAGTACCTGGAAAACATAGGAAAGGTGTCTTTGGAGGTGCAATACGGGGGGGTCGGAAGACCCGTAAACCGTTACCGCGTGATTTAGTATTCTGTATACGTGTATTATGACCAAAATGAGCAAAATAAGATTAATATATTCATTAAGGCCAAATTATTGTTAAGAGTTCCAAGAGAGGTTAAAATTTTTGTTAAATTCTAATAAATTCAAAAAACAATTTAGAACCACTAGGAGGGGAGCATTAATGACATCCCGGCTGGCCTCAGCCATGGTTATATTTTTGGTGGCTTTCCTGGCTGTGGGGTGCGCGCAACGGGTTGTCGATAAGGAACAGTACAGTCAGGAAGAAAAGATTGTCATCCGCTTTTCTCACGTGGTGCCGCAAAACACTCCCAAGGGCCTGGCTGCCCTGCGCTTTGCGCAGTTAGTTGAAGAAAGGACCGAAGGAAGGGTGGAGGTTCAGGTTTTTCCCAATTCCACACTTTATAAGGACGGAGAGGAATTGGAAGCCCTGCAAACAGGCTCTGTTCAGCTAGTTGCACCAACAACTTCAAAGTTGGGTAAAATGTTTCCCCGCTGGCAATTATTTGATTTGCCCTATGCCTTTGAGACCAGACATGAGGTTCACCGTGCCGTAGATGGTGAGATCTGGGAGGAATTGATTCAAGATTTTAATGGTACAAACATAAAGGCCCTTGCCTTTTGGGACAATGGTTTTAAACAACTAACCAATAATCATCACAAGATTGTTTCACCGGATGATTGTAACGGGTTACTCTTTCGGGTGATGATTAACAGTAAGGTGTTGGAGGAACAGTTTCGCGTTTTGAAGGCAGACCCTGTACCCATTGTTTTTAGTGAACTATATCGTGCACTGGAGATACAGGCGGTCGACGGACAGGAAAACACTATATCAAATATTTACGCTAAGAAGTTTCACCAGGTGCAGCGGTATCTTACGGTATCGAATCACGGTTATTTGGGTTACGTTGTTTTAACCAATGCTAAATATTGGGACAATTTACCACCTGATATCCGGCAAATTTTAGAGGATACCATGGCTGAAGTTACCCTTTGGGAGCGTGCCAAGGCGCAGGAGCTGAATGATAAGGATTTCCAAAAAATAATTGCCTGGGGGCAAACCGATATTCACGTGCAAACCGCCCGGGAGAGAGAAGAGTGGATTGAAAGGTTTGGACCGGTTTACAGACATTACGTGTCCTTTGTGGGAGAAAAACTTTTAAGGTCTTTAGAAGAGGTGAAACACCAAGAGCGGCGACCTGTTCTATAAAGACGCCGTTTGACAGTAATTTCGTTCATAATGGATGGAGGTGATAAGGCCGTTTTGAAAGTCCGGGTAAATGATGAAGATAGTTATTATTTGGAAGGATTTACATTTTAAAAAAACAAATGGGGGGTATTTTTCATGAAAAGGTTTTTGACGGTGGCCCTGATTATGCTGCTGGCTGTGGGGTTATTAGCCGGCTGTGGCGCCCGCGGCGGAGGATCCGGTGAAGAAGGATCCGGAGATAGTCCCATCGTAATTAAGTTCTCTCACGTAGTTGCTGAAAATACACCAAAGGGCCAGGCAGCTCAAATGTTTGAAGAATTGGCGGAAGAGTATACGGACGGTCGTGTTGATGTGCAGGTCTTTCCCAATTCCCAATTGTATAATGACGATGAAGTATTATCCGCTTTGCAGCAAAATAACGTACAATTGGCCGCACCGGCCACTTCAAAAGTTTCCAAGCTTTTCCCTGCGTGGACCATATTTGACTTCCCCTTCGCTTTTCCAAATGTAGAGGCTGTGCAGGCGGCTATGGAAAGTGAAGAAATAGGCGGTAAGCTTTTCGGAATGTTAACTGAGCAGGATCTTCTGGGATTGGCCATGTGGGATAACGGTTTTAAACAAATGACATTGGATGACAGGCCGCTTTATATGCCTGAAGACTTTAAAGGTAAGAAATTCCGGGTAATGTCCAGTAAGGTTCTGGAAGCTCAATTTGAAGCTCTGGGTGCCAATCCGATGCCCATGCCCTTCAGTGAAGTTTACAGTGCCCTTGAACAGGGTGTTATAGACGGTCAGGAGAATACCCTTTCTAATATTTATTCGCAGAAGATGCATGAAGTTCAAAAGTATATGACCCTGAGTAACCACGGATACTTGGGATATGCAGTTATCACCAACAATACCTTCTGGCAGAGCCTCCCCGATGATGTCCGGGAACAAGTAAAGAGAGCCCTGGATGAGACTACCCAGTGGGTACGGGAAAACGGTCAGCGCTTAAATGACGAAGAGCTTGAAAAAATTAAAGCTGACGGAACACTGGAAGAAATACACGAATTAACTGAAGAAGAAAGACAGGCATGGATGGAAGCTACCAGTGTAGTTTACGATGAATTTAAGGATGAAGTGGGAGAAGACCTCATTAACGCTGTATTAGCATTGCGCCAGTAGATGCTGAAAAGGGGGGCTTTCTAAAAAGCCCCCTTTTTACAGGTTCCCCAGTTGCAGAAGGAAAACGAGGAGTGGCAGCATATGAATATCATCAACACCATAATTAGCCGGCTGGAAGAGATACTGGTAGCCATTGCACTAGTGGTCGCGACCATTATAACTTTTACCGAAGTTGTTTTACGATATGGCTTTGGTGCCAGTATGGGCTTTACCCATGAGCTGGCTGTTTATCTTTTAATCTTTACCGGGTTGATGGGCTCATCTATAGGAGTAAGAGCGAAAACACACATTGGCGTGGATATCATTTTGCAAAGCTTTCCCTATAAGGTGCAGAAAACATTAAAGGTTGCCGGTTTGCTGGTGAGTGCGCTTTTCTGTGCAATCTTCACTGTGCTCGGTTTTCAGCATGTCCAGGTGTTATTAGTTTTCGGTCAGGTTAGCCCGGAAATGGAAATACCAATGTTTATACCCAAGTCGATTATCCCCCTGGCTTTCGGACTCATGACATTTCGTTTTCTGGAGGAAGCAATTAAGGGAATAAAAACGCCGGCAGAAGAGATTTTGAGACAGGAAGAAGGTGGGCATAAATGAGCTCAGCAATTGATGCAAAATCAACTCAACCAACCGTTACCAAGCAGCAGCCCGGCTCACCTAAGAGCAGAATAATTTCCGGTTTTCTCGTTCTTTTATGTGTCGCCGGTGTAATTATTTCCTTCCAGACCAACAACATGGGTTTGGCCGTTTTTTCCTTGCTTTTCACCAGTCTTTTACTGGGCTTGCCCATTGCTGTTTCCCTGGGTATAGCATCATTTGTTTCCATATTCTTTTTCACCACCGACCCTTTGCCGGATTTAGCCGGGCGGCTCTTTGCCGGGTTGGACAAGTTCCCGTTGATGGCCATTCCCTTCTTTGTTTTAGCCGGTAATATTTTTACCACCGGCGGTGTGGCTAAACGATTGATTAACCTTACCAACGCCTGGGTGGGGCATATTCCCGGAGGCCTTTCCATTGCCAGTATTTTTGCCTGCGCTCTTTTTGCCGCTATTTCCGGTTCTTCACCGGCAACTGTGGTGGCCATCGGGGGTATAATGATTCCGGCTATGGTCAATTATGGTTACGGCAAAAAGTATGCCATTGGTTCGGTTGCTACGGCAGGTTCTCTGGGTATATTGATTCCCCCCAGCATCCCCTTGATTGTATACGCCGTAACTGTTGACCAATCTGTGGGTAAGCTTTTCATCGCCGGAATTGTACCCGGCATATTGCTGGCATCATCACTGGCCTTTGTTAGTTTTTTGATCGCCAAAAAGAAAGACTACCAGAAGGCGGAAAAAGCCAGTATCGGTGAACGTCTTCAGGCCACTAAAGAAGCAGCCTGGAGCTTAACCCTCCCGGTTATCGTTATAGGCGGTATTTATACCGGTGTATTCACACCCACTGAATCGGCGGCTGTTGCCTGTGTCATTGGGGTGATAGTGGGACTCTTTATCCATAAAGACCTTAAACTAAAAGACTTTCCCAAGATTTTGGTTGATTCCAGTAAAACCACGGCCATGCTATTTTTTATAATCACCATGGCCATGCTATTTGCACACATATTAACGTTGGAACGCATTCCCCACGCCATTGCCGATTATATTGTTGCCTGGCAAGTGGGAGTGGTGATGTTTTTAATTATTGTGAACGTATTGCTGTTTGTAGCCGGGCAATTCATGGAGCCCACTGCCATGATTACCATTTTGGCCCCCATATTATTCCCGGTGGCCATGGAATTGGGTATTGACCCCATTCATTTGGGGATAATCATGACCGTTAACATGGAAGTGGGTATGATAACGCCACCTGTGGGGCTTAACTTGTACGTGGCCAGTGGCCTAACGGGTATGCCCCTTATGGATGTAACCAGGGCGGCCTTTCCCTGGCTGGTGGCGGTGGTCATTTGCCTGGTAGCAATAACATATATACCTGCAATTAGTCTGTGGTTACCAAATCTATTATTCTGACGCAAGTTAAGAGCAAAGAGCCGCCCCCGGGCGGCTCTTTTAATTTTGGTTGTAAGAGTATACATATTAGGGCTGTTGAACAACTTGGCAGGATTTAGGGACATTATTAAAGAAATAGTGAAAATATTTGCGAATGCACCGTTGTCAAAGAAGTATATAAGGGAAAAAAATTGTGAGGAGGAATTAAATGATGGTTGTGAACCCGGATATTTTCCGGCAGTATGATATACGTGGCGTTGCTCAACGGGACTTGACCCCGGAAACCGTTGAGTTATTGGGAAAGGCCTTTGGGACATATATACAGGCCCATGGCACTAGACGTGTAATTGTAGGCCGGGATAATCGAGTCAGCTCTGAGAGACTGCGGGACGACCTGATAAGGGGCCTTGTTAGTGCGGGGTGCGATGTGATCGATATTGGAGAAGTGGTTACCCCCATAGTTTATTATGCCCGCATCCACTTTGGTATCGACGGGGCAATAATGATAACCGGCAGTCATAACCCGCCTGATGAGAACGGGTTTAAAATTTCCCTGGGAAGCGGTACGATACATGGCGAGGAAATACAGCGCCTGCGGCAACTCATGGAAAAGGGAGAATTTGCAACAGGAAAAGGTTCGGTTGAAGAGCGCGATGCTGTAACCACTTACATGTCCATGCTGCGGGATAAAATTGAGCTGGGTTCCCGCCCCCTCAAGGTTGCCGTTGATTGCGGCAACGGAACAGCCGGTTTTTTTGCTGAAAAAATATTGCGGCGCTGGGGAGTGGAGTGCTATCCTCTTTATTGTGAGCCGGATGCAGGTTTTCCTAACCACCAGCCAGACCCTGTAAAGACTGTTAATCTTGTTGATCTCCAGCGGTTGGTTCTGGAAAAAGGGGCAGACCTGGGTGTGGCCTATGACGGTGACGCTGACCGCCTGGGGGTGGTGGATGAAAAGGGTAATATTATATGGGGAGATATGCTGATGTGCCTTTACTGGCGGGAGATATTAGCCCGTCGCCCGGGTACGCCGTGCATTATCGAAGTTAAGTGCTCCCAGGCTCTGGAGGATGAAGTCAAGCGTTTGGGCGGCAATCCCTTTTTCTACAAGACCGGTCACTCGCTGATAAAGGCTAAGATGAAGGAAGTAGGTGCTGTATTCACCGGGGAAATGTCCGGACATATGTTCTTTGCCGATGAGTACTATGGTTATGATGATGCCTTTTATGCCACCGGCAGGTTGCTCAGGATTCTTTCGCAGCAAGAGGAATCCCTCTCCGAGCTTTTAAGCTCGGTACCCAGGTATTATTCCACTGCGGAAACCAGAGTGCCCTGCACTGACCAGGATAAATTCCGCATTGTGGACGAGATGGTCAAGCATTTCCAAGCGGAATACGATGTGATTGATGTGGACGGTGCCAGGGTTCTGTTTGGCGACGGCTGGGGACTGGTGCGAGCATCCAACACGCAGCCGGTACTGGTGGCCCGGTGCGAAGCCAAAAACCAGGAAGAACTGGAACGCATCTGCGGGATAATGAAGGAAGCCTTGGGCAAATTCCCCGAGGTGGAAGAATTTGAGTGGGAATTTTAGTTGTAGATGCTTATACCGATACGAAGCGGCACCAGCAGAGAGATGAAAAATTGCCGTCTAGGGTGACCCGGTGATTTCCGGAGAGAGCGGAGCACTGAGTAGCGGCGCTCAGCCCGTCAAATCCCAAAAGCCATGACCCCTTAGGGCGTGCAGAAGTAGGTAAGCAGTCTGTGGCAAGCGGCCTTCCGGGAGAAACTTATGCGCTGCACGAGAATAATTGCGGAGCGAACGGAGGAAACCACCGGGGCGCCCGATCACCAAAAGTAACTTTCGAGAAGCTTCTTTTTTCAAGGTAGACGCCCATGCCGCCGGAAGGCGGCACCATCAGAAGGATGAAAAAGTAACTGTATGACTTTAATGTACAGTGAATCACGTGTAAAGGAGCGGGCAGCACCCGGAGTGAGCCTACGCAGATCAAATCAAAAGAGCGAACGGAGCGGAGGATCAGCGGCGAATGCTGTTTGAGCGAAGCGAGTTATGCAGCCGCCCGGAGCGGAGTGAGCTCATTCAATTAAAATGCCCGAGTAAGCGAGCGCAGGGTGCTGCCCGCTCCGGCGAAATAATTACCTTTTAAACGAAACCACGAGAGTTTTTTCAAGGTAGAGTTTTTTCAAGGTAGACG
>Ga0182240_100053_pt1 | contig 61521 bp, 64 predicted proteins | sample hydfrates4_PW_90_FD_145594 | JGI IMG/M metagenome (GOLD analysis project Ga0182240, IMG submission 145594) | Subsurface microbial communities from deep shales in Texas, USA - hydraulic fracturing test 4_PW_90 | ecosystem: Environmental > Aquatic > Deep subsurface > Shale gas/oil reservoir >...
TGTAAAAAAGCTCTTGCAATCATTAAACTTCTATAATCAAGTTAAATCAAGGTGCTAAAGTGAACTAACTGCTATTTGATGTTGCAAAATGACATTATTTGTCATGCCAATGCCTTTTGTGCAAAATATAACACGGATTCAGGAGATAAAGTAAAAACCAATTTTGTGGAAGATAACTCCCACTTTTAAAGGGTGATTATATGGTAGAGAAAACAAATAAAATGGAAACCAGGGATCTAAACTTTTTCTACAAGGACTTTCACGCGCTGTATGATATTAATTTGCCAATTAGAGAAAATGCGGTAACGGCATTAATTGGGCCCTCGGGCTGTGGCAAATCCACTTTTCTTCGTACTTTAAATCGCATGAACGACGTTATCGACGGAATTAAGGTTCAGGGTGAGATTTTACTGGACGGAAAGAATGTTTATGACTCGGATGTAGACCCTGTGGACCTGCGCAAAAAAGTAGGCATGGTTTTTCAAAAACCAAACCCCTTTCCTATGTCAATTTATGACAATCTAGCCTACGGTCCGCGCATTCACGGCATCAAAAACCGGTCTGAACTTAACGAAATTGTTGAAAAAAGCTTACAAGATGCAGCCCTTTGGGATGAGGTCAAAGATAGGCTTCACCAACCCGCACTGGGCCTTTCGGGCGGGCAGCAGCAGCGCCTGGTAATAGCTCGTGTTTTGGCCGTAGACCCACAAGTAATATTAATGGATGAACCGGCGTCAGCCCTTGACCCCATTTCCACGTCCAAGCTTGAAGACCTTATTTACCAGTTGAAAAAAAACTATACCATCGCCATAGTGACTCATAACATGCAGCAGGCCGCCAGAGTATCAGATTATACAGGATTCTTTCTAAACGGCGAAATGATAGAATATGATGTAACCAATATCATTTTTACCGCACCCAAGGATAAGCGTACTGAAGACTACATTACCGGCAGATTTGGTTAGACCGGCAGATTTGGTTAGGGGGAATAAATATGGTGAGAGAATCTTTCCAAGAACAGCTGGACCAGTTGAGGAATAACATATTACGAATGGGCAATCTGGTGGAAAGGGCCATAGATATGGCCATGACTTCACTTAAAAAGCATGATATGGACTTAGCTGAGAAAGTGGTGATGGAGGACGAAAAAATTGACGAGCTGGAAGAGACTATTGAAAAACAGTGCTTGATGCTTCTGGCACTGCAGCAGCCAATGGCACGTGACCTCCGGTTTATTAGTACGGCTCTTAAAATAGATACAGACCTGGAGAGAATGGGCGACTATGCCTGTAATATAGCTAAAATAGTTCTTACACTGGGAAACGAACCTTTTATCAAGCCGCTGGTAGATTTACCGCGCATGGCGGAACTGGCCCAAGAGATGGTGCGGGATAACCTTAAAGCGTATGTCAACAGGGATAAAGAACTGGCCATTAAGGCCGCTGAAAAGGACCACGAAATTGACCACTTCTATAATCAGATTTTCAGGGAATTATTGATTCTAATGACCCAAAATCCTCAAAACATAAGACAGTCCACCTATCTATTGATGGTAGCACGCCACCTGGAGCGGATAGGTGATCACGCTACTAACTTTAGCGAGTGGATAATATACATGATTACCGGAGAGCTGGTGGAGTTAAACGAATAAATTTCTAAAACGCCCTAACAACAGGGCGTTTTTTAATGCTTTACAAAAATCAATTATACTTTACACTTTTTCACACCCATTTTATGACCTCTCAAAAAAAACCAGTTAAACTTATTCATAAATCGTTGGACAGTCAGGGGGTGAAATTCTTTTAGGTCGTCGCAACATAAAGAAAAGGCATTAGCTTTTACTTTTAATTTCTTTTACTTTTAATTTCAAGGAGGTCTGTCTATGCATACTGCCAGAAAGTCTCTCAGTGTTTTAATTTGCCTTTGCTTACTGGTATCGGTATTTTCCTTCGGTGCCGGTAATGCATATGCCGGGGCAAAGGTCAAGAATGTTATTATGCTTATCCCTGATGGTATGGGGCCCAGCGCTGCCACTGCCGCCCGGATAGTAAAAAGCGGTAAAACTAATGCCACTTTAAGGGGTAATCTTGGCGCAGAGCTTTACATGGACTACATTTGCGTCGGTGCAATGAAAACCTATTCCTATAACAGCCTCGTTACTGATTCCGCGGCTGCCGGCACCGCCCTTTCCACCGGCAAGAAAACATACAATGGTGCCATTGCCGTAGACAATAACGTAAATCAACTTAAAACCGTTTTGGAAATAGCCGAGGAGCAGGGGAAATCCACCGGTCTCGTAGCTACTTCCCGCATCACCCATGCCACCCCCGCTTCATTTGCTTCTCATGTTGATGACCGCGACAAGGAAAATGTAATCGCCGACCAACTTCTGAAAAGCGGTGTGGAAGTGATGTTAGGCGGCGGCAAGCGTCATTTTATCCCTAATGGCAAACGCACGGACGGGCGGGATTTAACAGCCGAAGCCACCGAAGATTACGGTTATACCTATGTCGAAACCGCGAACGATTTACAAGCAGCATCCGGCGACAAACTTTTAGGACTATTTTCCTCATCCCACATGGCCTATGAGATTGACCGTGAAACAACGGAGCAGCCAAGCCTGGCAGAGATGACCACAAAAGCAATTGAAACCCTTAGCAAAAACAAAAAAGGCTTTTTCCTGATGGTTGAGGGCAGCCGCATTGACCATGCCGAGCATGCCAACGATGCAGCAGCTACTATTCAGGATGTGCTGGCATTTGATGAAGCGGTAAAAGCAGCCCTTGACTTTGCCAAGAAAGATAAACACACCCTTGTCGTTGCCTGTGCTGACCATGAAACCGGCGGTATATCCATAGGTACCCTTGGTCAAAAGGACTTCAAAACCGGCGTTATACAGAAAGTTAATGCTTCGGTTGGCTTTATGGCTGATCAGTTCAATGAAAATATGACTAACGCAGGGAGTGTGTTAAGACAATACGCTAATATTACCCCCACCGGGGAAGAGTTAACTTATATTAAAGGCGACTTAAAAGAAGGCGAATACCGTTCTAACCGCATAGCTGACGTGCTCAGCAAATACCAGCTGGTGGGTTGGACATCCGATAACCATACCGGAACCGACGTCCTCCTCTATGCATACGGCCCCGAGACACCCTCCGGCATTTTAGACAATACTGAAGTCGGTCAATTCATAGCCGAGCAAATGGGCGCAAAATTACCGGCCTCCCTTTAATTAAAGCGTACCCATAACTTGATATAAATATTTTTGCCGCCTTTTTAGGCGGCCCTTTTTTTTAACCAATCTTTGTAATAACTTAATAAAATATTTAAAATGCGGGTGTAAAATTGTGCAAAACTATGACAACCTCTGTCTAAGTCAAAGGAGGTTACCCTATTGTGACGCTGGGTAAGGTTATAAAAAGCATCATATTTAAACAAAACAGTTCTGGTTTGGGTTTCAATGGAAATGGAAGGGGCTTACTGAAAAACATCAGGCATGTGCAAGACAGAGGAGATACGGCAAGTATTTTATATTTTGATATAGCCAGGTTTCGGGAACTTGAGCAAGTCAACGGTAGTAAAGCAGCAGAGAAAGTATTAAGCCTTTTGAAAGCAAAGTTGGATCAACAAATCCCCGGAACCTTCTCTAATTTCCAACTATTAGCAATAGAGAACCTCTGGGGGGATGACTTTATAGCGGTAATTACCAACCAGGGACCGCCCGATACTAAACTATTAGAAGAATTGGCCCTCACTTCCCGCATAAATGTTATACAATCCCTTGACCGGGAAACAATTAATCTTTGCGGTCATCCCCTGGAATTGCATGTAGGATACGCATCTATTTCCACCGATAACAACTTGAAATTGGAAAGCCGCATATACTCAGCCATTAGAGAAGCTCACAATGTTGCGAAGGGAAAACTCGATCTTAAATTTGCACGCCTGCTGCCCGAGTTTAAAGAAATAATTGCAAGAGAGCAGTTAAGCGTTGTTTACCAACCCCTGGTTTCCATGCATTCAGGCGGTATTATGGGCTGGGAAGCACTGGTACGAGGACCTGAAAACAGTCCCTTTCACCCTCCCGCTGTTATATTTGATTTAGCTGAAAAGAGCGACCTGTTGTATGCCGTGGAAAGAATATGCCGTAAACACGCCATAAATAACATTGGCCGACTTGGACCGGGGCAAAAACTGTTTTTAAATATTCACCCACGCACCATTACCGACCCAGGGTTTGTAAGTGGCGAAACCCTTAATTTTATCAAAAACGCCGGGTTTCAACCGGAAAATGTGGTCTTTGAAATTACAGAAAGACATCACATTCAAGATTACGTTTTATTTAATGATACGCTCCGCCACTATCGCAAACAGGGTTATTTAGTAGCTATTGACGATATGGGTGCCGGGTTCTCTTCACTCCAATCAATAGCAGAAATTAAACCGGAATATCTAAAAGTGGATATGTCCATAGTAAGAGATATTAATACCAGTAAGGTAAAAAGGGCGCTCCTGGAGACATTTGTTACCTTTGCTGAAAAGATGGGATGCATGATCATTGCCGAAGGAATAGAAACAAGTCAGGAATTAATTACATTAATGGATATAGGTATTCATTACGGGCAAGGTTTTTTCCTGGCACGACCGTCATTTCCTAAACCTCTCCTAAATAACAATATCATTTTTAAACTATCAAAAACCCATTTTAAACAAACTGACCGAACAGGTGTCAGTTCTATTACCGCCAAAAACATAATGGACGCAGCGGTACAGGTGGAAAGTGATACTCCGGTTGCTAAGATTAAGGAACTTTTAGACGCCAACGAACCCAGCAGTGGAGTTGTTATTGTTGACAAAAAGGATAAACCCCTGGGTTTATTAATGCGTTATTATCTTGACCACCTTCTGGGCAGCCAGTACGGCATACCGCTTTACTTTCACCGTCCGGTAAGTGAGGTAATGGACAACCTTCCCTTGGTTGTGGATAAAGATACCCCCATTGAACAATTATCCCAAGTTGCCATGGGCAGAGATAAAAAAAAGATATATGATTCGGTTATTGTGACCACCAATGGCCTTTTGGCTGGCATCATATCGGTACATAAAATGTTGGATACCTTAACCAGAATCCAGGTGGAAATAGCCAAAGGAGCAAATCCCCTTACAGGGCTTCCCGGAAATGTGGCAATTGAGCAGAAATTTTCAGAGTTATGCCGCGATAATATTAAGTGCGCCATGATTTACACTGATCTGGATTATTTTAAGCCCTACAATGATCGGTACGGCTTTGAAAAGGGCGACGAGGTAATCCTTTTTACAAGCCGGCTCCTGCAAAGTATCTTAAAGAAATACGCTTCACAGTCCTCTTTCCTGGGTCATATCGGAGGGGATGACTTTGTATTATTTGTGGAAGATGAAAAGGTTGACTTAATTTGCCGGAAAATAATCACTTATTTTGACCGGCTTATTGTCCGTTTCTACAGTAAAGAAGACCGCGAAAAAAAAGGATTTGAGGGCTATGACCGAAACGGTGAAAAAAGGTGGTTTCCTCTTATCTCCATATCCCTTGCGGTCATTGACTGCTTACACGGATCGTGTAAAAATTTTGATCACCTCAGCCGTAAAGCTTCACAGCTCAAACGTTACGCTAAATCCTTAGAAGGCAGTGTTTATGTAAAAGAAAGACGCAATAATGATTAAACATGTAAGCTGTAGTGTACTGGAGGTTAATACAATGAGGTTTAAAGTAGGAACAAAGATAAATCTTGGATTTTTTATGGTTTTATTAATAATGTGCATACTCCTTGGTGTTATGTATAGCAAGATTGTAGGTTTAAAGGATAATATTGAGGAAACTTATTACCAATCAGTTAAAACTACCCGGGTTATAACCCTGCAAACCAAATTTTTTTCAACTGTTGACCATTTAAAAGATTTTCTAATTACCGCTGACGAAGAGAAATTTGCTGCTACCATGGAATCTTTTTACAATACCGTTAAATATGAAGATAAATTGATTAAAGACAGTCAAAGCAAGGATGATCGTGCTGCTTTAAAAAAACTGAGATCACTCCATATAAAATATACACAACTTTTAAATGAAAAAATTGTTTTTTTGGTGAGGACAGGGCAAAGTGTCGAAGCGCTCAAGGTTTATAATGCAGAAATAAAACCCCTGGCTGTTGAAGCAACCAAGGTAATGAATGCTTATGTAGAGATGAACAAACAGCAAATGGAAAGAATAAATTCAGCTTCTGTAGCAAATGCGGCTATGGTCCTGAAACTAACCCCTTTTATCGGAACAATAGCTGTCATTCTATGCCTGTTAACCGGAATTTATATTTCTAGGCGCATTACCGTCCCGGTAAAAAAACTGGCCTCGGAAGTAAATGTGGTTGCTAATGGTAATTTGACCAAAAAGGTAAAGCTTAAATCCCAAGATGAACTGGGAGATCTGGCCCGGGGTTTTAATGAAATGGTAGAAAATTTAAGAAGTATAATAACTAATATAAAGAATTACTCAGCCGGTCTTTCCACGCAAAGCCAGGACTTATTAGCCTCCAGTGAAGAAGTTAGCGCCACAATTGATGGAATCGTTGCTAACACAAGCCAAGTGGCCTCGGCTGCTGAACAAGCTTCCCTCAATGCACAAAATACCGCCGAAAAGTCCAGAGAAATAAGTAATTTCGCAGAAGAAGGTAATCAGGCTGTAAGCTGCACTGTACAAAAAATCAGATATATAGAAAGCACCACCGAAGACATGGCTTATAAGATGAAAGAATTAAGACAACAATCAACAAGGGTAGGAGAAATAATCGAAGCAATTACCGGTATTGCCGAACAAACAAATTTGCTGGCCCTAAATGCCGCCATAGAAGCTGCCCGGGCCGGTGAACACGGGAGAGGATTTGCAGTAGTGGCTGACAAAGTGCGCAGCCTGGCGGAACAATCGGAAGAAGCAGCAAAAGAAATAAAGACAATAATCAATCAAATCCAAGCAAGCGTGACCAAGGTTAATAGCGGTATGGAAAAAAGCCGGGAAGCTGTTAAAGAAGGAGTTTATACTGCAGACGAAGCCGGAAAAATTATTAACGAAATTGTCCATATAGTAAAACAAAATGTTTCCATGATCAATGAAATAGCACAAGTATCACAAAATAGCAGTTTGGCCAGCGAAGAACTGGCAACTTCCTCCGGGCAAATTACCTCAACCATGCAGTTAATAACCGATACATCTCAAGACTTGGCTGAAGTATCAGACCAATTACAAAAACTGGTTAACCGTTTTAAAGTATAATCAATTGTCTTCTTATACAAACCTTTTAAACTGTCTTTACGAAATTTACAATTCCTTTAATCCGAATTCAAATCGATCTGCTATATTTGAACATGAAAGGGTACAAACCCCCAAATTAAAAAGAGAAAGAGAGGGCGTAATTGTATGCAAAAGAAATTGTTCCGTATTGGAATGGCACTCCTTGCTGTACTTCTGGTGGCAGGCCTGGTAGCCGGGTGCGGCGGTAATGCTAACGAGGGAGAAGATCAAAACCAGCAAGGCGGAAGTGAAGGGTTAAGCGGTATGCTGCAGGTTAACGGTTCAACAACAGTTGCCCCTGTTGCCCAGGCCTGGGCGGAAAAGTTTAATGAAAAGCATCCCAATGTGGATGTGGTAGTTACAGGAACCGGTTCGGGTGACGGTATTGCCGCTCTCATTAACGGCACTACTGAAATTGCCATGGCATCCCGCAAAATGAAGGATAAAGAACAGGATAAGGTAAACGGTACCCCAAAAGAATTTGTTGTTGGCCGCGATGGCCTGGGCGTAATTGTTCATCCTAGCAATCCTGTAGATTCCTTGAGCATGGCACAAATTAAAGATATCTTTACAGGAAAGATTACCAACTGGAAAGAAGTAGGCGGGGAAGACGCTGAAATTATAGTCTATACCAGGGATACAAGTTCAGGAACCTATGGCTTCTTCAAGGAATTTGTACTTAATGATGAAGATTACCTCAAGTCCGGAAGGGCTACAGCTTCTAACGCGGCAATTGCTAATTCGGTGGCAGGTGAAGAAACCGCAATTGGTTACTGTGGGCTGGCTTTCTTAGATAATAAAGTTAAAGGTGTAAGTGTCAGCAAGGACGGCGGAGAGCCCGTTAAGCCCACTCTGGAAACAGCAAAAGCAGGAGAATATCCCATCGTACGTGACTTGAACATGTACACCATTGGTGAACCTGAAGGCCTGGCTAAAGAATTTCTGGACTACGGCTTTAGTTCCGAAGGTCAGGCAATTGTAGAAGAAGTTGGATACCTCCCGGTCAAGTAAGCAAGGACCTCCCCTTGAGTAAATAGATTTTCAGACGCGGCAAGAGGCCGGCAAGTATAAACTTGTCGGCCTCTTGCTTAAGGCAGAAGTTTGAAATTAGAGGTTAGAAGTTAGATCTGGAGGCATTACTTTTGGGTCAACTACGTTGGATTTTAGATAAATTTTTTGGAAGGGTAAAGAAAAATTCTGTTCCCTGACCAATTTTGCTGTTAACACCAACCGTACCGCCGTGAATGTCCACCAGGTGTTTTACTATACTAAGCCCCAGCCCCGTACCTCCCTGCTCCCTGCTCCTGGTCTTATCCACCCGGTAAAACCTTTCAAAGACCCGGTCAATATCTTCCGGCGGTATGCCAATACCGGTGTCACGTACTCTTATCACAACAAAATTTTCTTTTTCCTCAACCAGGACTGTAATTTCCCCGCCCCGGGGTGTATATTTAACGGCATTATCCACTAAATTCACCAATACCTGCTCCACAATATCCCTATCCACGCTTGCCACCATATCTTTTTCAGGCAAATTAAAATTAACTTTTAAATTCTTACTTTTAATTTGACCACTAAGATTATGGACGGTATTTTTAATAATTAAATTCAAGTCCTCCGGCCGGTAATTCAATTGTATCTGTTTGCCCTCAATTTTAGACAGTTCTAAAAGATCCTGGATTATTCTCTTCAGCCTGTCAGCTTCCTTATCAATGATCTCCACAAACTCCCTGCTTGTTTCCGGGTCATTTATTGCTCCGTCCAACAATGTTTCAGTGAACCCTTTAATTGACGTGACCGGGGTCTTTAACTCGTGAGACACATTACCCACAAAGTCCTTACGCATTCTTTCAACTTTTCGCCTTTCAGTTATGTCGTGTAAAACTGCCACAACCCCTATACAATCCCCTGAATTATCACGGATGGGAGAAGTGATAACTTGCAGTGCCGTTTCTTCCTGTCTTTCTATTTTTATTTCGCTTTCAATAGTTCCGCAGCTGTCCAGTGCTTGTTCAATGATAGCTGAAAGTTCGGGGTGCTTAATCAGGGCATCATGAACCACCCCCATGCTGCCTTTTCCGGTAAAGGAAAGAAACCGCTCGGCCGCCGGGTTCACCAGGTCCACTTGTCCCTTTGCATTAATAAAAATGACACCGCTGGTCATGCTGGCTAAAACTGTTTCCAGCCTGTTCTTACCTTCTGAGATCAAACGCACCTTTTCTTTAATTGTGGCAGCCATGTGGTTCAACGCCCCGGCAAGCTCACCAATTTCATCATTACTGCTTACTTCCGCCCGGCTATCAAAATCACCCCTGGATACACGCCTGGCAAATTCCGTTAACCTTTCCACCGGCTCTGTCACCCTTTTTCCCAGGGCTAAGCTAACCAAAACAGTTAGTAAACCGGCAAGTAAAATGGCCGCCAGCATAATCGACCATAGCCTTGAGAAGGCCTGGCGGGTCTCCGTCAAGGGTAACGCCAGGCGCATAAACCCGGAATATTTTCCGTCATGTTCAATGACTACGGCAACATACATCATATCCGTATCTAAGGTAGCGCTGTGACGAATGGCTGTACCTACATTATTTTTTATAGCTTTTTGCACTTCAGGCCTGTTAAGGTGATTCTCCATCTGAACAGCTCTTTCCTCAGAGTCGCCCAGAACTCTACCATTGTTATCTATAACCGTGACCCTGGCCCCCACATCACTGCTTATCTTATCCACGATATTTTCCATGGAGGGGATATTCCAGGCACCCCGGTTTTCCTCCACCATGCGGGAAGCCAACAAAGCCTGGGTTTTTAACCTGGTTTTTAGGTTATTGTAAAAGTAATCTTCCAGGGAGTAGGTTAAAAAAATTCCCAGCACCAGCATGGATAATATTATCAGACCTATATAAGTTGCAGTCAGTCTCCTACGAAATCGCTTAAACATAATATCTCCTGTACCAACAATAAAAAGCGTGATAAATCAGTTTCCTCAGCGCGTGCTTTCTGATACTTTATACCCTAGAACCGGCCATATATTATATGGCCGTGTATAATTTTCTATAGTCAAGAAACCGGCTCGGTAAATTTGTAACCCACACCTCGTATTGTTTTAATATACACCGGCTTTTTAGGGTTTTCTTCAATCTTATCACGCAGGTGGCTTACATGCACATCGACAATCCTGGTATCACCTGCAAAAGTATAGCCCCAAAGGTGATTAAGCAGAGAATCCCTGGTCATAACGCGCCCGGCATTACGGGCTAAAAAGTCCAAAAGCTCAAATTCCTTTGGCGTGAGCTCCACCGGCTTGCCGTTAACAGTTACCTCATACCTGGCTGAATCAATAACCAGGGCTCCCATTTTAATGCCTTCTTTTTTAAGAGGTTCTTCCCTTGCCGTGGTTCGCCTTAGCACAGCCTTCACCCGGGCCAGCAGTTCCCGGGGACTAAAGGGCTTAGTAATATAATCATCGGCACCCAGTTCAAGTCCCAGCACGGTATCTATCTCCTGGTCCTTGGCGGTTACCATAATAACGGCCACCGGTATGCCCTCCTGCCGGACACGGCGACAGACTTCAAGGCCGTCTACCCGGGGCAGCATAATATCGAGGAGTACCAAGTCAGGCTTTTCATCCCTTATTAGCTGCAGTGCCTCTTCACCATCATAAGCCTTATAGGTTATAAAACCCTCTTTCTCCAGGTTATAGGTTACCAACCTGACTATGGACTTTTCATCGTCAACAACCAGGATTTTTTGTGTCATTATTCAACCCCCGAAAATTAGTTTTTATATTCCGGTTAAACATTATTGCTCACTTTGAGCTGCAAATTTTCTCATCTCGCGTTCCCTCTGGCGTTCCACTCTCCCCTTGCTCAGGAAAAACATAAGGGGAAATACCATAACTATTATTATGGTTGCCACTATAAAATCATCGCTTATGGCTTTAACCGTGGCCAGGCGTTGTATTTGGAGGCTGACAAGGGCAGCCGCCGTTGAAGGATCCCCTGCCGCGGAACTTATTCCATTCAGAATACCCGGCGCCGCGGGGGATAGCCAGCTTACTTCATCCCGCATCCAGGCAGCATGCAGTGTTTGGCGGGAGACCATAATATAGGTTAGAAAAGCCACCCCGAAGGAAGCGGATATTTGACGGAAAAGATTGTTTAAGGCCGAGGCCCTGCCGGTGAGGGCAGGGGGGACAGTATTCATACCGGCCGTGGTAAGAGGCATCATGATCATACCCAGGCCCACAGCCCTTACAGCCAGCATAACCTGCACCCAGCGAAAACTAGTATCCAGGGAAATATGATGCAATTGATACATGGTCACGGCTATTATGCTCACTCCAACAATTCCCAGGGGCATAGCTCCTATTTTGTCAAAGAGACGCCCGCTTATGGGCATCATAATGCCGCTCACCACGGCCATGGGCATCATTAGTAGACCCGTCTCCATTGGTGTCAAGCCCATTAAGTTTTGAGCATAAATTGGTATAAGGAATATTCCCGCAAAAAGCCCCACTGTCATAACGCTGGTACTCCCCAGGCTAATGGCTAAAATGGGGTTTTTCAAAAGTCGCATGTCAAGCATGGGCTCGGGGAATTGCAGCTCCCAAACTATAAACAGCACCAGGAGGAAAAACGCGGCAATCAAAAGGCTGACGATGGAATAAGAATCCCATCCCCATTCCTGTCCTTTACTAAGGGCAAGAAGCAGAAAAAAGCAGCCGGTGGTGGATAAGATAAAACCCACACGATCAAACTTCAACTTGGAGTTGCCGGGAGTCTCATCCAAAGCCAGCATGGACAGAAAAACAGCAATAACGCCCCCGGGCAGGTTTATGGTAAAAACGGTTCTCCAGCTGAAGGTATCTTGTTGAATCATTTATTCCACCCCTACCGTACATGGATACGAACAATTGCATTGGTGCCCACTATCAAAGGCTCCTTGGGTTCATTATTGAAGTCAATGGTGACAGGCACCCGCTGCACCACCTTGGTAAAGTTACCGCTGGCATTATTACTGGGTAACAACGAAAATGTCGACAAAGAAGCCCCCCGTATGGACTTAACTTCCCCGCTGAAAACCTTACCGGGCATGTTATCCACCGTGATGTCCACGGGCTGCCCGGGTTTTACTTTATTGAGGTAAGTTTCTTCAATGTTGGCACTGATATAATAATTAGACGTATTCACCAGCATAACAACCGGCTGCCCCGGCACCCCCATTTCTCCCTCATGGGCCGGAACATGAACGATCATACCGTCTATGGGTGCGCGAACAAGAGTCCGGTCCAAATTAGCCCCCGGGGGGAGATTGTCATCATCAATGCGGGCCAGTACCTGCCCTTCCTTAACCATATCCCCGTTTTCAACATTAATTTCCAGTATCTTTCCTCCAATTTGGGGGCTTACCTTTATCACATCAGCATCCACCTTGGCATCTTCGGTTTTCACGTAATTCGTACTATTGTACCAGTAATACCCGCTTACTCCGGCAAGGGTAACAATCATTAAAATAAAAATTACAATGAAGACCTTCTTCTTTTGCATAGTAGCCTCTCTCCCAAAAGATAAGATTTGAAGCTTTCAAGTTGTTTAATATTTAATAATGACAGTTGTACTTAATTCTCTATTTCCACTGTTTGTCCTTCACGGAGGGAGTCCATATTTGTCGTTACCACCATTTCCCCCTCTTCTATTCCCGCCGGGCTTGCCATTTCCCCAGGGTTCACATTTACCCTGGTCACAAGCCCCGCAATGGGAGACCTGATAAAGGCATGTTCATAATTTTCCCGCACTTGAACAAGGCTTTCCTTTGCGCTCTCCAGTGCCGTCTCGGCATTTTCCAATTGCTGCCCGGCTATTTTATACGCCGTTTCGTAATCTTCAAATCCCTTACCTGCCATGGGGTTGTCCACCGTTACCGGTATTGCACCCTGTTCATAAAGAGTTTTACCCCTTTGATAGTCCGCCTTGGCTTTCTCGTAGTTTATTTTAGCCACTTCCAGGCCGGTTTTCGCCTGTTCTATATTCTGTTCCGCCTGTCTTACAGCCGATGATAAGAGATCCTGCTCCAAAGTGATCAATACCTGTCCCTTTTCCACCGGTTCGCCCTCATCAAAATGAACCGACTCTACCTTCCCACCCTGTCCGCTGGGGGCTACATTTGACGACGCAACAGGTTCCAGTTTTCCCCTTACTTGCAGTGACCCCACCAAAGAATCCATTTGCGCTTTTACCACTTGCACCGCCGGTTTCTCTTCGTTTTCGGGCACCCGGTGCTGTGCACATGCTGCCATAAATAAACTAATTAAAAGAATAATTAAAAAAATATGCACCCTATGGCGCTTTGACATTTTTCCATCACCCCTGGTTAACTTGTTACCGTGATCTGAAAAAAAAATAACAACCTTTATAAAAAAATGACTTTGTTATGTAGAAATATAATGGATTAAAATTCAAGGGGGGAGTAAATAAATTTACTCCCCTATATCTATTGATCCTTTTTATTACGCTCCTTTACTTTCAACCAGGGATCTTGCTCCAAGAAACTTCCCTCAACGTTATTCTCCATTTCTTCAAACATTTTATAGGGCACGCTGAAGGATAAGATGTCCTTGTCAACTTTAGGCCTGGCCGAAATATCGAACATACCGATTACCGCCTTGGGAGTCTCCCTTTCATCTTCGCTGTACGGGAAGATTCCGAAGGTATGGCATCCCGCCCCCATGGGAGCTGTAACGTTATAATTGCCTCCCCTCCCGTAATTGGCAAGCACCACCAGTGCCGACAACTGATCAGGCTTGACCAGGAAAACCACTACTTTGGGCTTTTCGCCGGCATCCAACTTATCCAGGGGCTTGAGAACAATATATTCGGTGGGAACGTCGAGCAACGGGAGAGCTTCCACAAACTTTGCTGCCGCTTCGGGAGATTTAAAGTATCTTTCCCCATGCTCCAGGTGCGGCAACCCCTTAGCAATGTTTTGGCCCATCTCGGTTTTGCAAAATTCCGGGTTACCCGTGGACAAAAAATATTCGATTCCACCCGGGAAATAAATATACTGGTTACCAAAACCAAGGCCGGTACCTCCTCCCGGGCAGCCAAAAGTCTTCCGGTCAAAAACCGCGGTTTTGCCTTTAGCTGCGGCTGTGAGCATAGCCACAACACAGGCCCGTGAACCTTCCTTGAATTGTAATGCCCCTTCGGGCTTTTCATCTGTCCAAATAACCGCCACCGGTGAATAATCCATTTCTATCGCCCTGGCAATTTTACTTTCCATCGCTACCCCTCCTTAAAATTAATTTTGCCCCAAAAGCCTTAGTTTTCTTTATAAGCCTTTATCAACCCCCTTTTGAGAAAAAAGTGCTCGATAATTCCTTTTCAGCTTTGTATACTTAGCTGCGTTATTAGCCATTTTTTCCAGCAACCTTAGGACTTGTTGTTTTTCCTCGGAAGTAAACCCTGTTGCAAGGATCTCCGTCCAATCACTCAAAACTGTAAATATACGTGGTTCGATATCCCTTGCTTTAGCGGTTAGAAAAACCCGGTTGGAACGCCTGTCACCTTGACTTTTTTCTCGAATAATATAGCCCTCCTGTTCCAACTTTCGCAATGCCCTGGCCGTAGTGCCCTTATCGACATTTAATATTTCCGTCAGCTCTTCCTGGCAAAGGCCGTCTCTTTGGAATAGTTTAATTAGAAACATAAATTGCCCTTTACCTATACCGTAAGGCTGCATTTTCTTGCCCACATAGATTTGACCGTACCTGTACAGCACAGAAACCCAGTGACCTATGGAATCTTCTTTGCGTATCATTGCCTCACCTTATATGGTTGCGTTTGCAACTAGTATAATTTATATTAAAACCATTGACAACAATATTTTATTTATAAAATAACTCAAGGAAATGGTAACTGTTACCATTTCCTTGAGTTACTTATCCTTTTTATGTTTGCTTATTTTACACGCAAATTCTGTAGCAGCCTGTCCGCTATTTCGTTTACTTTATGTCCCAGGGGAGTTAAACAAAAAGTATGCCATGCAATTCCGGTGAGTATGGATGCGATGAAAACCCGGCAGGATAAATTGGAAGCATGGAAATATAACAGGTATATTATTACAACAAGCCAGACAAACAAAACGGTAACAGCGGCACTCCTTAGTTTTCGCCCGTGGGCATAGGAGTTAAGAGGCTTTTTGTGGGTAGTGGCGTAACCATACTTATATATTGCTACCATAGCCAGCACGGGAATTAAAATGGTTAAGGTCAAAAGCAATACTGTAGAATTTAAGGCAGCCAGTGTGGCTGCTATTCCCCCCAGTACCAAGAACATTACCGTTCCAAAAACGGTACACCGCAGGGGGGAAGATGCGTGGGAACCGCCCGAAAAAACCCTTAGCGAGGACGAGACTAAGGCGGCTATGATGGCGTGGGGAAATACCTTTAGAATAAATGATAATACCCCTAATACGGCATACCCGGATATCATACTGATCAGGCTTTGCAGGCCAAAAAAAATAATACCCGTGTCTTTGTAGCCTGTTTCCCGGGAAATCCTGTGGGCAAAATTATGGATTAATTTACTCATAAAAACAACCCCACATTTCAAAATATTCATCCACCTGACACTACAGCAGCAAAAAAATTGGCCGATTTAACGGCCCATTGTTAGCATTTGATCATTCATACTTTTTGGCCAGAGCATCCGGCAGTTCAGGCTGGTAGTGGTAAGAAAAACAAGCACCGGCGGCAGTAATATTGGCCAGCAGTGTAACAACAGCAAGTACACTCACAAAAAACAAATATTTTATTTTTTTCATAGTAACCCCCCCCTTTTCCTTAGTTTTCAAAAAAACAGGTGAATACCCTGTTTTTGTACTAAGACTATTAGCTCACCTCAATTTAAATAGAAATCCTAAAGTTTGTCCCCATTTTCTCATTGCTTTCCACATCAATACTGCCTCTGTATTTATTTTTAACTAAGTCTTTGACTATATATAATCCGGAACCGGAGCCTTCATTGCCCTTTGTTGTATACCCGTAATTAAATATCTTCTTTGTATCCGGTATAAAACTACCGGAATTGCATATCTCTATATACAGGTTTTCCCCCACCTCATCAATGATGACAGTTATAATTTTTTGATCCGTATCATTTACTTTCCTAAGTTCGTATATTGCATTATCAATTAAGTTGGATAGTATTCTCACCAAATCATATTCCTTTATTTTCGCACCGGAGAGATCAGTCCTGATATCGTAATTAAAATCAATATCGTACCTGGCCGCTTCTTCCCTTTTGGAAATAAGTAGAACCGAGGCCTCCGGCATATTAAGTCCACTCACCACCCTTATGCCCCTCAGGTTTTGATTTATTTCCTGGATATACTTTGCGGCTTTGCTTCCTTTACCCATCTGAATATAGCCGGATACAACCTGCAGGTGATTCAAGAAGTCGTGCCTTTGACACCTTAAAAGGCGAAGGTTTTGCTCCGTTAATTCATGGGCGACCTTTTTGTTGGCAAGCTCCACCTCAAGTTTTGACAAGCTTGCTAATTCATAGGTGAGATAAATACTGAGAGACAACAAAGAAATATTTAGGAACACTAACGCGGTCACGGCATGTTTGATGGAAATAACGGAAAAACCCAGTAAATCCTTTACTCCCTGACTGTATAAAAAAATGTGATGGGACAATATAAAAATGAAGAACATTTGAATAATAAAAATACAGGTCAATATATTTCTAAGTTGTCTCTTCCTTTCGCATTGCATAATTACCTTTCACCCTCTTTATGAAAAGAGAAATCACAAATAAGGCTGCTATATGGGGAATTCCTGTCAGAATCCATACAAAAATGAAATCAAATGTCTTTAAGAGCTGTTCGGTAGCATAAGAAAATAACAAAAACTCAAACATTGTGATAATAAATATGGCAGTGGTCGATGATACCCAAACCCGGACACCCGTTAACCCGGTGAAAATCCAAACAATGGCAACAGTGCTTATAATGCTTGATAAGGCTGTTACAAAATAGTTTCCCTGGAAAACAGCCCTTATGGCCAGCGTTAAAAAAAGACCTACCAAAGAAGCAATAACTAATTTCAACCTTTTAATTTTAATATCCGATGCAGCACAAACAAAATCTAAAATGACCAACCTTTCTACAAACCCGTACGGTATTATCACCCAGTATGGCACAACCTCCAAGAAATGGCACCCTTTCTGCTTTTTTATATTATAAGGGATAAGCTCTAAATCACATGTCGATATGTGTTACCCAAATAAAGATTTTTTTGTCAATATAGCTCACCCGGTAATAAAAAAACCCCTTACCTCGGATAATACTTCAGGTTCATGGGGTTTTATTAAATGGATATTTTAAATTTGGTTCCCAGCTTTTTACTGCTTTCCACATCAATTTTACCTTTGTATTTGTTCTTAACTAAATCTTTTACTATATATAGACCGGATCCCGTACCTTCACCGCCCTTTGTTGTGAAACCGTAATTAAATATTTGCTTTGTATCAGGGATAAAACTACCGGAATTGAATACTTCAATATGTAGATTATTCCCTGTTTTATCAATGATTACATTTATAAGTTTTTTACCTGAATCACCTGCTTTCTTTAACTCGTATATGGCATTATCAATTAAGTTGGATAATATTCTCACCAGATCATATTCCTTTATTCTTACATTGGTAAGATCCGTTCTTATCTCGTAATTGAAGTTAATATTATACCTGACCGCTTCTTCCCTTTTGGAAATGAGCAGAACCGAGGCCTCCGGCATATTGAGACCGCTCACCAGCCTGATACCCCTTAAGTTCTGGTTTATTTCCCGGATATACTTCTCGGCCTTACCGGTTTTCCCCATTTGAATATAGCCCAAGACAACCTGCAGGTGATTCAAGAAGTCGTGCCTTTGGCACCTTAAAAGGCGAAGGTTTTGCTCCGTTAATTCATGGGCGACCTTTTTGTTGGCAAGCTCCACTTCCAGCTCTGACATTTCCGATAATTCATAAGTGAGATAGATACCAAGGGATAATAAAGAAACACTTAGAAATAATAATATGATCACCGAATATTTAATGGAGATAATGGTAAAGCCAAAAAAATCATGGATTCCCTGGTTAAATAAAAAAATATGCACAGATATAATAAAAACTAGAAACATCTGAAGAACAAAAACACAAATTAAAATATTTCTAAGTCGCCTTTTTTTCTCGTTCAGCATAGATATTTTTCACCTTTAATGAGAACACCTGTATACCCGGCAGCGGCAGTCATAATAGCAGGACCCGCTACCCAGATCAGAGACTGCGTCCGGGGTGAGAAAATTTACCCCCGTAATTACACAGGGGTAGACGGGAAAATTTTACCCTTATTGTGATATAGTCTTTTGTTTAGCATCCCGGCGGGACAGGAACTTCTGGTAAATATAGATACCGCCAAAGACCGCTAAACCGATTAAGTCGGTATAAATACCCACGTAAAGCATTCCCAATCCCGAAGATATAAGTAGGAATCGTTCTAAAAAGCTAAGGGGCCTGTCAATGAACCCTACCACGGCTGTACCCAGGCTGAACATACCCAGTACAGCGGAACCAAAGGCCAGGGCAAAGGTGCTAAAATGGACATCCACCATTAAAAGCTCAGGTGACAAAACAAACATATAAGGAACCAGGAACGCGCCTACGGCAATACGCACTGCCTGAAATGCAGTTTGCATGGGGTTCCCCTGAGCCAAACCCGACCCTGCGTATGCTGCCAGGGCCACCGGAGGTGTTATGTCTGCAACAATGCCAAAGTAAAATACGAATAGGTGTGCGGCAATAACCGGAACACTGTCAAAGGCCAAAAGGGCCGGTGCAGCCATGGTGGCCGTAATAACATAGTTTGCCGTGGTGGGCAACCCCATACCCAACACAATGCTGGCAATCATGGTAAAGAACATTGTCAGAAGCAGTTTATTCTGGGCTAAATCCAAAATGCCGCCGGAAATCCTTAAGCCCAGGCCTGTCAAAGTGATAACCCCTACAATAATGCCCGCTGCCGCACAGGCAGCAATTACAGGCAAAGCTACACGGGCTGACTCTATCAAAATCTCCACAAATTTCATAGGAGTCAGCTTATACTCCAGCTCACCGTGTTTGCCCAACAAATAAGCGATGAGCAATACCGCCAAATTCATGAACAGCGCGGTAAAAATACCCATTAAGGCTGCGCGCATAGCTGATTGGCCGCTGGATAAAATAGCAATAATAACAATAATGGGCATTAAGAGGTATCCCTGGCGAGTCAATAAATGAGTAACACTGGCCAACTGACTGCGGGGAACACCCATTATCCCCACCCGCTTGGACTCGAAATGGACCACAATAAACTGTCCCACAAAAAAGAGCAAGGCCGGGATTATAGCCGCCTTCATGATGGCACCATATTCCATACCGGTAAACTCAATCATTAGAAAGGCCGCCGAACCCATTATGGGAGGGGTAATCTGCCCCCCTGTTGAAGAAGCGGCCTCCACCGCGGCAGCAAACTCCGGCTTGTAACCGGAACGCTTCATCATAGGAATGGTAAAGGCACCGTTACCTACGGTATTGGCAACGGAACTACCGGTAATCATACCGGAAAAAACGCTGGTCAAAACACCCACCTTGGCCGTACCCCCGGTCATCCAACCGGTCAAAGACATTGCCAGGTCGGTAAAGAATTTTTCCAGGCCGGTCTTTTGCAAAATAACGCCAAACATCAAAAACAAAAATATAAATGTGGTGGATATGGCAATGGGTATACCGAATATACCCTCCAGGCTGAGAAAGGAATGGGAAATAATTCTTTCCACGCTGAATCCCCTCTGCTGGAAAAAAGCCGGCATATACGGCCCCACGTGTGCGTAAACCAGCAACATGGAAGCTAATATTACAATGGGAAGGCCCACCGCTCTCCGTGCAGCCTCCAGTACCAAAACCACTCCCAGCCCCGCCATAAGGTAATCCAAATCATTATACATGCCCACCCGGGAAATTATGTCGTCGTAGAAAAAGAATTGATACAGCCCCGCGCTGAAACCACAGAGGGCTAAAATTATATCCGGAATGGGCACACCATGATAATTCTTTTGATAATACTTGGCTAGCTGGAACAGTATAGATATAACGGAAACGCCTATGGCCACCGGCAAGCCAATTCTTTCCCAATAATAAAGATAACCCGCCGATAGCATGATAAGCCCAGCGGGCAGCCAGCTCTTCCATGAGACCTTTGTTTCTGCATTCTTATTACCGGGATAAAGCAGGAAAATCAAACCCAAGGCCATTGCCACGTGGAAACCCCGCTGCTGGTTAGATATAAGAGTACCGAAAATGGCTGTATACAGCTGAAATACGCTTAAAGTAATGCATACAGCGGAAATAACCCAATACCACCTGCGGCCGAGATTTTCCTCTTTTCGAAAGCGCGCTCCGGTATCGTATTTCTCTACCAGCTCCTGAGCTTTGACCTCATAGTCCTCAATCTCGTCCCTGGAACTAACTTGTTGGGCTTGCTGCAGCTCGGGATCCAAAGGTTCCTTTTGCCGGGTAACTTTCCCACGTTCCTTATTCAGTTCGTTATTGTTGCCACCCATATAATCACCTTGTAGTCTATTCTTTACAAGCAGGGGAATAACACGGGATCAATTTACAAAAAGAAACCGAAAAGAAGGTTTAACATAAAAATCCACATACGCGCCACCCTCGGTAACATCAAGGAAACGCAGGCGGGTACGGTCCTCGAAAACAAGGGCATGATCCGCTACTACCTGTCCCACTCTAAGGGGTACACGATCAAAGACACGATTTTGGTAGGTGATTTTGTAATATCCTTCTTCAACACTAAATGTGGTTTTCTCGGATGCAAGTTCCTCAGGTCCAACCGGTAAATTTGAGCCAAAGGAGTCGTAATGCATTTCCTTCAGTGCCAGTGTATTGCGGTCCTTTACGTAGTAGATTTCCTGAACCGGCTGTTTGGTAATGGAATGTGTATAATCCAAAGTGACACACTGGTCAATACGCATTCCTTTCTTGAACAATACTTTGCCGGTATCATGTTCCTCCACAATTAAAACAGCCGGTGGTGCCGCCAGCCACGCTGCCGGCACCACCACGATAAACAGGCTCAAAAGTATTATTAAATACCAAGCCCGTAGTTTTAGCTGTTTACTCATTCCTACTCAAGAATTCCCTCTTCTTTAAAGTACTTCTCCGCACCCGGATGCAGCGGAACAGGAGCAAATCCCTTTACTGCATTATCCAGGGTGATCTGGTTACCACGATCATGGGCACTGGCTATTGTCTCAACGTTTTCATACATTTCCTTGGTAAGGTTGTAAACCAGTTCCTCATCCATATCGGCTGGCACATACAGGGAAGCCCACTGGGCTACGGTATGACCTACTTCGTCTTCACCCTCATAGGTTCCGGCGGGAATTTCAAAGGCACTGAAAGCAGGATCGTCTTCCAGCAACTTAGCCAGGCCGTCTCCTTCAATATCTACTATATTGACGGGAGTAGCTGTTGTAATGTCTACAATATTGGCAGCGGGAACTGCCAGGACTGCAAAAGCGGCATCCAGGTTACCGTCTTTAATTTTCCTTGCCGCATCGGCAAAGGTATCCTGGAATTTTTTAATATCATTGTCGGGATCAATTCCATAAGCATGGAGGATCTTGATGGCGGAGGATGCGGTTCCGCTACCTACCGGACCGATGGAAACCCGCTTGCCCTTAAGATCGGCGATGGTTTCGATTCCCGCGTCTTTAGGTGCAACAACCTGCATAATCTCAGGATAAATAACTCCTGCGCCGGCAATGTTATCAATGGCATTGCCTTCAAAGTCCCCTTCACCCTTCCATGCAGCCTGAGCGATACCATTCATGGCCATGGCCAAGTCGGTTTCACCACTGGACAGCAGGCGAATGTTCTCCACAGAGGCGCCTGTTGATTGAACGGTAGCCTTGACATTTTCAATATTATCAGTCCATACCTGGGCAATGGCTCCACCCAGCGGGTAATAAGTACCGCCGGTGCCACCGGTGGCCATCAACAGGTTATTAACAGCTGCACCACCATTTTCTTCGCCTTCGCCACCTTCACCTTCTCCGCCTGAGCCACCGCAACCGGTGGCTACCAGGGATACCGCCAATACGAGCGCCAACATCAAAACCCATAACTTTCGCACTTCTGATAACCTCCTTGCTTTTATTTTTTTTTTTTTTTTTTTGAAAATTTGATAACTTGTAAATAATTTAGTCATATACCCCGGCATCATGCCGAATTAAACTGATACCGGGGCTTCTTTTATTTATTCTCGTTGGGATAGCGAAATACCTTCCCTTCCCAGGTCCTAAACATTACATAATCAGGTCCAACGGATAAAAGGTACTGTGGGACCAAAGGCGTTTTTCCGTTCCCACCGGGCGCGTTTATGATATACCACGGAATAGCCAAACCGGATGTATAACCACGCAAATGCTCCATAATGTCCAGACCCTCTTGTACCCTGGGGATAAAATGGCTTGTTCCCTTAACGGCCTTGGCATGGAAAATATAGTACGGGCGGACATGAATTTTCAGCAACTCGTGATTCAACTTTTTCATAACATGCTTGTCATTGTTAATTCCCTTGAGCAGTACAGCCTGGTTGCCCAGCGGAATTGCCGCCTTGGCCAGAAGTCGTGTTGCCCGCAATGCTTCCCCGGTAACTTCCTTGGGGTGATTGAAGTGAGTATTTATATATAGTGGATGGTGTTTTTCCAGCATATTGCAAAGTTCCGGTGTAATTCGCTGGGGCATGGTAACGGGTGTCCGGCTGCCGATACGCTTTATTTCCACGTGTTCTATTTTATCAAGCTCGGAAAGTATCCAATCCAGCCGGTCGTCGGCAAGGGTAAAAGGGTCCCCGCCGGTAATTAACACATCACGAACTTCAGGGCTCTTGCGAATATATTCAATGGCGGCCTCAATTTCTTCCACCGGCGACGGTTTGTCAACTTCACCGATATTCCGGCGGCGCTGGCAGTGCCGGCAATACATGGCACACTGGTTGGTAACATTAATGATAAGGCGGTCGGCATAACGCCTGGTAATCCGCGGAGCCGGGGAAGTGAACTCTTCTCCCATGGGATCATCTTCACCTATGGAATCCTGCATTTCCTGAATAATGGGAACCCCCTGCATGCGAACAGGGCAATTGGTGTCCTCAGGGTCCATTAAACTGAGATAATAAGGTGAAACAGCCCAACGGAACTGCGTACTTACTCTTTCAAGATCCTGTATCTCTTTTTCGCTTAGTTTTAAAAATTCCTTTAAAACATTAACTTCGGTTATCCGGTTGCGCAACTGCCAGTGCCAGTCATTCCAATCCTTTTCACTGGCATTAAAGAAAGCCAGAATCTCTTCCTTCCGGGCCGCATATTGTTCTTCCAGTTTAAAACCCGTGGGAATAGACTCGGATTTTTCCCGGTACTGCTCAATGCGGCTCCTTAGCTCGTCAGCCCTGTCCAATGCAAACTGCCTCTTTTCATTATCAGAATATTTCACAAATATCACCTCCGATTCCTTAAATTTACAGGCATTTTAGCTACCTATACAAGTTGTATCTGAATTGTATATATATATTCAGCACTTCTGATTTAAATCCTTTTTAGTTTGGAATAAAATTAACTATTCAATTAGCGTGTTTGTTTATTGACTTATTCCGCCGGAGCGGGCAGCACCCTGCGCTCACTTACTCGGGCATTTTGAGTGCACATGGGGACGGTTCTTTTGTGCTAAAGGTTACTCTTAGTGCGCGGGTGCCCCGGTGGTTTTCTCCGTTAAATACCTTCGTTCACTGCTTTACTGATAGCCTGGCGTACAGTGGTTCTACTTACATTATAAAGATCGCAAATTTCCCTTTCGGATGGAATATGTTCGTCAGGCTTGAGTTCCCCTTGTTCCACCATTTTTTTTATTACGGCTTTTACCTGTTTATATAACGGCGTTGAAATCTTGTGATTAACGGACATTTGTACCGGAGGCTCCTCTCTCTGCAAGGCTTTGCTACACCCGGTCATGACCGGTAATAATTATTGCTACTCCATGGAGATAATAATTTCCTCTCCCCAACTCAAAGAATTCATTTTATTTTTGCGCAAATTTTTATTCTTTGTCATTAAGCCCGTACTTACTTATTTTCCGGTAGATAGTGGCCCTGCTGATACCCAAGGCTTTTGCCGTGCGTTTTTTACCTTCGTCGGAACGGCCATAAATATCCAATGCCTTTCTAATAGCCTCTTTTTCCAGCTGTTCCAAGGGTTTTATTTCAGCGGGAGTACTGGGAAAATGCTGTTTCTCCCCGCCACGCTTCAATCGCGGAGGAAGACTTTCCGGCAAAATCAAGCGTTCCTCCTCTAGGTTTATGGCGTATTCAACGGCGTTGATCAGCTCCCGAATATTCCCGGGCCAGGGATATTCCTGGCAGATTTTTAAAGCTTCATCACTAAAGCCCTGTATGTTTTTACCCAGCAGCCTGTTATAGCGGCGCATATAATGGTTGAGCAGCAATGGAATATCTTCCGGGCGCTCCCGCAGGGGCGGTATTACCAGGGGAATTACACTTAGACGGTAATACAGGTCATCACGAAAACGGCCCTTTCGAACCATCTCCTGCAGGTCAGTGTTAGTGGCGGCAATTACTCTAATGTCAACGGGAATAACCTGGGTTCCGCCCACCCGTTCAATTTGTCTCTCTTGTAAAACCCGAAGGAGTTTGGCTTGCAGGTATAAGGACATATTTCCTATTTCATCCAAGAAAATTGTTCCCCCATTGGCCAGCTCAAACTTGCCGGGTTTCCCCCCTCTCCGGGCACCGGTAAAGGCGCCTTCCTCGTAACCGAATAATTCACTTTCCAGCAAATGCTCCGGTATAGCCCCGCAGTTTATGGCAACAAAGGGCTTATGCCCGTGGGAACTGTCAGTATGAATGGCCCGGGCAAAAAGTTCCTTACCGGTTCCGCTTTCCCCAACGATTAGCACGGTGGAATTGCTGCGAGCTATCTTGGCAGCCTTAAATTTAACATCGTTAATGGCCTGGCTCTTTCCTATAATATCACCGAAACCCAGGGTTTCCTGGCTGGTTACTATTTGATAAGCCAGTTTTTGGGCTTCACGGAAATCCCTGAAAGTCGCCACCACACCCGCGGCCCCGTTTTCCTCCGAGCGGATCAGCTTTGCCGTTATCCAAAGATGTAATTTTTTATTTTTAAAGTTTACAAAATGTTCCCGGGCTTTAAATCCCTTCCCTTTATCCAATACTTCCAAAAGGGGCATATTTTTGAAAATGTCTTGAATATGTTTCCCTAAAACATTATCTTTTTTCACCCCGAACATTCTTTCAGCCGAGCGGTTGAAATGAGTTATTATCCCCTGCCCGTCAATGGTAAGAACTCCCTCGTAAACAGAATCCACCACGGCTTCCAACCTGTTGGCCATAACAATCCTTTGCCGCACCATTTCCCTCTCGGCCACCTTGGAGGCAATCAGGTCGGCCATGTGCCGTACAAAGTCAATCAGAGTTTCGATGTTGTTCATAAGGGTTTGCCTTTGTTCTTCATCAAAGGCCACCAGGCTAATGGTTCCGATCACATCATTTTGAGCACGAATAGGGTAAACAATATAAGCTAAATAAAAACAAGCACCAGAAAGGGAGCAGGAGCGACAGATGGGATGATTGCCGGGCTCATTTATAAATACATGCTCTCCCGTTTGCAAAACATGCTTATTAACCAGACCGCGCAGCAGGCGGTTACCGACATCCGCGCGCACTTTACCGGTACCGGCCACCCGCACCAGATTGGAGTCAATGATCTCCACTTCCACCTTTAATGCGGCGGCAATTGCATCGGAAATACGCTGCTCCGTTTCCTTCACTTGCATAAGACTGAGCATTGGGCTACCTCCGTAAGCTGCAAATACTAAAAACGGAGGCTTATGTTTAAGCCTCCGTAATATCTTCATATACTATTAAATCATACCCCGGAAAATAATCAATATTTAATTATTTACATAATATAAATTTTAAGTCCTAATGCAATACTTTTTCAGCCAACTGCCAGCCCAGCTCCAAGGCCTTTCTGTTCAGTTCTTCAGTTCCCCGGGGGATTCGAGAAAGGAGAGCATCCGTCAGCGCATCGCGGGAAACAACACCCGTAATTCTTGCCAGAGCGCCCAGCGCCACCACATTGGCCACCATTTCCCGGCCTGCTTTTTCCCGTGCCGTGGTGCTTATGGGTAAAGTATATATTTCTCCGTCAACATCCGGTAAATTTTCTACATAGGTGGAGTCGGCAATAATAATGCCTCCCTTTTCCAGGTCGGAAGCATATTTATCACATGCTTCCTGGCTCATTACCAGCAGCACATCCGGGTGCGACACCTTTGGGTAATCTATCTCACCTTCATTTATGATTACCTCGGCTTTACTTGCCCCTCCACGGGCCTCGGGGCCGTAAGATTGGGACTGGATGGAATTTTTTCCGTCCCTGATGGCCGCATCAGCAATTATTATTCCTGCAAGTATAAGCCCCTGCCCTCCGGTACCGCTTAATCGCAGCTCTCTATTTGTACCCATCATACCACCCCCGTTATTTTCCCTTAAGCGGCGTGACCGAACCACCGCCGCCCTCCTGTCCGAGTTCGGCAATTAAATCATCATACAGTGCCGTATATTCCGGAGCTTCTCTCCTGTGTAATTCACCGATGATTATTTTCCCTTCCAGTTCCTCAGGGGCCATATTTGCAGCCTTTTTAATATTAACGGCATTTTCCTTTTGCCACAAAATCATTTCCGCGCCGTCCTTCATTTTATTGCGCCTTCCATAGGCGGTGGGACATGCGGTCACCGCCTCAATCAAGCTAAAACCTTTATTCTCTATGCCATCTTTAATAAGACCCTTGAGAAGGCTGGTGTGATAGGTTGTACCCCTGCCAATGTAGCTTGCTCCGGCGCTTCGGGCCAGATCCGAAACGTCGAAATTGGGCTCTATTGTACCATAAGGGGCGGTAGTGGCTTTTCTCTTTATAGGTGTAAGGGGGGAATACTGTCCCCCTGTCATGCCGTATATGTTATTGTTAAATAAAAGCACCGTCAAATCAATATTGCGTCGTGCAGCGTGAATGAAATGATTTCCGCCTATGGCGGTTGCGTCACCATCCCCGGTAATGACTATAACATTAAGCTCGGGCCTGGCGAGTTTAATCCCGGTGGCAAAGGCAAGTGCCCTCCCGTGGGTGGTATGAAGTGTATTAAAGTCCAAGTATCCCACAGCCCTGGAGGAACAACCTATTCCGCCCACCACTACGGTCTTGTCCTGGTCCAATTGTAGTTCATTTACTGCCCGTAAAAGACAACCCAATACTATCCCGTTTCCACATCCCGGGCACCACATGTGAGGGAATCTATCAACACGTAAATATGATTCCAATTCACGGTTCATTATACCACCTCCAGGATGGCATTATATATTTCCTCGGGTTTAATAAGCTCACCGTGGACCCGGTTTACACCCTTAACATCACACCGCCGGCCCACCACCCTTTCCACTTCCAGGCGGTACTGGCCCATGTTCATTTCCGGGATGATGATTGTTTTTACCCCCTCAGCCAGTTCCAGCACCTTTTGCTCGGGGAAAGGCCACAGGGTAAGGGGACGGTATAGACCTACCTTTATACCCCGCTGCCTTGCACTTTTAACGGCATGACGGGCAGAGCGTGCCGTGGAGCCGTAAGCCATTACAACAATTTCTGCATCTTCCAAAAAACGTGCATCATCCAAAATAATATCTTCCAGGTTAGCAGTGATCTTATCGTGCAAACGCCGCAACAGCCGTTCTGCAACAACCGGGTCATTACTGGGCGCTCCCGCTTCATTATGGGCAAGCCCCGTTACATGATAACGGTAGCCTTCACCAAAATTTGCCATGGGAGGTACTCCGTTTTCACCGGGGCGGTAAGGAACATAACTATCCGGAGCCACCCGCGGACCCTGCCGGGCTTCGATGCTCATTTCCCCCTGTGCCGGCAGCACAACTTTTTCCCTTAAATGTCCCACAACTTCGTCTAAAAGCAATATTACAGGCACCCGGTATTTTTCCGACAAATTCACGGCCCTGGCGGACAGTTCGTACGCCTCACGAACCGATGAAGGACTAAGCACTATTACCGGGTGGTCACCGTGTGTTCCCCAACGCGACTGCATTACATCACCCTGGGCCGGTGCGGTGGGCATACCGGTACTGGGACCGCTGCGCTGGACATTGACTATAACGCAGGGCACCTCGGCCATGGCAGCAAAGCCCAGATTTTCCTGCATTAATGAAAATCCGGGGCCGCTGGTGGCGGTAAGGGATTTTACACCCGCCAGCGAAGCACCTATAATGGCGGCTATGCTGGCGATTTCATCCTCCATCTGTATGAACTTACCCCCCATTTTAGGGAGTCTCTGGGACATTATTTCAGCAATCTCAGTTGATGGAGTAATGGGATAACCGGCAAAGAATCTGACGCCGGCTGCCAGTGCCCCTTCGGCAACAGCCTCATTTCCCTGCATGAGCCGCCCCATTTCTAATACGTTACTCATTCCGGACACCTCCCCCAAAGAGCAGACATTAGAGGTTAGAAATTGGAAATTGGATAACTTATAATCAATAACACTAATATTGTAGGTAATATTAGGCAATGTTATACAAACAGCGCAACTTAAGACTTAGCACCGGCTTCCTGACGTTTAGCAGCTGAACGTTCAACAGAAATGGCAAAATCGGGACAATGGCTTTCACATTTTCCACAGCCTACACAGGACATGGGGTTTGCCACTACAACCTTACCCCGGTTATCCAGCAAAAGAACATTATGATCACAGAGAGCGGTACAAATACCACACCCCTTGCACCATTGTCTTTTAACATCTATTCTATTGTTAATATAATTGGAAGCTGCCTTAGCCACAAAAAACACTCCCATCTTTTTATAGAATTCTTTAGATTAATACTAAAGCAACTAGCGTGCCAATCAATGGGAGATATGTTTGCTACGGTTCATATACTGCTTCAGCCCAGTTATGACGCTGCTTCGGGCCCATAACTCGACAGCTTCCCTTCGGGCCCTTGAACCCTGGCCGGAAATGGTTTCCTGTATCAATTTGATACAAAAACCCTGGGGAGAATGAAGGCATCTACGCTCTCTCATTTTGATACTAATATCAAAATGAGACAAAATACATCCAAAAAACCCGGGGAAAGACCCGGGTTTTTTTAAAATTATTATTTCACGGTTAGATATTTAATTGCTTTAATGCCGGGTATCCCGGGCCCTGAAGGTCTCACAAGCGGTATCGTCCGAAACACTGATCATAAAATCATGCACAGCGGGCCGGATCTGAATACTTGAGGCTTTGCATTCATTCCCTTCCTGATACATGCAATCAATAACACCACACTTTATTCTGGGCATTTCCCTACCTCCTTATGGGTAATCTGCCACTATTTTTACGCAGAAGAAACTTTTTATACATAATAAAGCCCGCATAGTAAATAATTACGATGCGGGCTTAACCCTATTCTTATCTAAACAAAATTACGCTCAATTTACCGCCTCTTCCAGCCGGTAACCGGATACTTTTTTCTTGGGCGACAACCGCTTCACCTTTTTTGACTGCTGATCCGGTGATTTATTGGGATTGAGTACCCTGGACAAGAATTCCCGCGTTCTCTCCTCTCCGGGATTCTCAAAAATCTGCTCCGGAGGCCCGGCCTCCACAATTTTTCCGTCATCCATATATATCACCTGTTCCGCCACTTCCTTGGCAAAACCCATCTCGTGGGTAACCACAATCATGGTCATTCCCTCACGGGCCAATTGTTTCATAACATCCAAAACCTCACCCACAAGTTCCGGGTCCAAGGCCGAGGTGGGTTCGTCAAAGAGCATAATCTTGGGCTTCATTGCCAGGGCTCTGGCAATGGCCACCCGCTGCTTTTGCCCCCCGGACAGTTGATTGGGATAAGAATATGCTTTATCCCCTAGGCCCACCTTTTCCAGCAGTGATAAACCTTCCTTTTTGGCTTCATCTTTAGCAACCCCCTTAACCATTACAGGGGCTTCGATAACATTACCCAAAACGGTTTTGTGCGGAAACAAATTAAACAGCTGAAAGACCATACCCACTTCCGCACGTATTTCATTGAGGTCGTGGGTCTTACTCTCTACTTTCTCACCATCGATCCAAATTTCCCCGTCCTGGGCCTTTTCCAGGAAATTGATACACCGTAAAAGGGTGCTTTTACCGGAACCACTGGCTCCAATAAGACAGACAACTTCACTTCTGTTTATCTCCAGGTCAATACCCTTTAACACATGCAGGGAACCGAAATATTTTTGCAGGCCCTTTATTTTAATCACTTAATAAAACCCTCCTAGGCTTCATCAACCTTTAACCTCTTCTCTAATTTGGAAACCAGGAAACTAAAGATAACCACCATAGCAAGATAATACAAACCCGCAATGGCGTACATTTCCAAATCAGCCAGGGTTGCGGCAGCGCGGCGCATGGAAATGGCAAACAACTCCGGTGCTGTCACAAAAGCTGCCAGCGATGAGTCCTTAAGCCCAATGATAAACTGGTTACCCAGCGGGGGAACTACCCGCTTGAAGGCCTGGGGCAATATAATACGTCGCATGGCCAGGGGATATGGCATCCCCAGCGAGCGTGCCGCTTCCATCTGCCCCTTGTCAATGGACTGAATACCGGCCCGGAATATCTCGGCAATATAAGCTCCGTTGTGGATTGCCAGTGCAATGGCCGGCGACCAAAAAGGACCGAAATCATAGATACGGGCCAACCCGAAATAGATAGCAAAAATCTGCACAATGAGAGGTGTTCCCCGGATAATGGTTATATATAAATTTGCAATACCGGTTAAGAGCCGGCTACTGGAAATCTTCAACAGCGCAAAGAAAAGCCCGATTACAACACCTATGACCAGGGCAGCAAATGTTAACTTAATAGTTAACCAGGCTGCTGCGGCAAAGATGGGCGCATCCTTGACCAAATAATAGAGTACCCCTTGCAGAAATTCCATTTCTGAAGTCTTAACCCCCAATATTTATGCACGCAGCATTTTTTTTAAAGCATTAGTCTCCGCTGATGTCCATGCCCACATACTTATTGGAAATAGCCTGGTAAGTACCGTCGGCCTTTATGTCTTCCAGAGCTTTGTTGATCTTTGTTAGCAGCTCGTCATTACCCTTTTTAACGGCAATGCCGATATTTTCGGTCATCAATAGCTCCCCGACGGACTTAATATCCCAACCGCCTTTTTTAGCGTTGGCCATGCCCACATTCTGGTCGGTAATAACTGCATCAATGCGTTCCAAATCAAGGTCATGTAAAGCTGTTACATCGCTGTCATAGTACTTAAGATTATCTGTATACTCTTTGGCCAGATCTTCATATACACTTTGCATGAGAACTCCTACGGCTGTATCACCGGTAAGTTCACCGGCACTGGTAATATCTGAATCACTACGCACAAACAGCCTGGGACCGGATACGTAATAAGGCTCGGTAAAGTTCACCTTTTCCTTACGCTCATCCGTAATGGTCATACTTCCAATAATAGCGTCGTATTTATCGGCTTGCAGACCGGAAATGAGAGATTGCCACGGAGCCGTCACGGGTTCGGGCTCCATACCCATGGCTTCAGCCAATGCCACCCCGATTTCCACATCAAAACCCACCAGTTCGTTAGTGTCTTCATCATAATAACTGAAGGGATAATATGCGCCGGAACAGGCAAAGGAGAAAGTCTCAGCAGCTTCATCGCCGGCCCCCTGGGGTTCCTGTTCCCCTTGACCGCCGCACCCCGCTGCCACCAAGGCTAAACCCAGAATACAAATAAGCATTACAAACCAGTGTTTTTTCCGCAAAAATTTTCGCCTCCAATTTAGATAATAGATTTATTTCCAATAGCCCCCAAAACGCCGCGGAAAAGGAACAAACCAAAAAGCCCCGGGAATACATTCCCGGGGCTCAAAGCGCAAAAAAAGGGTACAAAACGGGTATACCTACCCGCTCGGTATAATTGTTCCCTCTTTCCACGCTTACGAGGTTAGCTGTCGGGTTCGGGTCGAAAGATAACCCTACTCCGAGTCGAAACTCAGAGATTCACCCCAGGAATGGTGGGTCCCCCGCTTTCCGTACATTAACGGAAATTCAGCGCAACGAGGCACTACTGCATAGATTTGTTAAATTATACTATGTCAAGGCGAAACCGGGCAAATGACCTGTTACGGGTATATCATTTGCTTAGAAGAGTCACTTCCAATTAGATTCCCACCTCCCCGGTGCACGTACAATAACTCACTAATGCTCCTGCAGACAAGCCAGCAAACAGTCATTCCCCGGTTGTTCTTTCCGGCTGCCGGGTAAAATGATTAGTACCCCAAACTCCCATTACAATCAATAGCCCCCCCGCCAACTGCCGGATTCCCAGTACCTCATCCAGGAATATAACTCCCGCTAATACCGAAACCACCGGTACCAGGTTTAAGAACACAGAAGCCCGAGAGGCAGATAAACGGGACAAAACATAATTGAGTAGGAAAAATGCTACCACGGAAGAGAGAATTCCCAAATATAAAAGCCCTGTTATCACAGGTAGGTAATGCCATGCATTGATATAGTTGCTTAACTCTCCGGTAATATAGCCTTGCATAATACCTACTATATTGAAGATAATTGCCCCTAACCACATCATGACAAAAGTAATATCCAAGGGACTGCAAACAGCTGAAGCCCGGCGGGAGAAAATACTGTAAAAACCGGCTGCCAGTACTGCACCAAACAAAAAAAGGACCCCCAAGAGGTGACCCGGCGGGCCGTTCAGATCAGCGGAATGGCTGCCCAGAGCCATAAATATTACACCCAGTACAGCCAAACAAATGAATAAACCTTGCCGGCGGGTTATCTTTTCCCCCAGCATAAAATAGGACAGCACAGCCGTAGCAACGGGTACCAGCGATATTATTACCCCTGATTCCGAAGCCGAGGTCAGCTTCACACCGTAAGTCTCACAAACAAAATAAAGCACCGGCTGCCAGAGGGCAATTTTCAGCAACCCAGGCAGGTGCTCGGGCTGAATATGGAGTTTTATCACGCCAAATAATACGGGAACGGTTAAAGTTAGTGCGGCTAACGCAAATCGCAGGCCAATCAATTGAAACGGGCTCAGATAGGTTAACGCAGCTTTAGTAAATAGAAAAGAAAAACCAAAAATGACGGCCACCGCTAAGGCAGCCAGAGTAGCGAATAGATTTTTTTGCATTAAACCTGCATCCTTTGCTTTTTCCCCATAAAATGCATTTTTAAAGGGCATAAATTCAGTCTTTTGGTAAAGAATATTAGCGAGTATGATAATTGATTCTAGGAGGGATTTTAAAATGACCCAACATATTCACTGTATCGTCAGCGACTGTCATTATTATGGCCAGGGCAATGTCTGCAAGGCTAATGAAATTCTTGTGGCCACTGACAAGTTCGGAGACAACCAGCCTGATCAGCTAGACGCCACCATGGCGAGCCAGTATAACGCTGAACAGGCAGGCACTTGCATGGCTACATGCTGTAAATCCTACGTACCTAAAGGATCCGATATGACCACACAGGACGGAATCAAGAAGATGTCCTAACGACTGCCGGCCCGGCTGTACCAGCCGGGCTTTGAACGTGCACATGGGGACGGTTCTTTTGTGCTAAAAGTTACTCTTAGTGCTCGGGCGCCCCGGTGGTTTCCTGTGCTTCGCACTAAGCAAGTATTTTGCTTAAAAACTCCCGGGTCCGGGGATGTTCCGGATTGCTGAATATTCTTTGCGGGGTGGACTCTTCCACAATACTGCCGTTATCCATAAAGACCACTCTGTCCGCCACCTCGCGGGCGAAACCCATTTCATGGCTGACCACAACCATTGTCATACCCTCACGGGCCAAATCTTTGATCACCGCCAAAACTCCCCCCACCAGCTCCGGGTCCAGGGCGCTGGTGGGTTCATCAAATAGCATGGCTTTGGGCTCCATTGCCAGGGCCCTGGCGATGGCCACCCGCTGCTTCTGCCCGCCGGAGAGCTGTGCGGGATAAGCACCGGCTTTATCGGCAAGCCCCACTTTCTCCAGCATATCCATGGCCTTTTTCCGGGCTTCCTGTACGGGAGTTTTATATACGGTTACGGGGCCTTCCATTACGTTTTCCAATGCTGTCTGGTGTGGAAAGAGATTAAACTGCTGAAACACCATCCCTATGGTGCTGCGCAGGCGATAAATGTTTTTTCTTTTATCATCCACCAGGCGCCCGTCCGGCAATTTCCTTTTACCCACGGGCCGGCCCTCCACCGTTATATACCCGTCATCAATGGGTTCCAGGTAATTTAAGCAGCGTAAAAAAGTACTCTTGCCGGAGCCGCTGGGACCGATTATAACAACCACTTCCCCGGGCTTCACGGTAAGACTTACATTTTTTAACACATGCAAGTTCCCAAACCTTTTATTAATATTGTAAGCCTCAATCAATTTACCCCACCGTCCTTTAATCACCGTCGGAAATTGCCAGGCGTTTTTCCAGTCGGCCAATTAGATAAATGAATATTGTGGTCAAGAATAAATATATTGCAGCCACTGTAAGGTAAATTTCCATTGGCCGGAATGTTGAATTGCTAAGCAGCTTTCCCTGCCGCAGCAATTCAGTCATACAAATAACTGAAACCAGAGAAGAATCCTTCATAAGGGTTATAAACTCATTTCCCATGGGCGGCAGCAGTCGCCTGTAAGCCTGGGGTAAAATCACCCGCCGGAAAGCCTGGGCGTAAGACATTCCCAGGGATAGGGCGGCTTCCATTTGCCCCTTGTCTATGGATTGAATGCCGGCCCTTATAATCTCGGCTATGTAGGCTCCCCCACAAACACTCAGCCCCACAACCGCGGCGGCCGGGGCGCTTAACTCAATTCCTATCTGGGGTAAGCCGTAGTAAAGAATGTATAGTTGCACAAGAAGGGGGATCCCCCGGATCGCCCAGGTATAAATCCCCCCAATTGTTACCAGTATCTTGAAGCGAGAAATTTTAGCCAGGGCCACAAAGAGCCCTATAACGGTCCCGAAGAAAATTGCCAACAGTGTAAGTTCTACTGTTAAAACCGCTCCTTTGAGCAGTAAAGGTAAAATCTGTAATAAAAAATCAATATCGATGGGACCCAAATTCATGGCTTACACTCCGATGCAATAGTTATTTACTCCTTCGGAATAACGTCGTCACCAAACCATTTCATAGAAATTTCTGTGAGGGTGCCGTCTTCCATCATTTCCGTCAGCGCGGCGTCAATGGCTTCCTTCAAGTCCGTATCATCTTTGCGGATACCAATGGCATAGGGTTCTTCCACCAGGCGCTCCCCAACCACTTTATATGTATCCGGCTTTTTACTTACATAGTGAGCAGCGGTGGTAACATCAACAATAATTACATCCACCCGGCCGATGGCCAAATCCTGGAAGGCTTCCGGATACTGATCGTACAACTTTACATTTTCCAGGCCCAACTCTTTACACGCGGTTTCACCGGAGCTTCCGGTTTGGGTGGCAATACGCTCGCCATCCAGTTGTTTGAGATCTTCAGCATTTGAGATCTCGGTATTGTCTTTACTGACAACCATCCCGATACCGGCATTTACATAGTTTTTGGAGAAGTTTATAACCTCTTTACGCTCATCGGTAACACTCATACCGGAAATGATAACGTCAAACTTCTTGGAGTTTAAAGCAGCAATAACTCCGTCCCAATCGGTGGGTTGCCATTCTATTTCCACTCCCAGGCGCTTACCCAGTTCGGCTCCCATATCAATGTCAAATCCAATCAGCTCGTTGGTTTGAGCATCCCGGTAACCCATAGGGGCAAAGGTATCATCCAGCCCGGCAACCAATACACCTTCCTCTTGAATCTGCTCCCATGTTGTCTTTTCGGTATCAGCCTGCTGGCCGGATTCACCGGTTTCTTGTCCACCGCCGCAACCGGCAACAGCCAGTGCAAGCCCCAACACCAATAGCGTTAACCACAGACCTTTCCTCTTCCCCACTTTTTTCCTCCCCCTCGACACAGTAATTAATTTTCTTTACGCTATTAGTTTAACTAACTAAAGCATTGAAGTCAAGATAAAAAAAGGGCCTGTACAAACAGGCCCTTTTCAGGAAAGTTCGATGCTATTTATCCACCCTAACAACTTTGGTACGGGAATACTGGGTGTTACCATACTCATCCACATAACTGTGGTACTTCCAATTGTTTTCGTCATCACCGGCAAAATAATAATGGGTTATACCATTATCATCTTTATAATAGTACCATTCACCGTCTTCTTTGTCATAATAACGAAAACCACCGTGATACCAATTTTTATGCTTGTCCCGGTTAAAGACATGATCGAAATAGCTGTCCCAATCCACAACCACCCGGCCATCAAAATCTCCAGACCAGTAACGGCCATGGTGCCCGTCACTCACCCAACCACTGTTACCGCTAAAGTATCCATAGCTGCCGGAATGTGCAAATGCCACTGGGGTAAGGCTCAACATTAGCAACAGTGCCAAACCCAATACTACATATTTACGCAAAATATTGCATCTCCCTTCTGTCAAAACCAATGATGTCCTTGCTTATTTATTATAAGATTGGGATATGACTTTAGACAATAAGAATCCGGAAATAATAGAGATGTACCTTTTTGTAAAAATGGCTTTCTTTTAACTAATTTACGTTATTAACATGGAGTGGGAATTATGGGCAATATAAAGGGACCTGGGGGCGGCTTCCCAAAACAACGTGACCTGGTATTTGTATTCGGTGCGGGGGCCTCTTACGCAGATGGAGCCCCGCTGCAAAAGGAGATACTCCCCATAATAATGGCCGGAAAAATACCCGATATAGAAGAATCAGAAACCGGGCAAATCGTCAGGGAGTTCATTGATGATAATTTTGCCTGGGATGAAAAAAAAGGGGCCTATCCCACCCTGGAAACGGTATTCGGCTTCCTGGACCACTTCATTAGCCAGGAGGAGCATTTAAGTTCCAAGTATTCAAATACCATGATCAGGGCTATTAAAGAAGGGTTGATTAAGCTTATTCATTTTGTCATCAGCGAAAAAACCAACAGGGAGGCCAAAATTTACCACTCCTTTTGGGAAACCCTTTTAGAGAGCGGCACTGATTTTTCCATATTGACATTGAACTACGACACCCTGCTGGAAGAGGCTTTTAAATCCATATATCCCGGGAAGGGCTGCATAGATTACGGAGTTTATTTAATGAATTATGAATTGCACCGGGAGATGGACTGGGTAAGTGCCGGCGGGCCCGCTTATTCCCAGGAAAGGAAAGGACCTTTTCCGGTTAAAATCATGAAGGCCCACGGTAGTTTAAATTGGAAGTATTGCAATTGTTGCAACCAGGTACTGCTTACCCCCTGGGATACCAAAATAAATTTATATAACAATTTTTTCAAACCCGACGGTGAAGCGGTTAACGGTTTAAATAGGAATCATTGTCCCATTGACGGATCGGATTTTGAAACCCTAATTATACCGCCTTCACACATCAAAAGAATATCGCACCCTGTCATTTCCCAGGTTCTAAATCAGGCATTAAGGGAAATAAGGCTGTGCAAAAAGGTGATATTCGTGGGATATTCCTTCCCCGATGCCGACGTGCATTTTAAAGCCCTTTTCAAAAAGAGCCTTCTGGATAAAAAGGAAATAGTTGTGGTAAACAGGAGTACTTATGATGAATTACTACTAAACTATAAATCCCTGTCCCGGAATGTCCAGTTTATAAAATCCTCCTTTGCGGATTTTATAACCGGGGGGACCATGACCGCGGAGCTAAACACCTGACCTCAAAAGTTAACGAACGGTGCCAAGCACCGTTCGTTAACTTTTGGTTGATTCCTGGTACTTCATATTAATGGACTGGGGAACAATGTAATAATTATTATTTTCTTTTTTCTTCTCAAAAGCCCGCTCCCACGTCAACCTCTGGGCTATTAAATTGTCCTTAAGACCCGCTTTTTGTTCCCATACTTCATATAGCATCCAGGCACCCCCCTTTTTCCGGTTGTTCTACATACTACGTGAACTCACCCTCCTGAAGGATTATTTTCTCTTTTCTTCAATCGCTCATACTCATTGAGTAAATCATCCATGCTTTTACTAATCCTTATGATTTCCCGGTCCTGAAAACCTTTATCCTCAGCAAGACTATGAAGCTTTTGGCGCAGTTCTTCAATTTCGGTTATTATTTTATCCACTTTACCAGGCAAAAAAATCTCCCCTTTACTTTTCATTTGAGTCATTATTTCCCCAATAGTCCCCAAAAATTATAATTACGGAAAAACAACTTAAAAGACCGGCGGGCCCCACTCACAGAGCAAGGCCCGTCGTCTAATAATTAAGCTATATTCGTTCCTTAATGTATTCAGTAAGTTTTTCCAAGCCCTCAGGCATATTCTTCCTACCATAGCCTATTCGGAAATTTTTATTTCCAAAGTCATAATAATTGCCTGGAAGCAGGAGCACCCCCTTGCTGTTTATTAAGTCTATACAAAAATCCTCCACATCTTGATTCCATTTAATGGATGGAAAAGCTATGGGCCCTGCCTTGGGTTTCGGCCAGGAAAAAAGATGTGCATAATCGGAAAAGAACCGGTCCAAAAGGGCCAAATTCTCTTTAATAATGTTCAAGTTTCGCTGTACAAGCCGGTGGCGGTGCTTAAGGGCAATGGTTGCCAAAAATTCACTGGGGGCACTGTTACATATTGAAGTGTAATCCTTGAAGGCCGCCATCTTTTTATAAATTTCATTGTTTTTGGTGGCTATCCAGCCTATTCGCAGACCGGCCAGGCCATAGGATTTGGACATTACCCCTAAAGAGACCGCGTTGTCATATGCATCACAGGCAGCACCCACGGCATCCTGCTCATCATATTCCAGAAAACGGTATACTTCATCCGAAAAGATAAGTATATCCCTCTTGCCGGCGATTTCTATTATAGTATTTAGTTTTTCCTGCGGTATAAGATAACCGGTGGGATTATGGGGCGAATTGATTATAATTGCCCGGGTATTGTCCTTAATGCTACCGGCCAAAAAATCCATGTCCGGTTCCCACTGGTTCTCTTCCTTTACTTCCCACTTTGTAATCTCACATCCAATGGCTCTGGCCACTTCTATCAAAGATTGATAGCAAGGATATTGTACTATAACATGGTCGCCCCTTTTGAGGGCCACGTTCATGAAAATAAAAATAGCTTCCTCCGCCCCGGAAGTAACAAGCACTTCATTTTCCCTTATGTTGGTATACTGCATGGCTATGAGCCTTTGTAATTCCGGACTGCCGGTGGATTCCGTGTAGCCCAGCCCCAGATCATGCAGTGCTTCAAATGCTGCCTCCCCTTCCATTTCAAGTATTTCCTTTACTGAAAAGGATTCACAATCTGAACAACATAAAAGATGCGGAGTGTTAAACTCATATTTAGCAAAAAACCGCTCCAGCTTAAAATTTTGTAATTGCATCCATACTAACCTCTTTTTAGTAAGATTAATTTATAATTTTATTCTCTTGCATTTTCCAGCTGATCTTCTATTTCCCGTATTCTTTCCTTTAACGCTTGAATTTGATCTTCATACCGCTTTTTTGCGGAACCGGGAACATGAATATAGGTTTTTTCCAGCATAAAATGTTTTTCTTCCTCTATATCCCCCAGTTCTTCCTTAAGCCGCTCCAACTCGCTTTCCAGTTGCTTAGTATCCATACACACCGCCTCCTCAAATCACGTTAAACATTTAATTATATAGCTAAACACTACATATCTTATTAAAAGTTTGAAGGGATTGCAACTAAACCCTGTTGTTATACCCGAATTGACGCTCCACATATTAATTTGGTTCCTAATCCCACAAAAAATCCGTAGTGCATTTTTAAATTTTTTGAAACAAAAAAGATCCCGGCCCGGTCTGTATTAATATAAGGTTAATTAAAACACATCCCCAAAAATCGGGAGGGATATAATGAAAAAGAAGGGCACCGATATACTACTTATTTTCATGATGCTGTGTCTGGTTATCGGCACTATAGTAATGGTACCCTCCGGTTAAAACTGCAAAAGGATTAGAAAACAACTTGCGAGGTGAACCACATGCATATTTCAACAAAAGCAATTATAGTTCTACTACTGATTTGTTCACTCCTTTTCACCGGCTGTGCCGTAAATAATCCGGATAAACCGCCGTCAGGCGCCGGCGGGGAGAATGAAACACCCGGCGGTGGAAATACTAAATATCCCCAATCGGTAGTTAAAGCTTTGGAAGTAGTAAAACCGTTAAAGGTGGGTACTTCAGTAATAGAAGGGAATAAAACCTATGTAATCGCCAGTTTCGGTCAGCAACCCACCGCCGGTTATGAAGCTAAAATAACCGGTGTGGAGAAGGTGGGAAATAAGGTTACAGCAACAGTAAAATTGGAACCGCCTCAAGATGATGCTGCAGCCACCGTTGTTACTTATCCCCAGGCTGTTAAGGTTCTGGAGGGGCGTTACGAAAGGATTGAATTTATAAAGGAAGGGGATTACATGCCCCAAATTGTCGGGCTTGAAGAACCCCTTAAAGAACCCGAATATAGCTCGGACAACATCATGGTCCTAAGTTATAACCCGGTAAATGCCCACGTGACAGGTATCGCCAGAGTTTTTGAAGGTACAGTAAATTATGAATTTCGCAGCCCGGAAGGTAATATGCTGACACAGGGTTACATCACAACCGCCTCCGGCGCCCCTGATTGGGGATATTTTAAACTGGAACCGGAGGAACTCCCTGAAAATACATCAGAATTAATCCTGTACCAGGCCAGTGCCAAAGACGGGTCAATGCAGGATGAGATTATACTGCCCGTAGGGGCAAATTAGTTCTTGGAAGAAGCTTTGTGGAAAAAAGGATGCCTGCTAATAAAGCCGGCATCTTAGGTTGTTGATAAAATAAGCACCTGCCTTTTGCGCCCGCTCATTCAATTCATCTCGCTATGCGCAAAAGGCAGGTTGTTTGTCATCAGTCCCAGGGATGCCGGTTAATAAAGCCGGCATTTTGCTTTCCCAGGAGGTAATTTTTGAACAAATGCAGCAATACAAGAAGGGGTTTCATTTACAATGATAGAATGCTTTATCATTCCTTCTAACGGGAAAGGGTGAGTGCCTGTGCAGAAAATAAAGACTGCGGGCATTGTAGACATGGGAACAACCGGGCTCAACCCTGTCAGGGATGAAATAATTGAAATCTGCATTATTCTGTTTTCCTTTAACGTGGAAACAGGAGAAGTTATAGAGATACATGATAAATACTGCGGATTACAGGAACCAACGGTACCCATTAGTAAAAGAGCCCACCGAATTCTGGGATTAAACAAAAGCTCCGTCCGTGGTATGTCACTGGATGACCAGCGAATAAAATCGCTGTTGAAACAAGCTGAGATAATTATCGCCCATAACGCTGCCTTCCATTCAGCTTTTCTAATCAACCTCTTCAGTGAAGCAGCGGAAAAACCATGGCTATGCTCAATGAACGGCATTGATTGGAAGAAGAAAGGCTTTTTATCCAAATCTCTACATAAGTTACTTAAAGCCCATGGCATTGAATCACCTGCAAAACACAGGGCGAAATATAACGCCATGGCCACACTCTCCTTCTTGAACAATGGTGGATCTGGTAACGAGTCTTACCTGCTGGAGTTAATCAATTCCAAGCCCATTAATTTGGAAGATACTTTTGAACAAGAAGCGGCAGCATTCCGCGATTATAATAATATTTTTAGTGAAAATACTTGCTCTAAAAATTTTACGCCCGGTAAAACAGGCGACCATGAAGAAGATGAATATATAACAGTCAAAGAAACGGACAGCGAAAAAATAGACAAGGAAAAATATTCCCTTGTCCATGAGGGTATTTGCGCAGCCTTTGCAACTTCCAGCATATTTTTTATTTTAAACCGGTTTTATAATATTCAGCTATCAGAAATAAGCTATACCGTAGCCCTTTGTTGCTATTTTGGTTGTCTGGCGATAAAGAAGAAAAAGTCAGGCAAAAAATGGTACCTTCATGACTTGTTTTTGGGTTTTCTTGCCAGTGCAGCCGCTCTGGCTGCTGCAAGCCTTGTCTCGGGATTATTGATTTTCATTCTTAACAGATAATTCTTTCATAAATATCGTTTAAGAAAAAGATAACCATCATTACAAAAATTTCTTTATTATCGCACCGATAAATACTCGAAAATCGTTTAGGTTATCACGTAAAATTTGATAAACTTCCTTGTCGTCAACCTCATGATAAAGATGAACTACTCTGTTCCGAAACCGGGCCATTTGAATAAAAGCATTCTCCATATCCTTCGGTATAATTTTTTGCTCTACCAAAATTAAAAAAGACTCGGCATAAGTATGGGGAGAACGGTAGCGTTCTCTTGCTATAATGTGGTTGGCAATATCTAACAAAGCTTCTACCGATACTTGCAAAAGATGCTTGGCTGATTCAACGTAAAAAAACTTGTCCAAGAATTCTTTTTCCGGAAGTGCCGCCAAAGTCTCCATTTTGGTTAAATTATTCTCAACAATATTTATTTTATGCTGGAGCACCTCTTGGTCAACCATTAATATAAGCCTCCTTCAACGCCTTACTCCGTTCATAGTTAAAGCTGCCCAGGTGGTAAGCAAAATCAAGATAATATCTGTAAGTATCCTCTAAAAAATTACTGGTAGTGATATAATCCGCCTCATATATTAACCTGCCCTCGGAGATAGCTCGGTGACGAATCTGAATGGGAGCCCTGTTTAAATTTATTAAGTCAATATGATCGGTTTCCAGCACCAGGCTTAAAGCAATTTCAAGTTCCAATTCCCTTCTAAGGCCGGTCTTTACCCCGGAAATAAAAACAATACCCAGGTCGATATCACTGTATTCGTTTTGAAATTCGGTACCGTAAGAGCCGAATAGACATACCGCCGCGATATCATTTTGGGATGCTAGTGCCTTTTTCACCTTCTCGGTTAATGTATTAATTTCTTTTGATTTAATTTGCATATTTTGCAGTCTCCTTAAGGCATTTTGTCCTCTATAACATTATTTTCCTTATGGTATATATTATATTATTGATTCACTAAAAAGAGAAGGCTGCAATAAGGCTCACAAACAGCAATTACCTGATTGTGAGCCTTGTTTTTTGCCTTACTAAAACGATACTTTTTCATTCCTCTGCTGGTGCCGCCATACGGCGGCATAGACGTTTACCGGGTGTTGACCTTGACCGCTCTCAAACTGGGGTTCCAGTCAACGCCTGCTCCGAAATATTCGCCTATATACCGCAGGGGAACCATTGTACGACTGTTCTTTATTACAGGAGTTGTATCCATAATCCTTACTTCTCCGTTTACCACGGCAGTGTTATCGTTAAGGGCAAACCGAACCCTTTCCCCCTGCCTGACAATATTAATACCCCTTGTTTGAGCATCCCAATCAACCTTCGCCCCCAGCGCTTCCAAAATGGCTCTCAACGGGACCATAGTACGGTTGTTTTGGTCAATATACGGGCTGGCATCAAATTCTATTTGGTTCCCGTTCACCAGAACAATAATACTTCCTTTGGAGTCCCGGTAGTCACCCGGCTCGTCACCGTAAATCAAATACTTTGTACGCTCCTTTTTAAACTCTTCCAGCGCGGGCGCAAACTTAGACTCAATTTGCTGCGGTGTCAGTCCTTGCTCCAAATACCGTCCGAATTTATCTGTTCCCATTACTTTATCGAACATTACCACCTGCGCACCGCTCTTGGGCACTTTGAAACCAGTTAACCGGTGAGCATAAGTTAGAGCATAAATACCGGTTTTAGCAGGATTAAATTTGTGAAAATCAAATATATCCAGCTTAACTCCGCCTTCTTCTCCCCTGGGGTCGGCAATAAACCTTACACCGGGTAAATTTGCCCCATTCAGAAGCCGGGCATATTCAGCGGAATTAATCCCCTTCCCGCCTATCCAGTTAAATGTATCCCTCTGGCGTATACCCGTTCCCTCACCCAGGCCGGTGGCCATATACCCGAAAACAGACTCTATATCGGGGATATTGGGAGAAGTGGCTACCCAGTTAAGGCCCGTATCCTGGTAAATCATTTTACGACCATAACCCTCCATGGGAACCACGGTGAGGTCGGCTCCTATCTTCCGGTTGAAGTATTTGGCCAGCTCTCCGATTGTCATCCCGTGAGCCATGGGCAAATTATCAATTCCCACAAAGGATTTAAAGGGGTCCTCCAGAACAGGACCGGCTACAATTGTCCCCCCTACCGGGTTGGGACGGTCCAGTACGATAATTTTTTTATTGTACTTTTCCGCGGCTACCATACAGTAATTCAATGTGGACTTGTAAGTATAGGTCCTGGCCCCAATGTCCTGGATGTCAAAAATAAGCATATCCACACCTTCAAGCATCTCACCGGTGGGCATTCTATTGGGCCCGTACAGACTATAAACGGGAATGTCCAACTCCGGGTGAATATAAGACTGCACGTATTCCCCGGCCCTGGCGGTACCGTCAATTCCGTGTTCCGGGCCATATAGTGCCACCAGCCTAGTTGATGAGTCATTGGCAAGTAAATCAATCATACTCTCCCCTGTGCTGGTTACCCCGCTCTGGTTAGTAATCAGACCTATTCTTTTCCCCTCAATTAACTTGTGGTACTGCCCGTTACTCATAAAAACTTCATTGCCCAGCTTAAAGTCCGGTGCGGCGCATACCGGCCCAATGAAAACCAGCAGTATGGCCACAGATGCCAAAATGATGAAGACCCTTTTCATATAACTTCTCCCTTCAATTATGTACTTTTTTTCTTTTGCCGTACCGGTAAAAGCCCTTCCTGCCACCTAATGGACTCCTTGCTCTTTATTCTAGTTATGACGTCAGGACAAAGCGTTTAGTTCCGAATCGCATATTAAATATTTCACCCTTTATCTACATAAACCTTTTCTTTTTTTGCGGCAGGATGATATTCTTTCCGGGACGAATATTTAAGCAAAAACAACCTAGGAGTAAACTATGTCTACAAGCAGACCAAAAACGGACCAAAAAGCAGCCCCTCCATTACATGAAATAAGTCTCACTTTTTTACGCATCGGTATAGTGTCCTTCAGCCTGGCGGCACTTGGTGAGGCCAAGAACTGGCTGGTAAAAGAAAAAAAATGGTTTACTGATGAAGAATACCTACAGGGAGTGGGGTTTTCGCAAATTTTACCCGGAGCACCGGCAGTGAGCCTGATGATATACCTGGGGCACAGGCTCCGCGGCTTTTGGGGTGCCGCCTGTGCTTCAGGTGCATATCTTTTACCGGCATTTGTTTTTATGCTCCTTTTCACATACCTGTACACAGGATACGGGCATCTTCCAATTATTTCAGGGCTTTTTACGGGCCTGGGTGCGCTGGTGGTGGGTCTGGTAATCAATACAGTCCTTAATCTATGGCAGTCCGGGGTAACCACAAAGCAGAATTGGATCCTGGCCGTTGGTGGCTTTATGCTAATTTACTGGTTTGACCTGAGTATTTACTGGATAATTTTTACAGCCGCCCTGCTAAGTATCACTTTTTTAATTTTCAGCCGGCATTCTGAATGGTGGGCAAAAAAAATGGCCGGGATTACTGACCGAGAGGCGGAAAAGAAACAAAGGGCTGAACCCTTTAATTGGAAAAGGTTGGGGATAATCGGAGCCCTCGTTTTAGCCACCGTGGTGGCAAATATAATCCTGATCAGCACCTCCCGAACCTTTACCAACCTTGGTATAACATTCATGGAACTGGGCGGGCTTGTTTTTGGCAGTGGTTATGCCATGCTTCCCTTTATACAGGCTGAAGCGGTGGATCATTTTAATTGGATCACAAACCAGCAATTCACCGCGGCACTGGCTTTAAGCCTGGTAACACCCGGTCCCCTTACCAAAATCGCCACTTTTATTGGCTTTAAAGCAGCCGGTCTAGCAGGAGCACTGGTAGCCACAGTTAATATCTATCTACCCACTTTTTGTATAATTAATCTCACTGCCGATCTTTACCGCAGAGCAGGACAGGTTACATCCATCCGCCTGGTAGTACGGGGAATTGTTGCGGCATTTATAGGCACCCTTTGGGCAGTGGTAATAAGGCTCTCCGGTGACATACTGGTGGATATCCCCACCTGGACAATGGCATTGGCAGCCGTGGCATTGCAGCGGTTTACAAAAATAGACACCATATGGCTGGTACTGGGAGGAGCAATTGTATCCATGATAGTCTTTTCAATTATTTAATTCCCGCATGGAAACCCTTTGTGGCTTAAACCCCTCTTGCATACTTAATTCACCGGGAGTTCATAATATTGAGGGATAAAAATAAAGAGGGCCCCATGCACCGGCCCCCATCAAGCCCTCGACGGAGGATTTCCAACGGTGATTATAAATGCATGACCAAACTACACAATCAAATTATGACGATATATTCAAAAGATTGGTTAAAGCTGCATATGACGGGCAGTTTGAGGAGGAAATGGGTAAAATCAAGCAGTCAGGTGACAAGAACGCCGGCCAATATGCACTTTACGCTTCCGGCGGCGGAGACCCAAACCAGGTTGTATTTAAGGTGAAGGACTGCAAAGGTGATTGCGTCCAAAGAGCCGGTGAGGACTGCGAAGCTTCCTGCCTTTTTAACGCCATAGTAAGGGATATGGAAGGCAATGTAGTAATTAAACACAACAACTGTTCCGGATGCGGTAAATGTGTTGAAGTATGTAAAAATTATTCCCTGGTGGATAAAAAAGAGTTTGTCCCCATAATTGAACTGCTAAAGAACCGGAAACACCCGGTATTTGCCATTGTGGCCCCGGCTTTTATCGGCCAGTACGAACCGGATATAACCCCTGGTAAGCTGCGGGCGGCATTTAAAAGACTGGGGTTTTACGGTATGGTGGAAGTTGCTCTCTTTGCAGACATACTTACTTTAAAAGAAGCACTGGAATTTGACAGGCTGGTCACAAAAGAAGAGGATTTTATGCTAACCAGTATGTGTTGTCCCATTTGGTTTTCCATGGTCAAGCGGGTGTATAAGGACCTTACTCCTCATATATCACCCTCAGTCTCCCCCATGGTGGCCTGCGGAAGAGGCATAAAATACCTGCACCCCGGAGCAAAAGCAGTATTTGTCGGCCCCTGCATTGCAAAAAAAGCAGAGGCAAAGGAAGAAGATATCAAAGATGCAGTTGATGCCGTGCTTACATTTAAAGAAGTAGAGCAAATCTTTGAAACAGTGGGAATAAATCCTGCCGAAATGGAAGAAGACCCCAGTGAGCACTCCTCTACGGCAGGAAGAATTTATGCCCGAACCGGAGGGGTTAGCAAGGCCATCTCTGATACTCTTAACAGGTTATGGCCGGAAAGAAAGATAAAAATACGTGCAATTCAAGCTGACGGGCCCAGGGAATGCAAAAGTGTGCTTTCAGATGCCCTGGAAGGCAAAATAGAGGCTAACTTTTTAGAAGGTATGGGATGTCCCGGCGGGTGCGTGGGTGGCCCGAGGTCAATTACCGGCGTCGAGACCGGCACCAGGCGGGTCAATGAGTACGGCAAGGAAGCAGATTCTTTAACCCCGGTTGATAACGAGCATGTGATGGAGTTGTTAAGACACCTGGGAATAAGCGATATTCATGAGTTTCTGGATAGTGATAAGGCAGCAATGTTTATTAGAAGGTATTCCACTGAGGACAGTTCTTGAAGTGCACATGGGGACGGTTCTTTTGTGCTAAAAGTTACTCTGAAGTGCACATGGGGACGGTTCTTTTGTGCTAAAAGTTACTCTTAGTGCTCGGGTGCCCCGGTGGTTTCCTCCGTTCGCTCCGCAATTATTCTTGTGCTGCGCATAAGTGTTTACTGGAAACCCGCTTGCCACAGACTGCTTAACTACTTCTGCACGCCCTAAGGGGTCATGGCTTTTGGGATTTGATCCAGCACTCAGCGAAGCAATTGAACCTAATTAAACGTTGGAGAGCGTGACTCTACCGGTTAGACTTAAAGAATGGCCGGTCCCACTGAGTGCTGGACTACTCAGTGCTCCGCTCTCTCCGGAAATCACCGGGTCACCCTAAACGATACTTTTTCATCCCTCTACCGGTGCCGCCTTCAATGGCATGGGTGTCTATCTTAATTTGCCGTGGACGGCAAGCCATATACAGGGAGGGTTTTGTGATGTCCATTCCACGCGGTGACGCTGGTGGGCGGGTATCAAAACCCAGTCTCCCGGGCCCATCTCCATTTCCCTTCCATCCTCCCAAACCAGTTTAGCCCGCCCTTGAAGAAGCACCACCCATTCATCTCTATCCTGATCATACCAATATCCCTTGGGTGAAGCTTGTCCGGTGGAGATTATCCTTTCGATCAATATTCCTTTATCCGCAATCAATGATTCAAATACTTCCTCGTCCGGAAGGGGGTTGGGTAGGGTAAAAAGATTTATGACAGCCACCTCCTTTTATTTAAGTCTTACAATATCACATTTTTCGATAATTTTGGCAAAAAGGTAACCTTATTTTACCATATAATACAGTACCAACGGTATGTAATTTGGCGAATGCTTGTCCTTACTGTATTATAAACACGCATAAATATCACCCTATGACAATTTTTGCTTGACGGTTAATGATAAAATAAGAATATAGATGAGATGAAAGGGGAGAGGACAATGGCAAATGTTTTAATCGTCACTTGTAACAAAATCAGGGACATAAACTGTGTATCCTGTCTTAAGTGTTTTAAGGCCGCGGAGCTAAAGGACGGGGAATTTGCAAAGTATGATGAAGTAAATATTGTGGGTATGTGTGGTTGCGGTGACTGTCCCGGGCTGGTAATGCCTAAACTGACCCTTGTTCTTGAGCAAGCTGATTATCTGGAAAGGGATATTGATGCCATTCATTTCGGTACCTGCGTACTCAAGGCCTGCAAAACGGCAGCCTGCCCCATTGATCTGGACAAGATATCTGAGTTGATTAAAACAAAAACCGGCATACCGGTTACCATTGGGACACATAATTATTAATTAACCAGCGATAATTATTATGCTTCTACAGGAGATTAAAACATAATGTTTTAATCTCCTTTTTTATTGACTAAAAGTTAGATGAAACTAACACACCCCATTAACATACAATGTAACAGCAGTTTTTTTAAGGTAGACACCCATGCCGCCGTATGGCGGCACCAGCAGAGGAATGAAAATAAGTTAATAAGTTAATGGCCTGACCCCAAGAATAATTGCGGAGCGAACGGAGGAAACCACCGGGGCACCCGCGCACTATAAATAACTCCGAGGGACTTTTTTCAAGGTATCAAGGGGGTGCATGAAATGTTATCGCCCAGCCTGGAAGACTATCTGGAAGAAATCTACCGGTTCTCACTACATAATAAAGTCGTAAGGGTCAGCGATATTGCCGATTGCCTAAATGTAACACTGCCTTCAGTAAATAATGCCATTCGGAAACTACACGAAAAAAACTATTTAATATATAAAAAGTACCGGGACTTGGTATTGACGGACAAGGGGCGCAGGGTGGGAAAATTTCTAGTGGACCGCAACAGCATATTACAAAAGTTTCTAAATGTGATAGATTCCCGTTGTGACATTAAAGCTGAAGCAGAAGCCATGGAGCATTATCTAACTCTTCCCACCATAAGGGCCATAGAAAATTTACTGGATTTTTTAGAAACCAATGAGGACTGCCGGGAAAGGTTTCAACAGCACTGCAATTACCGCCAAAAAAAAGGACTGGGTTTGAAAGACGGGTACCGGGAATAAGGGGGTGCGGCGTTATGACGCTGCATCCCCTTCTAATTATTTCCCCTGCAATATGGGTAACACAATTATGCGCGCCCACATATTATTCATAATGTATAGCGTTGTTAGACGCCGTTAACATTCTTAATCAACCCTAAAAAAGGAGGATTCGCAATGGCCGGTTCCACGACATTAAATGATGTACCCGTAGGCTCCCGGGCACTGGTGACGGGGGTTAAGGCAGACGGATTAACCCGAAGGCGCCTCCTGGACCTGGGACTGGTTCCCGGTACACGGGTGGAGGTGGTTCGCCGCAGTCCGGTGGGCGATCCCATAGCCTTTAACATTCGTGGTGCTGTAATTGCTTTACGCCATGAGGAATCCAGCAAGGTGACGGTAACAAGCATTTAGGCTCCCGGGAGGTGAAAAAAAAATGGGCTTAACTTACCAGTCAACCGGCACATTGACCACCAGGGAAGCTTTTAATGTGCCTGCTTCAGATAACCAGCCTGTAATTGCGCTGGCTGGCAACCCCAATACCGGAAAAAGCACAGTCTTTAATGCATTGACAGGGTTACGCCAGCACACCGGTAACTGGCCGGGAAAAACGGTATTGCAAACAAAGGGCACTTTTATACATAACGGCCGCAAATACACTCTGGTGGACCTGCCGGGAACCTACTCGTTACTGGCCAACTCCATAGATGAACAAGTAGCCAGGGATTTTATTTGCTTTGCACAACCCGAGGCAACCATTGTGGTGGTTGATGCCACCTGCTTGGAAAGAAATCTCAACCTGGCACTCCAGGTTATAGAGATTACCAACAGGGTTGTCCTCTGTGTGAATTTAATGGATGAGGCCAGAAGGAAACAATTACGTATTGAAATAAACGGTTTGAGCAAGGCTCTGGGTATTCCGGTGGTGGCAACGGCAGCCCGCAGTAAAGAGGGCCTGCCAGAACTTTTGGACATCACCTGTAAAGTGGTGTCAAAGCAGCTGGAACCTAACCCCAAAGCCGTCCGGTACTCTCCGGAGGTGGAAGAAGCCATATCCCGTCTGGAGCCCCAAATAAAGGCTTTATTCGGCAACAGCATTAATCCCCGCTGGGTAGCACTCCGGCTTCTGGACGGTGATATGAATTTAATTAAAAACCTGAAGAAATACCACCACCGGGAAAGAATTAAAGCAGCACGGGAGGCATTTGCATGAGCTCACAAATCTCCTTGAATAATCTGGTGGAAGAGGCTCAAAGACTTACCGGCTCCCGGCAAAATGAAATAAGGGACAGTATTGTTAAGAGCATTTATAGTACTGCGGAAAATATCGCGGCCAATACGGTCAGCAGCAAAATTGAAAGGAAAACGAATTGGGATCGCAAAATTGACAACGTTTTAACTTCACCCGTCTGGGGTTTCCCCATTATGTTCGGCCTGCTGGCACTGGTATTTTGGGTAACCATTACAGGAGCAAATATTCCCTCCGCCATGCTGGCAGAAGGTTTATTCTGGATTGAAGCAAGGCTAACGGATTTCTTCCTGGCAATGGATGCTCCGTCCTGGTTGCATGGATTCCTGGTGCTGGGGGTTTACCGGAGCTTGGCCTGGGTTGTATCGGTAATGTTACCGCCCATGGCTATCTTCTTTCCCATATTTACATTGCTGGAAGACCTGGGCTATTTACCCAGAGTTGCTTTTAACCTGGACCGCTTTTTCAAAAAGGCGGGGGCACACGGTAAGCAGGCCCTTACCATGAGCATGGGTTTCGGCTGTAATGCCGCCGGCATAATTGCCTGCAGGGTGATTGATTCACCCCGGGAGCGTTTGATTGCCACCCTTACTAATGTTTTTGTTCCCTGTAACGGAAGATTTCCCACTTTAATTGCTCTGGCCACAATATTTATCAGCGGCTCGGTTTCCCTATCGGTAAGCAGTACACTGGCCACCCTTTCCGTGGCCGGTCTTGTGGTGTTGGGAATTGCCATAACGCTTTTGGTTTCCTGGTTATTATCAAATACATTGTTAAAGGGAGAAACATCGTTATTTACGTTGGAACTCCCCCCTTACAGAAAGCCTCAAGTGGGCCAGGTAATAATTCGCTCGGTTCTTGACCGGACTGTATTTGTGTTGACACGGGCTATGCTCATTGCCGCACCCGCCGGCGGTATCATTTGGCTGCTGGCCAATACCTATACCGGTGATACCAGTATTCTCTCCGTTATAGCGGGCTGGCTGGACCCCTTTGCCCGTCACATGGGCCTGGATGGATTTATACTAACGGCCTTTATTCTGGGTCTACCGGCCAACGAGATAGTATTTCCCATCTTGATAATGAGCTATGTTTCCGGCAGTGCCATGATGGAACCGGCCAGTTTAGCGGCTCTTCGCCAGCTGCTGGTTGACGGGCACGGGTGGACCTGGCTTACTGCCCTTTGTACGATGATTTTTGTTCTCTGTCACTGGCCCTGCGGCACTACTCTTCTTACTATTCAGAGGGAGCAGCACAAGGGACGCTGGACTGTCCTGGCAGCCATAATACCTACCGTTACAGGTATCCTTTTATGTACTTTTGTAAATTATCTGGTACGGGGCCTGGGTTTGATATAAAAAGAGCGTAACAGGAAAGATTTCCTGTTACGCCGGTTGGCTCAAAGGTTTTAAAAACCCCGGTGCTGGTTATCCCTTCAGAATTACCTCTTCCAACGGAGTATGGGCCAGACAGTGGGCTTCGGCTACCGGGCTGCAGGTCAGCTTCCCGCCGGCGGTATTTACACCCTTGGCCAGTGCATCATTTTCCTGAACCGCTTTCAGGTAACCCTTGTCCGCCAGCTCGATTACATAAGGAAGTGTAGCATTGGTCAGGGCAAAGGTTGATGTACGGGCAACAGCTCCGGGTATGTTAGCCACTGCGTAGTGAACAACACCGTGTTTTACATAAACCGGATCGCTGTGAGTAGTAACCCTGTCCACTGTTTCCACAGATCCCCCCTGGTCAATGGCTACATCCACAATGACGGAACCGGGCTTCATTTGCTTCACCATTTCCTCGGTGACCAAATGAGGAGCTTTGGCTCCGGGAACAAGAACCCCGCCGATAAGAAGATCGGCAAACCTTACCGCTGATTCAATGTTAAAGCTGTTGGACATCAGTGTTTTAATGCGGGCACCGAATATGTCGTCAAGATAACGAAGCCTGTCCGCATTTTTATCAATAATGGTCACCTGGGCACCCATGCCCACGGCCACTTTGGCGGCATTGGTACCCACCACACCGCCGCCTATTATAACCACATCCGCCGAGGGTACTCCGGGCACCCCGCCCATGAGAATCCCTTTACCGCCCTGGGGTTTTTCCAAGAACCTGGCACCTATCTGCACCGCCATTCGCCCGGCAACCTCGCTCATGGGAGTAAGTAAGGGCAATGAACCATTTTCCAACTGTATTGTTTCATAGGCAATACCCACCACTTTACGGTCCAGCAGCATTTTCGTCAATTCCGGCTCCCTGGCCAAATGCAGGTAAGTAAATAATACTTGTCCTTCTTTAAAAAAATCATATTCCTCGGGCAAAGGTTCTTTAACCTTTACTATCATTTCCCCTTCGTTAAATACATCCTCCTTGGAAACCATTTGGGCACCGGCAGCCTTATATGATTCGTCCGTAATACCGCTTCCAATTCCGGCATCACTTTCAATAATTACTTTATGTCCCCGTTTAACCAGCGACTGCACACCGGCAGGAGTGATGGCCACCCTGCCTTCATTTGATTTTATTTCCCTGGGAACCCCTATTATCAAGTTATAACACCTTCCCGTTTTTGAAAGATTATTTACACCGGTGACAAAAACCGGTTTGTAATATAGAAATTATGTAAAACAATCAAAAATCCTTCTTAAAATGAACAGCAGAAAAACGAAAAAGAGCAATTTCCTGAAGGAAATTACTCTTTTTTTATTCTGTTACTTATTTATTGCTTTACTAATCGCAAATAACGTTGGCAGCTTGAGGACCACGATTGCCTTCAACGATATCAAAGGTTACATCTTGACCTTCTTCCAAAGTCTTGAAACCTTCGGCTTGAATAGCGGAGAAATGAACAAATACGTCATTACCTTCACTTGTTTCAATAAAACCAAATCCCTTTTCTGCACTGAACCATTTTACTTTACCTACCATTTTAAAAAAACCTCCTGTTATTATGGATTGATCAAAAAGCTTTAAACTTATAACCTTGACCAATCATAATAAAATAAGAGGTCTTAAAGCGGTTTTCGTTTTAAACTTTTTAAACATGTACCTTATGATAACATAATTTCTAACAAATTGCAAATAAAATTTCAAAAGATAATTATTCCGGCGGCATGGGAGTCTACCCTGGAAAAATTTTCGCTAAAGTTTGCTAGATCCAGTTAAATACCACGGGCTCTTTGCGGGGAACGGCGGAAGGTTTTTTCTGCGGGTACCCCAGAACAAGTGGCGCTACTAGGTCGTAATCCCCGGGAACGTTTAACATTTGCTTCATTTCCGGAGAGTTTCCCAGCTCAGTGGCGAAACCTATCCAACAGCTTCCGATTCCCTTTTCGTATGCCGCCAGCATTATATTTTGCGCCACCATGCTGCAGTCGTAAATATAATTGGTCGAAGTTGTGCTGCCGTAGATTAAGAGCAGGCACGGAGCGCCGTGGAAGATATTAAAATCTTTGTTCTCTAATAAAGCTTTATATCGCTGCAGATGCGGTTTTTTGTCAATTTCCCCCAACAATGATTCCTTGGCACTATCGGACCATTTCTGCATTAATTGCCGGTCCTCCACCACCGCAAAAGCCCATGGCTGCATATTTGAACCCGTGGGAGCATAAATGCCGGTGTTTATCAGTTCCATTAGGGTCTCTCTGGATACAGGACGCTCCTCATAAGATCTTACACTCCGCCTACCCTTAATTGCTTCAATTAACTCCATGCTAATTAACAACTCCTTATTTCTTGGGAAACTTACAACTTACCAGGTGACATTCTTTTTATTCCTTCTATAGGAACTCCGGTTACCCCGGTTATCGTCTTTGAACTTGTTAGACCGGTTGTAACCTTTATAGCCGGGACCCTTTCTTGCTTTATTTCTCTGCCCGTCTTTGCTGTGCATATTTTTCTTTCGTACCACCGGTGCTTCTTCGGTTAATTGAACGGGGGTCATATCAGGCTCTTTGGTTAAAAGTTTTAAGGCTGCTGCCAAAAGGGTTACGGAATCGGCCTCTTCCAACAAATCCTCGGCAAAGCCGGCATATTTACGGGTATCCTCTTCGCCCACCGCCCGCAACAATTTTTCCACGGCCAGGCGCTGCTGACCCTTAAAGGCCTCAGTCATGGTGGGTACAGGAATACGTGTAATATTTCTCTTTGTTACCTGTTCGATAATTCTCAAATGATGCATCTCCCGGGGAGTGACAAAGGTAACAGCCAGTCCGGATTTCCCAATACGCCCGGTACGGCCAATACGGTGGACGTAACTTTCCGGGTCCTGTGGTATATCGAAATTATAAACATGTGTCACCCCGGTAATATCCAACCCCCTGGCGGCAACATCCGTAGCCACCATTACCTCGACGGTCCCCTGCTTAAACTTACGCAGTACACTGTCCCGCTTGGCCTGGGTCAAGTCCCCGTGAATTCCTTCCGCTGCATAACCACGCTTGTTCAAGGCTTCGGCCAGTTCATCCACCCGCCGCTTGGTCCGCCCGAAAACAATGGCCAGATCCGGTGATTGGCTATCCAAAAGCCGGCATAAAGCATCAAACTTTTGCCGTTCCGGGACCTCTACATAGGTTTGCTCGGTATTGGGTACCGTCATTTCCTTGGCCTGTATACTGACCATCTCAGGATTTTGCATAAACCGGTCGGCCAGCCTTCGAATGGGAAGGGGCATTGTTGCCGAAAATAGCATGGTTTGGCGTTCGGTGGGTACATCCTTAAGGATAGTTTCCACGTCCTCAATAAACCCCATATTCAACATTTCATCAGCTTCATCCAAAACCACAATTTCCACGTGGTCAAGGCGAATTGTTTTTCTCCGCATGTGATCCATTAGACGGCCGGGAGTTCCCACAATAAAATGCGGTTTTTTCTTAAGAGCTCTTATCTGCCGGTTTATGTCCTGTCCTCCGTAAACCGGTAATGTCCGAATTCCCTTAAACTGCCCGATCCTGTTTAGTTCCTCGGCAACTTGAACAGCCAGTTCCCTGGTGGGAGCAAGTACTATTCCTTGAATGTCCTGCAATTCCACCCTGCTTTTTTCTACCATGGGTATCCCGAAGGCAGCTGTTTTCCCTGTGCCGGTTTGGGCCTGGCCTATTAAGTCCCTTCCATCTAGTGCTATGGGGATAGCTTGCCTTTGGATGGGTGTCATTTCTTCAAAGCCCATGTTGCTAATGGCCCTTTTTAAGGATTCTTGTATTTTTAATTCATTAAATGTAGACATTGTTTCACTCTCCTTACTTCATTTCTACCTTGAAAAAACTAGTGCTTTAAAAGTTATCTTTAGTGCTCGGGTGCCCCGGTGGTTTCCTCCGTTCGCTCCGCAATTATTCTCGTACAGCGGGTAAGCATTTCCCGCAAACCCGCTTGCTGCAGACTGCTTACCTACTTCTTCACGCCCAAGGGGTCATGACTTTTGGGATTTGACGGGCTGAGCGCCGCTACTCAGTGCTCCGCTCTCTCCGGAAATCACCGGGTCACCTTATTCGATACTTTTTCATCCTCTGCGGTGCCGCCTTCCGGCGGCACAGACATCTATCTTTAGTTTGCCAATTTGAGCCAAATATATAACAGGTAACGGTAGTCATTATATTATACCTAAGAAAATATTGACAAGTCTAATTAATAATTCCTTATTAGAGAATGCTTTTTTTGGGGTTGACATTATAGGGTAGGGGGGTATAGTATTCCCCTATGAAGGAGGGGTGTAAAATGGACAACCCCGGGAATAATACTTGTCCCGGCTGCCAGGCCGGTGAGACGGGTAAACGCAGGAGCCCGCACGATGATAAGACTGTTAAGGAGCTTATTAACCGCATCAACCGGATAGAAGGACAGCTACGGGGTATCAAGGGGATGATTGAAAAACACGCCTACTGTGACGATGTGTTAAATCAGATTGCCTCTGCCAATTCAGCTTTACGCGGTGTTGCCAAGCTAATGCTGGAAAAACACATGAAGGCCTGCGTAAAGGAACAACTGCAAGAAGGTGACGAGCAAGTGGTGGACGAGGTACTGAAAACAATATTCCGGATGATGAAGTAGTGACGCGAGCGGTGGAAAATATTATAAAATTTTTGGAGGTATATTATGGCACTCCCGGCGGAAGATAAGATAAAGGAAAACATACAAAGGGAAACCTTTATATTCCCCATATCCGGAATGAATTGTGCAGCTTGTTCCGCCAGGATAGAAAAGGCGCTGGGCAGAATGCCGGGAGTCTTTTCAGCACAAGTTAACCTGGCACTGGAAAAGGGTACCGTTATTTTTGACCCCGGTGAAACCCACCGGGATAATATAATTGCCAAAGTCCGAAATCTAGGGTTCGAAATACCCGAGGAAAATGTAGAACTGACAATTACCGGCATGTCATGTGCAGCCTGTTCGGCACGGGTGGAAAAAAAGCTAAATTCCCTGCCCGGAGTCCGTCAGGCAACAGTTAATTTAGCAACTAACAAGGCAAATATAAAATATATTGCGGGTATGTTATCGGTTGCTGACATTCAAAAGGCTGTTAGTGCCCTGGGTTTTGAGGCACATCGCCAAAATGCCGGCTCGTCCGGTGAAGGGCAACAAAACAAGCAAAATGAAATCCGCCGTCAGGCGGGGAAATTTATATTCGCCCTGGCGCTATCCCTACCCCTGGTTTGGATGATGATAACTCCTTTGTTCGGAGAAGGTTTCCACATCAATCCCTGGATCCAACTGGCTTTAGCCACACCGGTACAGTTTATTGCCGGTTGGCAATTTTACAGGGGCTCATATCATTCCCTAAAAAACGGCGGCGCCAACATGGATGTTCTAGTTGCCCTGGGCACCTCAGTGGCGTACTTTTACAGCCTGGTTTCCATTTTTGCTGGTTGGAAGGTATTTTACTTTGAATCATCGGCAATTCTTATAACTTTAATTTTACTGGGTAAATTATTGGAAGCTGCCGCCAAAGGAAGGACATCCGACGCCATAAAGAGATTAATGAACCTGCAGGTGAAAACAGCACGGGTATTACGCAACGGGACAGAACATGACATCCCCGTAGACCGGGTGGAAGTGGGTGATATTATCTTGGTACGCCCGGGGGAAAGAATCCCGGTGGACGGGACAATCCTAGAAGGAAAATCCAGTGTAGACGAGTCCATGCTCACCGGGGAAAGCCTGCCGGTGGAAAAGGGACCCGGTGATGATGTGGTGGGGGCTTCTATAAACAAACAGGGAAGTTTTACATTTAAGGCCTCCAAGGTGGGCAGCGATACCGCTTTAGCCCAGATTATCCGCATGGTGGAGGAGGCCCAGGGATCCAAAGCCCCCATCCAGCGCCTGGCGGATAAGGTTTCCGGGGTATTCGTACCCGCGGTTGTGGCCATTGCCCTTCTCACTTTCACCGGCTGGTATATTGCGGGAGCAAGCTTCACTACCGCACTCTTGCATATGACAACCGTACTTGTGATAGCCTGCCCTTGTGCCCTTGGTTTGGCCACCCCTACGGCAATAATGGTTGGAACGGGAATAGGCGCCGAAAGGGGAATTCTAATCAGGGGCGGAGAACATCTGGAACGAGCCGGAAAGTTAGACACTGTGGTTCTGGATAAAACCGGCACCATCACCCGGGGAGTACCCTCCGTAACCGGCCTGCGGTCAATAGCGCCTTTCCAGGAAAATGAAATCCTTTCCATTGTGGCCTCGGCGGAGAAAAAATCGGAACATCCCCTGGGACAGGCCGTAGTAAGTAAAGCCGAAGAAAGGGGTCTTCAAACTCAAAAGATTTTTGACTTTGAATCCATAGCGGGAAAAGGTATTCGCTTCCGGGTAAAGGATGAAATATGGCATGTGGGGAATGAAGCGCTTGCCGGCTCCCTGGGTATAGATTTATCCCCCTTAAAGCAGGAGATAAAGCACTGGGAAGAACAGGGAAAGACCGTTATTATCGCTATATCCGGGAACCGTTTAGCCGGGTTGATTGCAATTTCCGATACTATAAAGGATAATGCCCGGGAGGCAATTGAGGAGTTACAACAAATGGGCCTGGAAGTATATATGCTCACAGGAGACCGGCGCCGCACAGCGGAGGTCATTGCCCGCCAGGTGGGCATCACCCGTATCGTTGCCGAAGTACTTCCCCACCACAAGGCCCGGGAAATTCAAAAACTTAAGGAAACAGGCAAAGTGGTGGCCATGGTAGGCGACGGCATCAACGACGCCCCGGCCCTGGCAACCGCGGATATTGGAATGGCCATAGGAACAGGTACTGATGTAGCTGTGGAAAGCGCCTCCATAACATTGATCCGCGGTGATCTAGGCACAATAGCCTCGGCCATAAAACTTTCGCGCCAAACACTGCGTAAAATCCGTCAAAACCTTTTCTGGGCCTTTATTTACAACCTTGTATGTATTCCCCTGGCCATGTTGGGCGTTTTCACACCGGTTATGGGCGGTACGGCAATGGCCTTTAGTTCCGTATCGGTGGTAACAAATTCCCTGCTATTAAAACGCTACAATCCGGAAAAATAAAAAAACAAACTTATAAAAACCAATGCTTAAAAAGGAGGTGTGAGTATATTGTCCCAAACAATAATCAAGGTGGAGGGTATGAGCTGTAGCCATTGTAAGGCGGCAGTGGAAAAAGCCTTAAAGGAAATAAGCGGTGTTGAAGAAGTACAGGTTAACTTGGACGACAAAGAAGTAGTGGTCTCCGGCAACGCCAGCCGCGAACAACTGGCAAAAGCAATTGAAGAAGCGGGCTATGATGTGGTAAGCTAGCAAAAAATTTTTACTTTCCGGTGGCTTGGGAATCCATAAGGGGTTATAATTAAGAGATTAGAAAAAATTAGAAGACAGGAGTTGTAACCATGAGTGATAGCAAGAAGGTACTCATCAGCACCGGCAAAGGAAATATCCAGCTGGAGGTCTATCCCGAAAAAATGCCCATAACCGTGGAAAACTTTTTAAAACTAACCAATGACGGCTTTTATAACGGGCTTATATTTCACCGGGTAGAACACTGGGTGGTGCAGGGGGGAGATCCCAAGGGTAACGGTACCGGAGGGCCGGGTTGGACTATCGAACTGGAAACCCACCCCGACTTAAATAATGTCCGGGGAGCAGTGGCAATGGCCCGGTCCGCACACCCTAATTCCGCCGGATCACAGTTTTATATCTTGAAAACCGACGCCGACTGGCTAAACGGGCAGTATGCCGTCTTTGGCAACGTTACCGAAGGTATGGACGTAGTCGATGAAATAGAGATCGGTGACAAAATGAACGAGGTAAAGGTAATTGAATAAACCCCTTGCACTACAAAAGCCCGGCCGCAAGTAGCCCGGGCTTTTCGATACCCAAAACATCATGGTAGACACTATGCCGCCGGAAGGCGGCACCAGCAGAAGGGTAAAAAAGTACCCTGTCAGGGTGACCCGGTGATTTCCGGAGAGAGCGGAGCACTGAGTAGCGGCGCTCAGCCCGTCAAATCCCCAAAGCCATGACCCCTTAGGTCGTGAAGAAGTAGGTAAGCAGTCTGTAGCAAGCGGCTTTCCGGGAGACACTTACCCGCTCCACGAGAATAATTGCGGAGCGAACGGAGGAAACCACCGGGGCACCCACGCGCTAAAAGTAACTTTCGAAAGACTATTTTTCAAGGTAGACGTCATGCCGCCGCATGGCGGCACCAGCAGGAGGATGAAAAAAAATTTTTGTCCACAACGCATAACGTGTGAAGGAGCGGGCAGCACCCGGAGCGAGAGACGGCAACGGCATCGACACCTATCGGAACAAGGCCATAGTAGCTTTGCCGTTGCGGCGGAGCCTCTTATGCGCCGAAAGTCAATGTATCAAAGAGCGAACGGAGCGGAGGATCAGCGGCGAATCCTGTTTGAGCGAAGCGAGTTATGCAGCCGCCCGGAGCGGAGTGAGCTCATTCAATTAAAATGCCCGAGTAAGCGAGCGCAGGGTGCTGCCCGCTCCGGCGAAAT
>Ga0182240_100054_pt1 | contig 61302 bp, 58 predicted proteins | sample hydfrates4_PW_90_FD_145594 | JGI IMG/M metagenome (GOLD analysis project Ga0182240, IMG submission 145594) | Subsurface microbial communities from deep shales in Texas, USA - hydraulic fracturing test 4_PW_90 | ecosystem: Environmental > Aquatic > Deep subsurface > Shale gas/oil reservoir >...
TAGATTAAATGTGGAATTTATGGTATCCTTGCCTTGCATTTTTGTTCTCCTTTATTTTAGAGATTTGGGCAAGGACTACCCTTAATCTCTATTATAAAGGAGTTTTTTCTTGCATAGGCAAGATTTTCTATAATTTTTCAGGATTTTTTACAGTTTTTTATGATTATCAAGGTTATCTATGACTTGACAAATTAATTTTTTATTTATGCAACGCTAGTGAGGTGCTATAATTATGGCTGCCATGGGGCTAGACCTTATTACCGCACTTACTTCTGTTGCTGCAACTCTCGGCAATGTTGGACCTGGTTTGAATAAAGTCGGACCTACTGCAAATTATTCCTTTGTTCCGGGATTTGGAAAATATTTTTTGAGTTTTTTAATGATGTTAGGACGTCTTGAACTATATACTGTACTTGTGTTATTTCTTCCTAGTACTTGGAAAAATTAAAAAATTTAAGCAGGGTTGAGCCCTGCTTAAATTTTTAATAATTGTTTAAGTACAATCAGAATAACTCCTTGTAAATCAACTTCGACATTTATAATTGTGATGATATAATTGAATTAAAAATAATTAGAGAAAGAAGGTCTTACAGTGGGAAGTGTAACACTTGATAAAATACAGCAACTATTATCTTCTGGAGCTATAGCAATCCCGGAAGTTTTATTACGTTTATATTCGAAATTAAATATAAGTGATAAACAATTGGTCATTATATTACAGATACTACGATTTAGAGAAAAAGAAAATAATTTGTTTCCTTCTGTAGATAAAATTGCAGACACCATGTCAACAGACAGGGAAACAATAAAAGTTAATATGGCCCATCTCATGGAAAATGGCATTATTTCTATTAAATCTAATGAAATTGGGGTCAGCGAGTATAGATTTGACGGTCTATTTCAAAGATTAGCGGAAGAATGGGAAAAAAGTATAAATGAACTACCTAAGCATGATTTGGTTTTGTCTGAAACAGTAAAAAAAATCTATCCCATTTTTGAAAGAGAATTTGCCAGACCACTTTCTCCAATGGAAACAAGTCAACTAATTGAATGGTGTGAAGGAGACGGATTTAGTTCAGAATTAATTATAGAAGCCCTTAAGCGTTCAGTTCTACGTGGAGCATTGAATTTTCGATACATAGATTCGATCCTCAGACAATGGTATAAAAATGGGGTTACCACTGCAAAGGAAGCTGCTAACTTTGAACAGCGGATAAAAGAGCGTGAACCTGAATCTCAGAAAAACGTTAAGAAAGAATCAAAAAAAAGTAAATCCAAAGGTAAGTACAAGGATTTATATATGAATTGGGGTGGTTAATGTGTCTGATTTCTCAAAATGTAAGATCTGTAATGGTAAAGGTATCATTCTGAAAAATAATATAGCTTATAGGTGTAGTTGTGTTAAGCAGGAATTATATATGAAAAAGTTTATGAGAGCTAATTTGGCCGGTATGTTACAAAAACATACATTTGATAATTATAACTTTAAATATTACCCCGATATATATTGCCAGGAAACCAACTGTACTTATCATCAGGCGGCACAAAAAGCATATAATGCGGCACATAATTTTTGTAAAGAAATTGAAAGTGGAAATATGCATACTAGGGGACTTATGTTCTGTGGTTCTATCGGAAGTGGGAAAACTTTTTTGGCAGCTTGTATTGCTAACAGGTTGCTTTCTAAAGGTATAGAAGTATTATTTGCAGTAGTACCCGATTTGTTAGATACAATTAAAGCCACTTATGATCAGTCTAAAAATTCGGACTACGAAAGAGAAATAAACATTTTAGATAGTGCTAGAAACGTTCCATTACTAATATTAGATGATTTAGGAGTTCATAATTATACTTCTTGGACAAGGAATAAGATATACTCAATAATTAATTACAGAGTAAATATGGAACTTCCTACAATATTAACAACAAATGAAGATATGGAAACTTTAGAGAACTACCTGGGTGAAAGAACTACATCACGGATTTCTCAATTATGTAATATTTATATGCTTTATACTCCAACAGACATTAGAATAATTAAAAACAAGGAAAACAGGCACAAAAACTCAGCTCCTAGGTTATTATAACTTATTAAGAAGGTTATAGCTTAGTTCTATAACCTTCTTTTTTATGAATATGCTTTATTTTTGTAAAACATCCAATTTACTGATAATATTGACATTAAGTGCTAAGAATTATATCATTAAATTATAGTAATATTTCATAAATTTTTATAAAAATTTTTTCAAATTCCTACTGACATTTAAGGGTGGCGGAAAATATGGCTGTTTCCGAAATTAAAGAATCAAAAAAGGAAAATAGATTTGAATTAGATTACGAGACACTGAAGACCATATTAGATAATTCATTTGACGAAATTTATGTGACTAATGCTGATGGTGTGGTAGTTTATGTTAACAAGGCTAGTGAAAGGCTTTATGGAATGAAACCATCAGAACTCATAGGTAAAACTTCTCAAGAAGTTTCTGAAATAAATCCCTGGTCTCCAAGGCTTAGTCCTATGGTATTACAAAAAAAGAGACGGCTTACCATAGAGCAAAAAACATGTTTTGGTAAAACATTGGTTACTACAGCAACGCCTGTTTTTGATGACAATGGTAACATTAAACTTATTATTGAAAATTCTAGAGATATTACTGAATCTGAAGGTTTTAAACAGGAATTAGAAATTACAAAACAATTATTAAAACAACATAAACAAGAAGTTGAAGTATTAAGAAAAAAAGAGCTTAATATTCCTGATTTTATTGCCCGTAGTAAAGAGATGAAGGATATACTAAAACTCGTTCGGCACGTTGCCCTTGTAGATTCAACTATTTTGTTATTGGGAGAATCGGGAACGGGAAAGGGAGTACTTGCAAAACATATCCATAAAATTAGTAATCGTAAGGACGGGCCTTTTATTACTATCAATTGTGCCGCAATACCTGAAGAACTGATTGAATCAGAATTATTTGGTTATGAACGTGGTGCTTTTACAGGAGCTGATGGAAAAGGTAAAATAGGGCTCATTGAATTGGCTAATAATGGAACTTTATTTTTGGATGAAATAGGAGAAATTTCCCTCAAACTTCAAGCTAAGCTGTTACAAGTCATACAAGAAAATAAGTTTTATCCGGTAGGGGGACGGGAAGTAAAAAATGTTAATTGTAGAATAATAGCTGCTACAAACCGTGATTTACAAAAAGTTGTAAAAGAAGGGAGATTCAGAGAAGATTTATATTACCGCTTAAATGTAATAGAAATAAAGATTCCTCCATTAAGGGAAAGATCTGAAGATATAGTTCCTCTAATCTATTATTTCTTAAACAAATATGATAAAAAATACAAATTTAGCCATGAAATCTCACAAGAATGTATGGATATCCTACTACAATACTCATGGCCCGGGAATGTACGCCAACTAGAAAATTTAATTGAAAGATTAGTTGTGACTGTTCAAGATACAGTGATTGATACATGTCACCTTCCTAAAGTTATTTATCAAGCATTTAAACCTCAAAATTATATTAATTTCCCTGTACTTGTTCCCTTAGAGGAAGCTGTTGAAGAAGTTGAAAAAAAATTAATCATAAAAGCCTATAAACAATTGGGTAGTTCTTACAAGGTGGCAAAAGCTCTCAACATTAGTCAAAGTAAAGCTTCAAGATTAATTAGAAAGTACTGTAAGGACGAGTAATTTAAAATTAACTTAGGAAATTCAAAAAAAACTTAACAGGAAATTATAAAAAGGAAAAATCATTATTATTTTATATTACGTAACGGCACTTATCTAGAATTATAAATTTTTACTTTTTTGGTATGAAAATTGCTTTAATATGTTTTTATATTCTATTTACTAATACATTATTTAACTTTATATTTGATCAGAAAATCAATGAAACAGGTGACCTAATATGAAAATAGTTATTATAGGCGGAAAACTGCAAGGGGTAGAGGCGTCATATCTAGCAAAAAAAGCTGGATGGGAAGTTGTTATAGTCGATAAGAATGATTTTGTTCCTGCAAAAGGTCTCTGTGATGAATTTTACCAACTTGATATTTTAGATTGCGGAGAAAAATTTTTAAAACTTATAAAAAATGCTGACTTAATTATTCCTGCTATCGAAGATAAGCTAACTTTAGATTATTTGGATCAAATAGCAAAAAATAACGGGTTTCCACTGGCCTTTCAAGCTTTTTCTTATGATATTACTTCCTCAAAAAGACAATCTAATAATCTTTTTATGGAGCATGATATCCCAATTCCAAAGTATTTTCCTAAGTGTAATTTGCCACTTATCATTAAACCATCTGATTCAAGCGGTAGTCAGGGAGTTAGGAAAGTTCGCACTGTTAAAGAATTATCGGAATATTTGACGGAATCAAATTTAAATGAAGTCAACTGGATTATTCAGGAGTATGTTGAAGGGCAAATATACTCTTTAGAAGTAATCGGCTGTCAAGGGAAATTTATAACTTATCAAATTACAGATTTAGAAATGGACAACAACTATGATTGTAAGAGAGTAGCAGCACCTAGCAAACTAATACCTAATTTAGAAACACAACTTAGAAAAATGACAGAAAAGATTGCAAAACTTATAAACCTTAATGGTATTATGGATATAGAAGTTGTCAATCATAATGGTGATCTTAAAGTCTTAGAAATTGATGCCAGGCTTCCAAGCCAAACTCCTACAGTTGTTTTTAAATCTACAGGAATAAACTTTTTAGAGGAACTGTACAAAGTTTATGTACAAAAAAGTGTAGATAAACCAGATATCACCCCGAAAAAGGCTGTGATTTATGAACATATCTGCGTAACAAAAGAAGTTATAAAGACTTTAGGTGAACATATCATTGCAACTGCTAGTTCATTAAAGCTTAAAAAAGATTTTTTTGGTGCTGATGAAGCTTTAACTAATTATGTCCGCGGTTGTACCTCATGGGTAGCTACCTTGATTGTTACTGAATCAAATTTTTCTAAAGCTTGGGAAAAACGTTCTAAAGTAATTGAAAATATACAAAAACATTGTCATGTAGATACTTATTTAGATCCCATTCCTTAAAATACAGTATAGTAGAAATTGATAATAATGAGGAGTGTTCGAATAAGTTGACACAATCAAAGATATTCCAAACAGAGTTGAATATTAAAATCCTCTTATAAATAATAATACACGAGTGGCAGGATTGCTGTCACTCGTGTTTGTATTAGATAAAAAAGAAAGGAGCACTAAAGATGCCAATAACATGGACAGAAATTCAAAAAAAGAGATTAAAGGAACTAAATGCAAATGAAGAACAATTAAATATGTCATTCAAAGAAATCAAAGATCGTGATCGTATTTTTCAAAAAATAGAACGGTTGTTAGTGAATGATGCTAAAGAGCGTTTATTACAACTAAGATATTTCACTAAACGGCCTGCAATATGTGAGTTAGAAAGCAAGTTGGTACAAGCTCTACTTGAACATGATTTTGTTCAAGTTGTTACACCGATTATTTTGGCGAAAGGATTACTTGCTAAAATGACTATTACTGAAGAACATCCACTCTATTCTCAGGTCTTTTGGCTTGATGGCAAAAAGTGTTTACGCCCTATGCTTGCCCCCAACTTGTACTATCTATTACATGACTTAGTCAGGTTATGGGAAAAACCAATAAGAATATTCGAGATAGGTTCATGTTTTCGAAAAGAATCTCAGGGAGCTCAACATTTGAATGAATTTACAATGCTTAATCTTGTTGAACTAGGATTGCCAGAAGAGAACCGTCATGATAGGCTTAAAGAATTAGCTTCTTTGGTAATGAAAACTGTGGGAATAACCGAATATAAACTTACAACTACGACTTCAGCCGTTTACGGAGATACTATAGATGTAGAAGCTGGAATTGAACTAGGTTCTGGGGCAATGGGTCCTCATCCACTGGATGATAAATGGGGAATAGTTGATACCTGGGTGGGGATAGGGTTTGGATTAGAACGCTTACTCATGGTTAAAGAAGGAGGAAAAAACGTACAAAGAATGGGTAAAAGTTTATCATATTTGGATGGTGTGCGCTTAAATATCTGATAGACGTATTGCTAGAAGCTAATACCTTACATAAGCGCTACTTTGGCAGCGGGAGATCTTGTGGTTTTTTCACATACTAGTGATACAATTGAGCTTTTTTATTAGATAAGAAAAGTTGAAAATTTATCTTTTTTTCATAAATATATCAATTTTATGATCAGTAAAACAAACAAGAAGGGAGAACAATTATGACAAGGTTAAGCTCTAAAGATATTTATAATATCTCTGCTACTTTGAATGATTATAATAACGAATTAATGAGAAAGACGGGGTGTACTTTAAGTCAAATTGCGTCTTATGCTAGTGAATTTGATAATAGGGAAAAATGTTATAAGTTTCATAGCTTTAAGGTAGGGGTGATACCTATTACTTCTGGCAAAGGTGTAATTGAAGGCTTTTCAAAAACTATAGCAGATATTATAAGCTTTCTCGGATTTAAAACGTTTATTACACAAAACTTAGATGTCAGTGGACTGGCAGAAGCATTTGAAAAGGATGCAAACATAGTTATGCTTGCAGACGACAACAGGTTTGTTGCCATTAATCTTTATTCCAGAAAAGTAGTTGATAATGCTTACGCAACTGCTAAAGGATATGTAGCAGCTTTAAACTTAATGGTGGGAGGACTGAAGAAAAAAGATGTATTGTTAATAGGCGCAGGAAGGGTTGGAATCTGTGCTGCTCATACATTAGCCAAGCTAGGCGCAAATGTATCAGTCTATGATGTTAATTACAACACAAGTACTAAACTAGTCACTAACTTAAAAGTAAAGTATACTAACACAATTAAACTTATTGATGATTTAGATGATTCTCTGACAAGGTACAGGATAATATTTGATGCTTCTCCAGGTCAAGGATTTATTAAGGAAAAACACATCACTAATGAAACTTTCATAGCTGCCCCCGGTGTCCCCCTTTGCTTAAGCCCCGAAGTAATACCTGCAATTTCTGAAAGACTATTGCATGACCCATTGCAAATAGGTGTTGCAACTATGATTTATGATGCAGTAAGTTCAAGGTGACTTACTGCATTCAGTTTTGACTTATTTTTTAAAATAAGAAATGGCTTTTTTTAACTACTATAGGTTCATGAAACTGATGGATAGTACTTCAATATATATGGCATGGTTTTTGCTTATTAGTATTTATAGAAACAAAATTATAACACATTTCAATCAAAGTTTCCTTTTTTAACAATCTTTAGAAAATTAAGTCATTTGATTGTTAGGCTAGGAAACTTGACAGGATTCGTAACAGTATTAGTTGAAACCTGAGACTAGTTTTGAAGGGAGGTAAATATTCGAAATCAAATTTCAACTGAAATTGCTACCGAAAAGAAACAAGGACTAATAGTATATTAAACCATGCAACAAGGAGGACGAAACAATGGATACAAGTGCAATGCTTCATTTGGAAGAACTGAATCCAAGCAGGTCATTGTTGGAAAACAGTGAAAAAATTAAAGAGATTGTAACAACTTTACATGAATCAATTGATCTTGCATTCCTAAGAAATAAAATAAAGGAAATAGTAGAAACATACTACGATCTTGGGGAAGTAGTAGAAGTTTATGAGATATTCGGCGGATATATAAATAGAAGTTTTGGAATTTATGTAGAGAAAAACGGAGAGCGTTACGAATATTTTGTCAGAAAATATAAAAAGGGAATAACTGAAAAGGAAATTCTTTTTGAGCATTCCCTTATAAATTACTCAGTAGAACATGGACTTGAAATGGCAGCTGGAGTGATCCATGCTAGAGATGGTATGACATACGTGAAATTAACAGAGGAAGTAGATGGCAAGATATGTGTAGACTATTATGCGATTTATGAATATCTCTCAGGAGAAGATAAATATGCTTGGGATGACAATATTATGACTGATGGGGAATATGCAAGTGCAGCAGAAGTTCTTGCTACCTTTCACAATGCAGCAAAGGATTTTGACCCTAAGGGATTAGAAAGAGCTGAGCCGAAAATTATGGACTTTTTACCAACTCTACCTAAACTATACAAAGAATTCGCAAAATTGGAATTTAATAATAAATTCCATAAATATTATGTAAAAAATCTTGATAGAATTTTGGAAGTAATAGAAATCTCCCAAATTCCTCAAGCTGAGATCAGAAAAATGCCATTGGTTCCAATACATTGTGATTTTCATCCGGGAAACTTAAAATTTAAAGATAACAAGGCAGTAGGAATTTTTGATTTCGATTGGTCTAAAATTGACTTGAGACTTTTTGATGTTTGTCTTGCTTTGGCATATTGTTGTAGCCCATGGGAAGATGAAAAAGACGGAACTCTTCTACTGGATAAGTGTGAAATTTTCTTAAAATCGTATCAAAACAAATTAAAGGAATTAGGGGGACTTGAAACTTTTAATGAAACTGAAAAAAAGTATTTTCCAACAATGATGGCTGCAGCCAACATATATCTGATAAATTGGGATGTTACAGCTTATTACGATAATCCAACTTTAAATATCTACGAACAGAAGACATATCTGGTTCATAATGTTAAGCTCATGAATTGGATTGAAAATCATAAGAATGACCTTGCTTTACTTGTAAACAGTATTTAATTTACTTGATTAGGAGGGATTATCTATGGAATCTACTGCAACAAGGGCACAACAAATATTAATGAAAACAGAATTATCTCATGCTAAGAAAGGCTTAGTTTGGGGCGTGATTTCTGGCGCAACATGGGGGTTGGATGGAGTAATCCTGGGAATAGCCCTTGCTATGGCTCCATTTACAGGAGGAGCCACCCTTTACGCTGCTCCCTTAGCAGGTGCTTGCATGCACGACGGTTTTGCAGGCCTGTGGTTATTTTTTTACAACTTGTTCACCGGTAGATGGAAGGAATATGGACGGACGCTCCGGACTAAACCAGGCATGATAGTTTGTCTGGGAGCTCTTTTTGGAGGCCCAATTGCAATGTCTGGTTATTTACTAGGTATTACCATGGCTGGAGCTTCCTACTCACTTGCCATTACTGCCATGTACCCAGCCGTTGGCGCCATTTTAGCAGTTTTTATCCTTAAAGAGAAAATTACTCCGAGAGTTTGGATCGGAATTGCTATGTGCATAATTGGTGCTATTATTGTAGGGTATGTTCCTCCAGAAGGCGATACTTATCCGAACTTTTACCTTGGGCTTGCATTATCATTGCTAGCAACATTTGGGTGGGCATTCGAAGGCGTATTGTCAACTTTCGGAATGGATATGGCTGACCCTGATATAGCAATTGGTATTCGTGAAGCCACTTCATTTGTAGTATATCTTGTTGCAGTTCTACCTATATTTGCCGGACTAGCAATTTTCTGGGAAGCATTTACAACAAGCGCACTATGGATTGTTGCTCTTGCAGGTTTTATGGGAGGTCTTTCCTACCTTGGATGGTATAGAGCTCTCAATATGACCGGTGTTGGTCGAGCAATGGCGCTCAATATTACCTATGCTATGTGGGCAATTTTCTTTGGTTGGATATTAACAGACCTGCAAATTACTGTAAATCTCCTCGGTGGCGCTGGAATTATTACTTTGGGTACTATTTTAGTAGTAGCAAATCCTAAAGAGCTCTTAAACTTAAGAAATAGGTAAGAAATAGCAATTAAGGAGTGAATATAATGGCAAAAATTCCTATGAGATTCAGAATATTGCATTTAATGTCAGTATATGAAATGCTTTCAGACGAAGAAATAATGAAAGCATTAAAAGAGGAATATGGAACAGAGGGACAGTTAAAAAAATCAATCATAGATAGCCATCTTCAATCCATGAGAGCTGTAGGAATGATTGAAAATGCAGATGTATCTCTAGATGAAAACGACAACATTAAAATAAAGTACAAAATTACAGACTATGGGTTAAGTAGATTGAAGTATTTACCTAAAGGTTGGAAACCGGGGGTTCCTGATAGCCAAAACGTAAATGCTTAAAATAAGTACAGATGAAGTTATCTGCTTCTATTTCAAGAAGTAGATAACTTCATTAAATCTTTGAAAAAATCTTTAAAGGCTTGAATAGTTTAGAGACATAAAAGAAAGGAAGATTTTGATGAAACAATTTGCTAAATTCTTTACTCCGGAGCAAGTTAAGAGAGTGCATGAAGCATCATTAGAAATTTTGGAAAATGTAGGCATACAAGTTCAAAACAAAAAAGCTCGTGAAATATTTGTTAAATATGGATGTAAAGTGGATTCTCAATCAGCGCTGGTAAAAATTCCACACAAATTAGTTGAAAAATGCCGGGAATCATTTGTTCCAAAATATACTTTTATTGCTCGTGACCCCCAATTTGATCGAACGCTGCCGGATGACAGACCTGTTGTGGTTACAGCTAGTTCTGCACCTAACATTATTGATCCCAAAACAGGCAAAGAAAGGCGGGCTACTTCTACTGACATTGCAAATATTGCTTTTCTAATAAATGAACTTCCTGCTTTTGATGTTTTCTCAATTTCCGTATTAGCGAACGATGCTCCCAAAGATCAGGTCAGTATTTCTCGCTTCTACCCTGCGCTGAAAAACTGTAAAAAACCGGTAAGAAGCAATACTCCAACTATTAGGGATTTAGAGATGGTTCTTGATCTTGGGTACACTATTGCCGGCAGTAAAGAAGCTTACATGGAGCGTCCATTTATTAATCACCATTACTGTCCTGTTGTTTCACCCTTAACTATGGATGTAGAATCTACTGAAGCTGTGATTTATCTTACTGAAAAAGGACTACCGGTGTACGGAACAATAGTTCCCAATGCTGGTTTGACATCACCTATGAGCTTACTTGGAACATTAACCCTTGGGAATGCTGAGTTTTTGGCTTTAGCTTGTCTAATTCAGATGATTCGTCCGGGCGCTCCACTAATTTATGCTGTCTTGAGTACAGTTGCCGATATGAGAACAGGGGCATACGCTTCCGGTGCAATTGAAACAGGAATTTTACAGATGGCTCATACGGAAATGGCCAGATTCTATAATGTTCCTTCGGGTGGTTATATCGGTCTGACCAATGCGCAGACCACAGACGCCCAATCTGGATGGGAAACTGGTATGAATATCACCAGTGCATTGTTAGCTGGTGCTGATTTGTTTAATATGGGCGGACTCTTAGGTGGTCTAATGGCTTTTGATTACGCTAAGGCTATAATGGATAATGAAATGGCCATGATGTTGAAACAACTTAAACGCGGAGTAGAATTTAGTGAAAAAGAGCTTTGTCTTGACCTGATTAAAAAAATCGGACCTGGAGGTTCCTACATGGATTGTATGCATACTTTGGAAAATATGCGTAGCGTAGCTTTCTTCCCCAAGATTGCAGGTCGTGAAATGCGAGATCAATGGGAAGCTTCAGGGAAATTGGATACCCGCGACAGAGCTATGACGGAAGTCAATAGGATTATGTCTAAGGAAAATACTGCTAGATTCTCAGATGAATTGGATGCTAAGATTCGGTCACGTTTCCCTGGCTTGGTTGCTGGTGATGTTAAGTGGGAAGAATGATAGTATATTAGATTAATTTAAAAATGAGAAAATAATTAGATGCTCCCTACTATTCCGGGTAGGGGGCATCTTTATGAAAAGAAAGGAGAGCTTGTCAAAAATGGCTTTGGTAATGCTTGATTATGATGGCGTGATTGTGAATACACTAGAAATTCACGTATCAAATTTATTAGAAGCTTTTCATGAAAATGCCTTTTATAAAGTGAATTCAGCCGAGGAAATTTTGAAGTTATATGAACGTAATGTTTATCAGTCTCTGGCAGATTTGGGCTTGAATGATCTACAAATTAATCAGATATTTGATAGTTATGAAAAAAAACAAAACATGTATCTTGATAGTATCGAGATTTTTAATGGTATCGCTGATTCTTTACGGGAAATTGCTCGGAAGAATAAAATCTATATAATTACTTCAAATGTTGCTAGTACCGTAATCTATGTTTTGAAAAAACATGGGCTGACATGGATTGAAAATGTCTTAGGTTCCGAAACAGAAAAAAGTAAGATAAAAAAAATCCGAAAAGTAATGACATGGCATCCTGAATTAACCGCCTATTATGTGGGTGATACCAAAGGAGACATATTTGAGGGTCAGACAGCTGGCGCGTATACTATTGGTGTGGCCTGGGGATGGCATGATGTCCAGAAACTTTTAGAAAGTTGTCCTGATTATATAGTTCATACTCCTCAAGAATTAGCACATTTATTTCAAAGTAATAGTGACTTAATAAAGTCAGAATTGACTTATTAGTTCTTTGAATGTTTTAACAGCTGATTTAGCTGGTAATTACAACGTTTACTTATTTTACTTAAATAACTTAAATTGTGGAATATGGAACTTTCAAAAAATGGGAAATTTGAAAACAAATTAAATCCAAATGGCACGTTTTTTGCACTTATACTAATATGATTAATATTTTAATATTTCAGAAGGGAGGAACAATTTAGTCTAATATTTTTTCATTACACGATAAAAAATTAGAAACAGTTGGGAGGGGTTTGCCTTGACAGTTAGAGGTTTCCATGCTGGTTCCACCCGTATGGAAGGAATTGGATTGAAAATGTTTACAGAAGATGAACTTTATGATATACATCTGGCTTCGCTAGATGTACTTTGGAACGTTGGAGTAAAAGTTGAAAGTGAAGAGGCAAGAGAAATATTTTATAGTAATGGCTGTGTTTTAGACCCTGAAACACATATAGTTAAAATTCCTGCACATCTTGTAGAAGATGCTATTCGTTCCATTCCAAGCACTTTTAGAGCTTGTGGAAGGGACCCCAAAAATGATTGGATTAATGAAGGAAATAGAACAGGTTTTGTTAATTTTGGTGAGGCCGTTCAGTTGATTGACCCCTATACTAGAAAAATGAGAAAGCCTACTAAGAAAGACTGTGATGATGTTGCTCGAGTATGCGATGCTTTAGATCAAATAGTAATTTTTGAAAGAGCATTAGCACCTGCTGAAGTGGATCCAGACGTAGGTCAAGTACATGTTGCAGAATCATTTTATAATAACTGTACTAAGCACGCATATATAGGTATGAACCGTCCTGAGAATATGCGAGCAGTATTTAAGATGGGCGCAGTTGTTGCTGGAGGAGAAGATAAATTTAGAGAAAGGCCTCTTTTCTCTCAGAGTACTGACCCTGTTAGCCCACTTTTGCATTCAAAAGGTGCTACTGATACCTTAATTCAAGCAGTAAGGTTAGGAGTACCTGCAAAAATTAATTCTATGGGACTAATGGGTGGTACAACCTGTGTTAACCTAGCAGCATCGTTGGTTACACACAACTGTGAAATGTTGAGTATGTTTGTTTTAGCTCAGTTAGTACGTAAAGGACACCCTATAGTATATGGAACTTCTACTGCTCTTATGGATTTAAAAACTACACTTGCTTCCGTCGGTACACCTGAACTTGCATTATTCAGTGCTGCAGTAGCAAAAATGGCTCAATTTTATAAAATTCCAAGCTGGGTTGCCGGTGGTTAGACAGATAGTAAAGTACCCGATGCTCAATCAGCCCACGAGTTCACCCTAACCGCTTTATTACCAGCGTTAGCAGGTGCTAACATGATATATGGTTTAGGTATGCTCGAAGGCGGATTGACCTGGGATTATGCTCAATTAGTTATGCAAAATGAGATGGCTAGAATGATATTACACTGCGTAAAAGGTGCGCCTGTAAATGACGAAAAGTTGGCTTTAGATGTAATCTCAGCGGTAGGGCCCGGTGGAGAGTACATCAGCCATGAGCATACATTTAAGCACTTTAGAGAGCTATCTCAAACTGAACTGATTGACCGAAGAAGTCGTCAAGAATGGGAAGCTAGGGGAAGTAAGGATATTGTTGAAAAGTCTTATAAAAAAGCAATTGACATTCTGGAAAATCATAAAGTTGAACCGCTTCCGGATCATATTCAGAAGGAACTAAAGAGAATTGTAGAAGAAGCAGAAGCCGAAACTGCAGAAATTAAGGCTAAAGAAAAAGAAAAGTCAAGGAAAAAGAGTAAATTTTAAAAAGTGGGAGCTGGCAAAAACCAGCTCCTGCAAAATATTGTAAAAATTTAAGATTGGGGGATTAATTTTTATGGATGAAAAAGTTATAATTGATTCTTCCATAAGCCTAGAGCATATAGGTAAAATATACAGTATGATAAATGAAATCCCTTTTTTTACAGAAAAAAATGCAAGGATAAATCGTATTGAGACATTACCCGGTGGACTAACAAATTATAACTTTAAAGTAACAATAGATGATGTTACCTATGCTGTGAGGGTTGCCGGGCCAGGTACAACGGAATATTTGAACCGTCCAGCAGAAAAACATAATGCTCAAATAATGTCTGACATAGGCATCAATGCTCCCATAATCTACTATAACGATAAAACAGGTGACCAGGTATGTAAATATATTGATAACAGTATAACCCTTCATATACCTGATTTTCAAAAGGAAGAGAAATATTTACAAAAAGCTGCAAAAGTATTCTATAAATACCATCATTGTGGCAAGGAATTTATGACACGGTTTGATCCTCTTAAAGAGGCGGAAACATATAATAAATTATTAATTGAAAAGAAATTTGAGTTTTATGATGGTGCAGAAAAAATGAGGGAAAAATTAGAAGACATAAAGCAATTATTTAAAGTTCGTCCTCCAGAGCTTGCGCCATGTCACAATGATCCGCTCTGTGAAAACTGGCTTGATGATAATAAGAATTTTTATTTAATTGATTGGGAATATGCAGGAATGAATGATCCCATGTTCGATCTCGGAGCTTTGTCACTTGAGGCAGAGTTAACTGAAGAACAAGAAAGATTTTTATTAAGGGAATATTATGGCGAGGACATTACTGAAGAGCAATACGCTCAGTTAGTAATCAACAAATTTTTATGCGATGCTCTCTGGTCTTTCTGGGCAGTACTGCAAATCGCTACCGGTAAATCCAGAGATGAATATTGGCCATACGGGTTGAATAGATTTAATAGAGCTTTCAAGTTGATAAATAATGGAAGTTTGGATAAATCTATCGAAATCTTAAAAAATGGCAGTTCAAATAGTAAATGTGCTAGTTGCGGATAATTATTTGAAGTATTGTGTAATAAAAAATATAATTAATCTTTAGAATTTTTATCTTGACTACAGTTTAAAATATCGATATACTTAAATTAACTAAAGAATAAGATATAGAAAATAGCATATCTTCGGGACGTAGTAATACGTCTCGTTAGAGAGTGGTGAAGCTCTCCAATGATCGGTATATTTTTTACCGTACTTTGGAGAGCTTTTTGTTTTATATATTTTTTGTATCCTAGTCAATAATGACTTATCCCAATCAGATTTGACTTATTAATTTATAGATAAAATTTGTAGGCAAATTTATTAATGCCGTTGATACAAGCAAAATTTATTTCACTATGGCTGGTATGATTTTTGCACCTTCGTTTAGAGAGAAAGTATTTTGAGGAGGTGCATACTTACATTAAACTGTAAACATTTCAATTCTTTTAATTCTTTCGTCTAATAAATGTAGTAGAAAAATGGGAGTTGATGGAACTTTGGAAGAAGATGCAAATAAAATTCAACGTTCTATTCAGGAATATGTTCCTGGTAAACAGGTTACTTTGGCGCATGTAATTGCTCACCCTCTAAAAAATATTTTTGAAAAATTAGGATTACAGGAATGTGGGGCCATAGGTATTCTCACCCTTACTCCGGGAGAATCAGCAATTATAGCTGCCGATATAGCTACAAAGGCTGCAGAAGTTGAAATAGGTTTTTTAGACAGGTTTACAGGGGCGCTGGTAATTACAGGAGATGTGGCAAGCGTAGAGACAGCCTTGACTGAAGTTAATACGGTATTGGAAAACTTGCTTAAATTTACACCTGCGAGGATTACCAAAACATGAGAAGAGGACGAATAATGCTCATCGGAGCAGTAGGAGCAGGAAAAACAACTTTACTTAATGCTCTAAATAAAATAGATGAACCGGCTTCCAAGACTCAAGCCTTAGAATATAATACTTGTTCCATCGATACTCCTGGTGAATTCATGGAAAATCCAAATTATTACAGCGCGCTATTTTCAACTTCCCTGGAAGCAGAGATACTATTGTTTGTCCAAGATGCTACTAAGAAATTATCTATATTCCCACCAGGGTTTGCCCAGGCTTTTTCCAAACGTGCAGTAGGTGTAGTAACAAAAATAGACCACCCAGATGCAAATGTTAAGCAGGCCAAAGAAATGCTAAAAAAAATAGATCTTAATGGTCCTATCTTAGCTGTATCTGCTTTTACAGGTGAAGGTATTGAAGAATTAAGAAAATTATTAAATTGGGGTTAAGGAATCGAAGGGAGGCCTGTTAATGATCTTAAAGGCAAAAATATATAACAACCTTTTCAAATTTAATTCCGTAAAAGAAGTACTGGCAAAAGCCAGTGAACCTAAATCCGGCGACGCACTAGTAGGAATAGCAGCACAATCTGCCTCAGAGCGAGTAGCTGCCAAACTGGTTTTAAGTAACCTGACTTTAAGAGATATCTATGAAAACCCTGTTATACCGTACGAAGAAGATGAGGTCACTCGAGTAATCTATGACAACTTAAATTTAACAATCTACAACAAGATCAAAGGCTGGACTGTGGGAGAACTGCGTGAATATATTCTTGACCATGATACAACAAATGAAGATATTTTAAATATTAGCCGCGGTTTAACAAGTGAAATGATCTCTGCCGTAGCAAAATTAATGTCAAATATGGACCTTGTTTATGCTTCTAAAAAGATTCGTAAAGAGGCACACTGTAATACAACTATCGGAGTTGAAGGGACCCTGGCTTTTAGAAATCAAGCCAACCACCCAACTGATGATGTCAATGGAATCATGGCATCTGTAAAAGAAGGACTAACCTTTGGCTCGGGAGATGCAGTAATAGGAATTAACCCGGTCGATGACAATGTTGATAAAACATACAACATCCTCCAAACAATTAAAGAATTTATGGAAAAATGGCAAATACCTACACAAAATTGTGTCCTGGCTCATGTTTCAACACAGATGAAAGCAATAGAAAAGGGAGCGCCGGCAGACTTAATTTTCCAGAGTATTGCCGGAACCCAAAAAACCAATGAAGCATTTGGAGTTAGCGAAGCTTTGCTTGATGAAGCATACGCTCTGGCAAAACTGAAAGGAACCGGTACCGGTCCCAACCTGATGTATTTCGAAACAGGACAAGGTTCGGAAGTATCTTTGAACGCTCACCATGGAGTTGATGAACAAACATTAGAGGCCAGAACATATGGATTTGGTCGTAAATTTAATCCTTTCATGGTCAACAACGTATCGGGATTTATCGGGCCGGAAACCATCTATAGCGGCCGGGAAGTTATCAGATGTGACCTTGAGGATCTTTTTATGGGTAAACTCCACGGACTGCCAATGGGTATTGCCCCATGCTATACCAACCATATGAATGCAGACCAAAATGATCAGGAAATAGGTACAATGCTTTGCGCCATGGCCGGCTCCTTTTACTTCATGGGAGTTCCAGGTGGAGACGATGTAATGCTCAACTATCAGGATACCAGTTACCATGATGATGCCAGTGTCAGGGAAATTTTAGGCCTAAGACCGCTTCCTGAATTTGAAAAATGGCTGGAAAAAATGGGACTTATGGAAAATGGCCGGCTAACTAAAAAAGCTGGTGATCCGTCCATATTTGACAAATAAGTGGAGGTGAAAAAATGGCAGTAAATAACCAGCAAATGGAAAAGATGATAATTGAAAGCGTTATAAAAGAGCTTGCTAAAAGAGGCGTACTGGACAGTCAATCATATAATACCTCTCAACAAAAATCATTTGCTCAGTGTGAGGAAAAAAACAAAGCTCAACCAAGTGAAAAAACGGCAACTCAGTGTGAAATACAATCCGACGAAGAAATTCTCACACTTCCCGACCTTAGTGATGTATGGGTTCCCGAACCTGAAAATTTAGAAGCAATTAAAGCTATGAAAAAAATAACTCCTGCAAGAATAGGACTTTACAGATCAGGAGCAAGGCAGAAGACCAATTCGTGGCTGAGGTTTTTAGCAGATCATGCAGTAGCTTTGGATGCAGTCTTTATGGATGTATCGGAAGAAGTCTTACAAAGTGCAAATCTATTCAGTGTTCAAAGTACAGCAAGTGATAAGGAAGAGTTTTTGAAAAACCCGGACACCGGAAATAAACTTTCTGATGAAGCAATTAAGATAATTAAAGAAAAGTGTGAAAGGGATGTACAGGTTCAAATAATTATATGTGATGGTTTGAGTTCAACAGCTATTGAAACTAATATACCTGATATCTTACCAGCTGTAATGCAGGGACTAAAAGCTGCTGGAATAAAAGTTGGAACACCTTTCTTTATTAAAAACGGTCGAGTAAGAATTATGGACCACGTAGGTGAAGTACTAAACCCTGAAGTAATACTTGAGTTTATCGGTGAACGTCCAGGATTAGGAACAGTAGAGAGCATGAGCGCCTACGTCTGCTACAGACCAAATAAAAATACCGTTGAAGCTGACCGCACAATGATTTCTAACATTCATAAAGGTGGAACTCCACCTGCGGAGGCAGGAGCTCAACTAGTTGATTTAATTAAAAAGATTCTGAAATATAAAGCCAGCGGTATAAATCTCAATAAAAAAATGTAATAAGGATACACAAAATACTGTAAAAGGTGGTGTGAAAAGTCGAAAATACTCAAAAAGAATCCATAATTAGCGTAGGAATTGACATAGGTACTACCACCACCCAGCTTGTTATTAGCCGCTTAAAAATTAAAAATTTTGCTTCCGGTATGGTTATGCCGCGTATGGAAATTACCGATAGAGAAGTATTGTACCGCAGTGACATACATTTTACCCCTATTTTGAACCATGACCTTATAGATGCTACAGCAGTTTCCATGATTGTGGAAAAGGAATATCAACGGGCCGGATTGAGTTCAACAGAAATTGACACGGGAGCTGTCATAATTACCGGTGAAACGGCTAAAAAGGAAAATGCAAAAAAGATTCTGGAAAAAATGGCGGGACTTGCCGGAGATTTTGTAGTAGCCACTGCAGGAGTCAATCTGGAGTCTATCCTGGCCGGCAAAGGTTCTGGTGCCTCAAGCTACTCCAAAGAGAAACATGTAATTACTGCAAATATTGACATAGGTGGAGGTACTTCCAATATTGGAGTATTTAAAGAAGGACAGACATTGGATACCGCATGTATAAATATTGGAGGTCGTCTAATAGAACTAGAAAAAAACAGTGACAAAATTACTTACATTACTGAGCCGGCAAGGAGGGTACTTAAAGAGTGCGGATTATCGTTAGTAGTAGGTGAAAAGATAACTTTTGGGGATCTGAAAAAAATTACCGCTACAATGGCTCAATCTGTATTAGAAACGGTTACTACTCGGGAATTATCAAGTTTGACCAGCGAACTAATGATGACACCTCATTTGCGACTGGATTATCACATTGAAAAAATTAGTATCTCCGGCGGAGTAGCGGATTATGTTTATAACAATTACCGACCAATTACTGTTTCAGACGTTTCTAAGTATGGGGATATTGGCCCCTTATTAGGTTATTCAATAAGAGAAACTTTTCAAAGTCAAGGAATTGCTTTGATTAAACCTGCCGAAACCATTAGAGCAACAGTGATTGGCGCTGGAATTCATTCCGTGAATATTAGTGGTAGTACTATTCACGTTAATGAAACCACATTACCGTTACGAAATATTGCTGTAATATCTCCATTTCCGGGGGAAGTACCCCAATCAGTTGAAGACATAACATCAATTGTCAGGCGCGAAGTAGAGAGATTAACATTAGACGGTTCTGTTCAGTATCTAGCATTGGCTATCAAAGGACCAAAAACCAATACCTTTACTGATATTCAGGTCCTGGCAGAAGGAATAGCTAAAGGAATGAAAGATTATCTCCGTGATAAAAAGCCCTTGATATTAGTACTTGAAATGGACTGTGGCAAGGTGTTGGGACAGTGTTTGGAAATAATACTAAAAAATTCTGTGGAATTAGTCGTTATCGATCAGGTAAGTGTCAACGAAGGTGACTATATCGATATCGGTAAACCTATTATGGGAGGAATAGTAGTACCTGTAGTTGTTAAAACATTAGTTTTTGAAAATCCGGGAATTAAAGATTAGGGTGATTTAAAAAGGAGGTTTGATGGTATGGCAGTTATGGAACCCATTAAGGCTAATATCTTAGCAGTTAAATTTATTCCAAATGTTTCTCCAAATCTTGCAGAAAGTATGAAGTTAACACGGGAACAAAGAAGTATAGGTATGTTTACTTGTGATATAGACGATGTTGGTTATACGGCGCTGGATGAAGCCACTAAAAAAGCCGTAGTAGATGTTGTATATGCAAGATCATTTTATGCAGGTGCAAAACATGCTTCAGGTCCTTTATCAGGTGAATTTATTGGCATTTTAGCTGGGCCTAACCCGGCCGAAGTAAAAGCAGGATTGGCTGCTGCTATTCAGTGCGCAAAAGAAGACGCTTTTTTCTACACTGCAGATGAAGCAGGGGAGATTGCATTTTTTGCTCACACTATTTCTAGAACGGGCTCTTATCTCTCCAAAGAAGCCGGCATTAACGAAGGAGAATCGTTAGCTTACTTAATTGCTCCACCCTTGGAATCGGTTTATGGAGTAGACGCAGCGCTAAAGGCCGCAGATGTAACAATGGCATTGTGGTATGGCCCCCCTGGCGAAACTAACTTTGGTGGTGCTTTATTAACGGGTTCTCAAAGCGCCTGTAAGGCAGCTGCAGAAGCATTTCGTGACACAGTAATCAGTGTAGCACGTAATCCTAAAGACTATGAGGGATAATGACATGGTATTTAGAATCTGCTGTTACCGGGGAGGTGAATAAAGATGAGAGTAATCACTGAGGTTGAGCTCAGAGAAAAGTATAAAAAGTCACAGTTTTCAACATTCCATTTGCCGCAAGGATGCCGACTTACACCTGCAGCTGCTCAATTTTTAAGTGAACGTAAGATCCAAGTAATTACAGACGAAAATTCAAAGCTAGAACTCAAGGTACAAGAGAATGAAGCAAAAGATAATGAAAAAATTCAAAATCAACATCAAACTGAAAATTTAAAAACTGAAAAAAAAGAAGTTGCAAAAAAACCTGAGCATATGACTCACCTCAGAGGCAAAACTCTTGTAGCAAAAAATCATCCCCGAATCAAATTCAGAGGTAAGGTAGACACACTTGAAGCTCTATTAATATCCACCATAATAGATGTGGAAAAATTAGGATTATCTGATTTGGCGCGTGATTTACGAGAGTTTTTGCAGTATGTTGCGAATATGATGCGAGCAGAGGTAATGGAAGAAACTTTACCTCCATTAAGTATTCGCAGTTGGTCTGAAAAGGAAATTCGGGAAATTTCTCATAATCCCCAAAGATATTTCGGTATAAAACACTTTATGCCCAAACCGGAACATGGCAAGCTAATTGCTCAATTAAATTATATCCGTACGCAATGTAGGGAGTTGGAGGTAGCAGCGCTTGATGCATTTTACAGTTCTGATGGCAAGGTGGAAAGAAAAGATATCCTGCAAGCTGTAAATCGATTTAGCAGCTTGCTTTATGTAATGATGGTAGGATTAATGTCCGGGCACTACAAGGTTGGATGCTAAGATGGGAGAGTAATAAACGTGGATAACTTACAACATGCTGATGAATTAATTAGAAAATTCCAGAATACGTTAGCTAATCCTCTACCTGTGAAAAAAGGCAAAAAACTATACACTGGAGTGGACCTTGGCACAGCATATATTGTATTATCCGTAATTGATGAAGACGGAATACCCGTTGCAGGTGCAATGCAGTTTGCGCAGGTTGTAAAAGACGGAATAGTTGTTGATTACATGGGAGCATTGGACATCGTCAGGGAGCTTAAAACAGAGCTGGAAAACCGGTTGGAGCGTGAACTTAAAATTGCAGGCGCAGCTTTTCCTCCAGGTACTGAAGAAGGGGTTCAGAAAACAATTACTTATGTGGTTGAAGGGTCAGGAATGGAAGTTGTGACAATGATTGACGAGCCAACTGCAGCAAATAATGTTTTAGGCGTTACTGATGGGGCTGTAGTGGATATAGGCGGAGGAACTACCGGAACAGCAATTTTAAAAGACGGCGAAGTAGTTTACGTTGCGGATGATCCCACTGGTGGAACACACCTTAGCCTGGTTATCGCCGGAGCATATAATATAACATTTGAAGAAGCCGAGAAAATAAAAAAAGACCCGGAAAAACAAAAAGAACTGTTACCGGTAGTAAAACCGGTAATGCAGAAAATGGGGAGTATTATTAAAAAGCATATTCAAGATCACGATGTAGACGTTATTTACCTAGCAGGCGGGACCAGTTGTTTTCCGGGAATAGATAAAATTATTGAAAAAGAGGTTAACATACCGGTATCTATACCCGTTAACCCTTTCCTTGTAACTCCGCTGGGTATCGCTTTAAGTGTTCTCGGAGAATAAAAGGGAGCCTGAAAATATGGGGTGATTAAGTGAGAATAGGCAAAGTAATAGATAATGTCTGGTCAACTCGGAAAGATGAATCCTTGGTAGGTACAAAATTTATGATTGTCCAGCTCATGGATAACCTGGGGGAGTTTAATGGCAACATCATAGTGGCTGCCGACCTGATAGGTGCAGGTATTGGAGAAAAGGTTTTGATAACCCAGGGTAGCTCGGCAAGACGTATGGAAGGACTTGAAAATACTCCTATCGATGCCATTATTGTCGGAATAATCGACGAAGAAAAAGAGGAGTCTTGATAGAGGTGGTCAAGATGCATGAAATTATAATAGAAAAAATAAAAAATGCCGGGGTTGTTGGAGCTGGCGGGGCCGGTTTCCCTACCCATGTCAAAGTTTCTGCCAACGCCGAGTATGTAATAGTAAACGGAGCTGAATGTGAGCCTTTAATAAAAGTAGACCAGCAATTAATGGATGTTATGGCAGATAAAGTGGTACAGGGGTTACTAACCGTAATGGAAATTACCGGGGCACAAAAAGGCATAATTGCCCTCAAGGGTAAATATAAAGAAGCAATTAACTCTTTAGAAAAAGAAATCAAGGGTAAACCAATTGACTTATTCATTTTACAAGATTTTTATCCTGCGGGAGATGAACAGGTAACCGTATACGAGGTACTGGGCCGTGTGGTACCCGAAGGTGGAATCCCCCTCAAAGTAGGCTGTGTAGTTACTAACGTTGAGACATTGATTAATATCGTGGGTGCACTGGCAGAAAAATCGGTAACTGACACATACCTTACCATTACAGGCAATGTTCCTGACCCTGTAACCGTTAAGCTACCAATAGGGACACCTGTTGTTGAAGCTGTAAAATTAGCGGGACGAAATAATTTACAGGGCATGACAGTTATAGACGGCGGTCCCATGATGGGGAAAATTGTAGAGGACTTTTTACAACCTATTACCAAGACTACCAAGGCATTGATAGTTCTGCCAATAGAACACCCGCTTGTACAAAAAAGAGTTCTACCTATGAAACATATCGTAAAACAATCCAAAGCCGCCTGTATTCAGTGCAGGCGCTGTACTGATCTCTGCCCGCGGTATCTTTTGGGACATAATTTAGAACCCCATAAAATCATGAGAAGCCTTAATTACGCCAGCAATGAGGTAGAAACAATGAAAATGGCATTCTTATGTTCGGAATGCGGTGCATGTGAGCAGTATGCATGCCCCATGTTTCTCTCTCCCCGCCGTGTCAATGCAGCGCTTAAAAGTGAACTTGCCAAAAAAGGTATCAAAGGGAATGCGACTCAAGAAACACCAACAGTTAGAGTTAACAGGGAATTTGTAAGAATTCCCGTCAAGCGCTTGAAGATTCAACTTGGATTAACTAAATATGATCATCCCGCTCCATTAAGAGATGTAAATTACAGTGCGCGTGTTGTGCGCATACCGCTTACGCAGCACGTCGGCAAGCCCAGTATCCCTGCAGTGAATATCGGTCAAAGCGTGAAAAAAGGAGATCTTATTGCAACCGTACCTGACGAAGCATTAGGTGCCAGTATCCATGCCAGTATTTCCGGAACAGTAAAAGAAATATCGGACTATATAGTCATCGAAAGAGAAGGGGGGAGCAAGTGATGATCAGGGCAATAGGTTTAGTAGAGTTTAACAGCATTGCCAGGGGAATTGAGGCAGCCGATAAAATGGTGAAATCTGCACAGGTTGAGTTGATTCAAGCCCGCACAATTTGCCCCGGAAAATATATAGCTCTTGTTAGTGGCGATGTGGCGGCGGTGGAAAATTCAATAGAGACCGGAATAAACGCAGGTGACTCATTTGTAGTTGATGACTTTATACTACCGAATGTTCACCCATCCGTCATACCTGCCATTACCGCAACCACATTTACTGATGAGCTTAAAGCATTGGGAGTTATAGAAGTCTTTTCAAGTGCATCCTCAATTGTGGCTGCAGATACCGCAGTGAAGGCAGCTGAAGTAGATTTAATAGAAGTACGCCTAGGGATTGGGATTGGCGGTAAATCCTTTGTTACCCTCACAGGTGATGTAGCAGCAGTTAAAGCTGCAGTGGAAGCAGCCTCACAAAGTGTCATAGAAAAAGGAATGCTGGTTAATAAGGTTGTAATTCCATCACCCCATAAATATCTTGCTCCGTGGATTTTATAAAGATTGAGATTGAAAGGAGGTTAACTAGACAGTGAAGAGATTAATAACAGTAAATGAAATTAAAAAACTGTGTGAAACAGGAAAGAAAGAATTATGTATTGAACCGGGAACTATTATCACTCCGGCTGCTAGAGATACTGCCGAAGAATATGAGATTAAAATTAAAGAAGGTAGTAGCTCTGAAATAAATACAAATGAAGTTGATCATGGCACTGAAAAAGCAAAACCGGTTAATAACCAAAACAATTCTGACTCTATCCATAATTCCGCTGTTGATCCTAACCTTATTGCAAAAATTGTTAGAGAAGTGATGAAATTTCTTCCCGGTTCACCAAAAAACTTAGTCAAAGAAGCTGATCCAAGCGGCCTGCGACTTGTAAAAGGAAATTCCATAGTTTGTGAACGTTTTAATACCGGTAACCCTAACGATAAAGTGGGAATTAAAGAAATACTTACCATTAAGGAAAGTCCCAATATGGCCTCCGGCTTTATGACCCTTGAAGATACCAGTTTTTCTTGGGACTTAAAATATGAGGAAATCGACTATATTGTTGAAGGAACTTTGGAAATGACTGTTAACGGTAAAACTTATCGTGGCGAGGCAGGAGACGTATTCTATCTACCGAAAGATACTACTGTAACCTTCTCTACACCTAATAAAGTTAAGTTCTTCTTTGTCACATACCCCGCCAATTGGGCGGAATTATCAAATTATGAAAAATAACAAGGAGGTAAATAATTATGCAACAGCAAGCATTAGGAATGATAGAAACCAAAGGATTAGTAGGCTCAATTGAAGCAGCAGATGCAATGGTAAAAGCGGCTAATGTCTACCTGATAGGTAAAGTGCATATTGGTGGAGGTCTGGTTACCGTAATGGTCAGGGGAGATGTAGGAGCAGTCAAGGCAGCTACCGATGCCGGAGCAGCCGCCGCCCAGCGTGTAGGAGAACTCATTTCTGTACACGTAATTCCAAGACCCCATGGTGACGTTGAAATGATACTTCCTGACGATTATAAGAAGTTTGAAAATAAATAGTAGGTAAAGTTCAAATAAATCAAAATCAAGGAGGTTTACCAAATGAAACAGGAAGCATTGGGAATGATTGAAACTAAAGGTTTGGTCGGGTCTATTGAAGCTGCGGACGCCATGGTAAAGGCAGCTAACGTATATTTAATAGGAAAAGTACATGTTGGTGGAGGTCTGGTTACCGTAATGGTCAGGGGAGATGTGGGAGCAGTTAAAGCAGCCACAGATGCCGGTGCAGCCGCCGCCCAGCGTGTAGGAGAACTCATTTCTGTACACGTAATTCCAAGACCCCATGGTGACGTTGAAATGATACTTCCTGACGATTATAAAAAAGTAGAAAAGTAAGGAATTTTTAATAGGGGTTGAGGATTATGCAACAACAAGCGCTGGGAATGATTGAAACCAGGGGGCTTGTAGGTTCTATCGAGGCAGCTGATGCAATGGTAAAAGCAGCTAACGTATATTTAATAGGAAAAGTACATGTTGGTGGGGGTTTGGTTACCGTAATGGTCAGGGGAGATGTGGGAGCAGTTAAAGCAGCTACCGATGCGGGAGCAGCTGCTGCCCAGCGTGTGGGTGAATTAATTTCAGTACACGTAATCCCCAGACCTCATACAGACGTTGAAATGATACTTCCCCAACCACCAATCCCCGGTCAACCTGATCCAAGTGATATAAATAATGGAAAAGAAGAAGATTTACCACCTACAGCTAAAAAAGCAAATGCTGCTCCTGACGCAATAACTTTTGAAAATAAGACGGATCAGCCTACAGCAGAACAGGTAGATATTGAAAGTAAAGAAACCGGGTTAGCGGAGGATAATGAGGGTGAGGAAGAAAATCAAGATGAATTAGAACTATTTACAGAAGAACAACTTCAGTCCCTTACGGTAGAAGAACTGCGGAAGCTTGCCCGTAAAACTGAAGGGATAGCTATTCAGGGGAGAGAAATATCTCGCGCCAATAAAGAACAATTAATTACGGAAATTTTAAAGGCAAATCCTTCCCCTAAAAGCTTGAGAGAGGGTGATTAAAAGTGGCTTTGGATTACGACCTAAGTTCTATCCAGGAAGCTAGAGATGTAGCACGCAAGGCAAAGGAAGCTCAACTTATCTTTTCTGAGTACACAGAAAAAGAGATAGATAATATATTAGTCGCCATGGTAAAGGCAGTAGAAAATAATGCAGAATGGCTAGCGCGCATGGCTGTAGACGAAACCAAATACGGAGTTTTTGAGCACAAGGTCATCAAAAATCTTTTTGCTTCCAGGGATGTATATGAGCATATCAAGAATATGAAAACCAGGGGCATAATTAAAGAAGATCAGGAAAAAAAGGTTATAGAAGCAGCAGTTCCGGTAGGTGTAGTTTTGGGAATTGTTCCTACAACAAATCCCACTTCCACCATAATTCACAATGCTTTATGCGCAATAAAAGCGGGTAATGCAATTGTTTTTGCTCCTCATCCGAATGCTGTCAGATGCAGTAATGCAACTGTGCAAGTTTTACACGAAGCAGCTGTTAAGGCAGGAGCGCCCGAAGGTATCATTGGCAGTATTTCAAAAATTACCATGAAAGCTACAGAAGAACTAATGCACCACGATGATATTTCAGTTATAGTTGCCACCGGTGGCTCGGGAATGGTAAAAGCGGCATATAGCTCAGGTAAACCAGCATTAGGTGTTGGCCCGGGTAATGTTCCTGTTTTTGTTGAGCGTACAGCTGATATCAAACAGGCTGTAGCCGATATCATATACAGCAAAAGCTTTGACAATGGTATGATTTGTGCCTCCGAACAGGCAATACTGGTAGATGAACCTATTAAAGATCAAGTAATTGCTGAAATAAAAAAACAAGGAGGTTATTTCCTCAGTAAAGAAGAGACGGAAAAAGTAAGCAGGGTAGTTATGAACCCAAAGGGTGGAATGAACCCCGCACTGGTTGGTAAAACACCCGGAGTTATAGCTGATAAAGTAGGAATTAACATTCCTGATGGAACCCGGTTACTGGTTGCTCCTTTAGATGGTTATGGAGAGGGATACCCGCTTTCATATGAAAAATTAACTCCAGTTATAGCTTTTTATACGGTTAAAGATTGGCTGGAAGGCTGCAGGCTTGGTATAGAACTTTTAAATTTAGGCGGGATAGGACATACTTTTTCAATTCATTCTCAAGATGAAGAAATTATTAAAGAATTTATCCAAAAACCAGTATCTCGTATTGTAGTAAATACACCCTCTGCACTGGGAGGTATTGGCTACACTACAGGGTTAACCCCGTCACTAACCCTAGGCTGCGGCACCTGGGGAGGCAGCAGCATTTCGGAAAATCTGGGACCGCAGCATTTAATTAATGTTAAGAGACTGGCATATGGTATCAAGAAAATCGATACTAAGGACTCAAAAGAAATATCTACAGCAAGCAAGTTTACATCTGATGATATTGCCGGGGTAGTTAGAGAGGTTCTTAACCAGTTGCAGTTGCAGTAAGCTTTCGGTCCAAGAAGGCAGGTGAAGAAATTGGATTCAAATGAGTTAGTGGCGATTATAAGTGAAGTTGTTAGGGAACAGCTACAGAAATATAACTCTACATTACATGAAGAGTGTAAAACAACGCCTCAAATAGAAAAGGACAAGAAAATCCCCGTTGGTGTTTCAAATCGTCATGTTCATCTATCACATGACGATCTAATTAAATTATTCGGGAAAGATGCACAGCTCACCAAATTTAGAGATCTTTCCCAGCCTGGTCAGTTTGCCAGTGAGCAAAAAGTAACGTTAGTTGGTCCAGGGGGAGCTATTGAGAATGTTCGAGTCCTGGGCCCAACTCGTAACAAAACCCAGGTGGAAATATCAGTTTCCGATTGTTTTAAATTAGGAGTACAGGCTCCAATTCGCGACTCAGGAGATTTGAAAGGTTCTGCAAAGATAACTTTAGTTGGCCCTGTAGGATCCGTAACTATTAATGAAGGCTGCATTATTGCCGCTCGCCATATTCATATGCATCCTGATGATGCAAAACGATTCGGCGTGAAAAATGGAGACCGTGTCAATGTCAAAGTTTCAGGGCCAAGGGGAGTAGTATTTTACGAAGTCTTAGTAAGGATAAGCAAAAATTACCGCTTGGAAATGCATGTTGACATAGATGAAGCTAATGCAGCTTGCTTAAGGAACAATGATTATGTAGAAATTATCTAATATATTATTATATGTTTAAATAAATCTGGGTTTTGTACAAATTCATGTACAAAACCCGCTTCCTCATTTTTGTTTACTACTTTTAATCTCTAAGGTATAGAGGATAATAGACTATCCGTATATTGTTCTGTATATCTTAGAGAAGACTAGGAGGATTTTTGATGTTAGGAGGTTACATGGGAAAAATTTTACGTGTAGATTTATCTACACAGGAAATACTTACTGAAACATTTCAGGAAGAAATTTTAAGAAAATATCTTGGCGGCTCTGGCTTAGGGGCAAAAATTCTTTTGGAAGAAACAACCGAAAAAACTGACCCGTTAGGGCCTGATAATATTTTAATATTTATGACCGGACCACTAGTTGGTACCAGGGCGCTTAATTTTGGAAGACATCAAGTTGTCACAAAATCACCTTTAACAGGAATTTACGGAGAAGCCAATTCAGGTGGAACCTGGGGAGTTCATCTTAAAAGGGCAGGCTACGATGGCTTGATAATATCCGGCAGGTCTTCCAAGCCTGTATATTTGTGGCTCAATAATGATATTGTCCAGATTAGAGATGCAAGCAGTATCTGGGGGAAGGATACCTTTGAAACAGATTTACTACTAAAGAGAGAGCTGGGTAGTGATATAGTTACCTGTAGTATTGGCCAGGCTGGAGAAAACCTTGTCAAGATAGCTGCAATTATGAACGACGGTATACATGGAAGGGCTGCTGCCCGCTGTGGTGTTGGTGCGGTGATGGGTTCTAAAAAACTTAAAGCAATCGCTGTAAAAGGAGATTTAAAGCCTTATACTGTTAACGAAAAAGCACTAAAAAAATCTATTCGTAATTGGAGTCCCAAAATCAGGGAAAATACTTTGGAAATGAATAAATTTGGAACTTCTGAAATGATGCTAAGGGTAGAGGCAAGCGGTGATCTACCGATTAAAAATTGGACTGGAGGTATTTTCAGCACTGCTGAAAAAATATCAGGGCAGACTATATCAAAAAAGCTTTATAAAAAGAGATATTATTGTGCTCAATGTGTTATTGGTTGTGGAAAGACAATACAGATTAAAGATGGCCCTTATGCAGGCCTCTCAGGAGCCGCGCCCGAATATGAAACTTTAGGAATGTTGGGAGCAAATTGCTTAATAGATGACGTAGAAGCCATTTCTAAGGCAAATGAACTATGTAACCGTTACGGACTTGATACCATTTCTACCGGTGCTGTTATTGCCTTTGCCATGGAGGCCTATGAAAGGGGCTTAATAAATAAAAACGATACTGCTGGATTTGAATTACATTGGGGTAATAATGAAGCACTATTGGGCATGATTCATAAAATTACTTATCGAGAAAACATAGGAGAGCTGTTAGGAGAAGGGGTTAGAATAGCGGCTAAAAAATTGGGAGGATTAGCTCAAGAATTCGCACTTCATGTCAAAGGTTTAGAGCTACCAGGCCATGACCCGAGAGCTAAATATAGCAATGCATTAGCTTATGCCACCAGCCCGCGCGGTGCCTGCCATATGAATGCTTTTTCTTATGAATTTGAAAATGGTCTTGCGATGCCGGAACTAGGTTATCCGGAAACATTAGACAGATTTGAGACAGAAGGCAAGGCGGAGTTTGTTGCTAAGTTTCAAAACCTAATGGCAATCTTTGATTCCTTAATAGGGTGTAAATTTCTGATTTTTGGACTAAAAGATGAAACAATTAAAACTACTGTCAAATGGCTCAATTTTGTAACAGGGTGGGATATAACCCCTGAGGAATTATTGGAAACCGGCGAAAGGATTGTAACATTAAAAAGATTATATAATATCCGCTGTGGAAAGTTTAGAAATGATGATACTTTGCCGCCCAGAATATTAAATGAAATAAGAGGAGCGGGAGGAGCTGCAGAAGGACTTCCTCACCTTGGCAAAATGTTAAATGAATATTACAGGTATCGTGGTTGGAATGAATTTGGAATACCAAAGAAAGAAACTCTAGAACGGTTAGCACTTCTTTAAAAAACCAGTCAGTGTTACGACACCTGCCCTTGATAATGAGCTCTGTTTTATATGAGGTGATTATATAATGAAAGTAATTTTAGCTGAGGATGACCCTATTATCCGCATGGATCTTAAATATATGTTGAAAGATGATGGAATTGATTTAATTGGCGAATGTAGTGATGGTCTCACTGCCATTCATTTGACGAAAATGCATAGACCAGATATCGTACTTATGGATATCAGAATGCCTAAGCTAGATGGTATTAAAGCAAGCAGGATAATTTATGAAAAAATGTTGGCGTCTGTTGTACTATTAACTGCTTATAGTGACGAAGAAACTATAAAACAAGCTTTAAATAGCGGGGCACAGGCATATCTAGTTAAACCAATCGAAAAAAAACAGATACTACCTGCTTTTATGTTGGCAGTAGCACGCTTTGAAGCACAAAAAACATTAATAAATGAAGTAAAAAGTTTGAATCAAATAATTGCTGATAGAAAAATAATTAACCAAGCTAAAAAATTATTACAAAATGAATATAAATATACAGAGCAAAAAGCATTTCAAATAATTAGAGACATGAGTAAACAAAAAAATAAAAATATGAGAGATATAGCTCAAGAAATTCTAAAAAATTCAAATTTTTCCTAATGAAAAAGCAGGATTTGAAACAATTAATATCGAACTATTTAAAAAAATAGATATATTGTCAAAATTCTAGTAAAATTCAATACCATTTACAATAAAACTTAGCAATTTAATCTTGAATCAAAATTTTAGGATGTAAAAATATAATGGCTTTAAAATCTTATTGCTAGAAAAAGCAGTAAAGATGGTGATAAAAATATATGACAGCAAATCTTTATGATACAATAAAGGATAATATAAAGCCATTTTGGTGGTCTAAAGTTAATCTCCGTGAAGAGGATTTAACCATTATTAGCAATGTACAATCTAGTATGCAAAACTTTGCTGATTTAGCTGGCGCAGATATTTTTATTGATGTACTTACTAGTGTTCCAAATGTAGCTTTGGTAATTGCAGAAGCAAAGCCTACTACTGCAAAATCATTATATAAAGGTTCAGTTGTTGGCGAACCTGCCTATCGGGTTAACGAACCCGCAGTGTTTAAAACATTTGAAACAGGAAAACCCAGCGTTAATATCCGAGGTGTAAGCCAGGAAGGTGTCCCTATTAGCCAAACGGTAACTCCCATACTTAACACGTATGATGAGATAGTTGCAGTACTCATTATGGAAAGAGATATATCAAACGTAGTAAAGCAAGAAATGGCAGTAGAACTTTTATCAGAAACTACACAAAAGTTAACGGATGCCTTGTTAAAGTCAGCTGCTAAAGAGGATGTACTGCCAACTTTATTACATGACGCTTTGTTAATTGTAAATTCAAAGGGTATAATATCGTATGCCAATAAAGTTGCCAATGAATTAAAAAATGTTTTTTCAGATATAACTCTTCAAGGCATGTCCATTTTCAATTTAGTAAAAAAGATTCCAGAATTAAGTTCAGTATTTAATAAAGACTCAGATGCTGAAGAAATAAAAGTAAGAAATTGTGTCCTATTAGTTAGGTCACTACCAATATTAGAAGGTGAAGATAAATTAGGTACTGTGTATCTTCTTCGTGATATTACCGAGCTACGTAGAAAAGAAAAAGAACTAATGGTCAAATCAGCTGTTATCAAAGAAATACATCATCGTGTAAAAAATAATTTACAAACAATTGCAAGTCTTATGCGCTTGCAATTGCGCCGAATTAATTCTAATGAAGCCCGTGAGGCTTTTAAAGAAAGCATCAATCGAATTAAATGTATTGCCTTAGTTCACGATTTCTTTTCTAAGGAAAGCCCGGAAGAAATTGAAATGAAGGCATGCGCAGAAGAAATATCGCATATTATTAGTGAGCATTTAATTGATCCTACACAAAGAATATCTATTCAGGTTGAAGGCGATAGAGTATTCATTCCTTCTGAAAAAGCTACTTCTGTAGCTATTGTGGTCAATGAATTAATAAATAATGCACTTGAACATGCTTTTATTAATGGTAAATCAGGGATAATTAAGATAAAATTTATTGATGATAAAGATCTTGTAAAATTAGAAATCCAAGATAATGGCATTGGATTGCCTAAAGGCTTTTCTGTTGAGTTATGTTCAAACCTTGGTTTGCAGATTACTCAGGCTTTGGTAACTGAAAATCTAAATGGTCAAATTAAGTTTTTATCAAATGAGGGTACCTTAGTAAAAATTCAATTCCCAAAATCGGGGGATAGCTCTAATGATTTCCTTGAAAATTCTCATTGCAGATGATGATTTTTTAACCAGAATGGATTTGCAAGAAATGCTTACTGAAATGAAACATACCGTGGTTGGTACTGCTAAGAATGGTCGTGAGGCACTAGAGTTAACCCATAAATTTCGTCCGGACATGGTAATTATGGATGTAAAGATGCCTAAGATGGATGGACTTAAAGCAGCAAAATTAATTACCGGTCAAAAGTTGGCTGCAGTATTACTTTTAACTGCATATGGAGATTCAGAAATTATTAAAAAAGCAATTGATGCTGGCGTAGTTGGATACTTAACCAAACCCTTTTCCGAATCAGACTTATCTCCTGCTATTCAAATTACCTGGGAACGTTATAAAGAGTTTATGAAACTAAAAAAACAAAAAGTTAATTTAAAAGAAAAGATCGAAGAAGATAAAAGGATTCAAAAAAGTTACAACAGGTGCTAATAAACAACTAACTAAGACTTCCTTAAAAAAGAATACGAGGGACGCTGAAGTCCTAAAGAACTGACAATTTAACTTTTGTTGTCAGTCTTTAGGACTTTTATTTTTATGAAAGGGGGGATTTAAAATTCATTTTTAGTAAAAAAGCAAGCACCATATTTCCGGTGATTATTTTGGTTGGAACTTTGGAATAGCAGCTGGGGGATTTTGGGGCTTATTTATTGCAACAATCTTAATGGCTATTATGTATACAGCAATGTGTTTTACAATTGCCGAATTAGCTACAGCTATACCTTTTGCTGGAGGAGCGTATGCATTTGCCAGAAAGGCAATGGGGCCTTGGGGTGGCTATCTTGCAGGTATCGGGGTAGTACTGGAATATGTTTTAGCGCCGGCAGTAATAGCCAATGGAATAGCCGGCTATATAACTTTTATTATTCCAGGAATTCCGGAATGGGCCATAGTTATAGGAATCTTTGCCATCTTTATAACAATGAATGCAATGGGAGCTAAAACAACATTAACTTTTGAACTAGTAGTTACCATTACTGCTGTTATAGGATTAATTATATTTGCATTGCATGCAATTCCTCACTTTGATATGAGTAAAGTTTATAACGTAGCACCATCGCCAGGCTACGGTAAGATTTTGCCTTTTGGCTTACTGGGTATTTGGGCGGCTATTCCTTATGGGATATGGTTCTTTCTTGCTATCGAAGGATTACCCCTTGTGTCCGAAGAATGTAAAGAACCGGCTAAAGATATGCCAAAAGGACTTATCAGTTCTATTGCAACTTTGGTAATAACTGCTTTTTTGGTTTTGTTCTTAGCAGCAGGTACTGGCGGGGCAGCCGCAATGGGTACTTCCGATAGTCCTCTTCCAGAGGCTTTAGCAACAGTGTTAAATCAAGGACATTGGGTTATTAAGGGTTTAGCATTTATTGGTTTGGCTGGTTTAATAGCTAGTTTTAATGGAATTATTTTCGGTTCTGGTAGAGCGATTTTTTCCTTATCACGAGCAGGTTACCTACCACGATGGCTGTCAGTCACCCACCCCCGTTTCCATACTCCGTATGTTGCTATCTTAGTGGGCGGGATAATTGGAACTGTATTTGCCATAGTCGGAAATGGAGATATACTGATTCAGATAGCAGTATTCGGGGCGGTAATTTCATATATTATGATGATGCTCTCGGCTATTGTTTTAAGGAAAACAGAGCCAAAAATGCACAGGCCTTTTAAAGTCCCAGGATACCCTATAACCCCTTATGCAGCCCTTATACTAGCCATTATAGCATTATTCGCAGGTTTCTTTTATGCACCGAGCGTAATACTATGGACGGCATTAGCTTATGCTATATTTGTCGTTTACTTTGCAGTATATAGTAGACATCGCCTGGTTGCAAAAGCACCCGAGGAGGAATTTGCCATAATAGCAAAAGCAGAGGAAGAGTTGGAATAATCTGAGTAAACAGGATGTTAACTGAGTCTGTTAACATCCTGTCATTTTCCAAAGAAATATATTTATAAACTTTTATATAAGAGGGGGAAATAGTATGAAGCTTAAAACTAGGCTATTTGGTCAAACCTTTACCTTTAAAGATGTAAAAGATGTTTTAGCCAAGGCTAACGAAGAAAAGTCAGGAGATGTACTAGCCGGTATTGCTGCAGAATCTGCTGCAGAAAGAGTTGCTGCCAAAATAGTTTTAAGTGAATTAACTTTAGAAGAATTGCGTAATAATCCGGTAATTCCTTATGAAGAAGATGAGGTAACAAGGGTTATTGATGAGCAAGTAAACGAATCAATTTACCGAGAAATTAAAAACTGGTCTGTAGCTGAATTAAGAGAATTTATTTTAAACGACAACACTGAAGGTAATGATATCGAAAGGATCAGTCGTGGTCTAACCAGCGAAATGGTAGCCGCAGTGGCCAAAATAATGACTAACCTTGACTTGATATATGGTGCAAAAAAAATAAATATTACTGCTCATGCCAATACTACTATCGGTTTGGATGGTAGATTAGCTGTCAGATTACAACCTAACCACCCTACTGATCATCCAGAAGGTATCTTAAGTTCTATAAGAGAGGGATTATCTTATGGTATCGGTGATGCCGTGATCGGATTAAACCCTGTAGAGGATAATGTGGCTGCTACCACCCGTTCTTTGGAAACAATATACAATTTTGTCCAAGAATGGGAGGTGCCAACCCAAATCTGTGTTCTTTCACACGTGTCAACTCAAATGAAGGCTATAGAGAAAGGAGCTCCTGCTGATATAATCTTCCAAAGTTTAGCAGGCTCCCAAAAAGCTAATGATGCATTTGGAATTAGCGTTAACATGTTGCATGAAGCACGGGAAGTTGCCCTTAAATTTGGTCGGGGAACCGGACCTAATCTAATGTATTTTGAAACTGGTCAGGGGTCAGAGCTTTCTTCAGACGGTCACCTTGGAGCGGATCAAGTAACTTTGGAAGCTCGTTGTTATGGGCTGGCTAAAAAATTTAAACCATTCTTAGTCAACACAGTAGTAGGATTTATTGGACCGGAATATTTATATGATAACAAACAAGTCATCCGAGCTGGCTTAGAGGACCATTTCATGGGTAAATTGACAGGAATCCCCATGGGATGTGACGCCTGTTATACAAATCATATGAAAGCAGATCAAAACGATATAGAAAATTTAGCAGTATTGTTAAGTTCTGCCGGTGTAAATTATTTTATGGGAATTCCCATGGGCGATGATGTAATGCTTAATTATCAATGTACCAGCTATCATGATGTAGCCACCTTAAGACAACTACTGAACATGCGACCTCTACCTGAATTTGAAAGATGGATGGAAAAAATGGGTCTCTTGGAAAATGGAAAATTGACATCAATAGCTGGAGATGCTTCAATTTTTTCTAAAAAAGGAGGTAGAAACTAGTGATTTCGGAAAATCAAATTAAAGAAATAGTAGAAGCCGTAATTACCCAAATGGGTATAGATAATAAGGAGGCTACCTTCCCAAAAGTTTCGGAAGTTAACAAACAAAATACACAACCCGAAAGCAAATCATCGGAATGTAACATCAATAATACTCCTGAAAACAATTTTGAAAAACTTGAAGACTTAGCTGCAGTTGATTTAAAAAAAGAAATTTTAGTACCTGCACCAATTGATCGGGATGCTCTTAAGTTTTACAAATCTACTACTCCAGCTCGTATCGGTGTATGGAGAACCGGTCCGCGACCGTTAACTAGAACTATTTTAAGATTTAGGGCAGATCATGCAGTAGCTCAGGACACTGTTTTCAATGAAGTTTCAGAAGAATTTCTGGATAAATTTGATTTAATACAAGTGAAGACAAAAGTTAAGGATAAGGATGAATTCCTTACAAGACCAGATCTAGGCAAAAGGTTAAGCACTGAAGACCTTGAAAAAATTAAACGTGAATGTCCTGCTAATCCGCAAATACAAATTATCATAGCTGACGGATTAAGCTCTATGGCAATTGAAGCAAATTTACCCCATATCCTTCCAGCTGTTAAACAAGGTTTAAAAAATTTGGGTCTATCTACAAGTAAAGACATTTTCGTGAAATATGGTCGTGTTGGAGTAATGGACGAAATTGGCATGACTCTTGGTGCTGACGTGGTACTGCTATTAATTGGCGAGAGACCGGGATTGGGAACATCTGAAAGTATGAGTGCTTATATGATTTATAAACCTACACTCGATTCTATGGTATCTGACCATACTGTAGTTTCCAATATTCATAAAGGTGGAACACCCCCTGCTGAAGCTGGTGCCCATCTAGCAACAGTAATTAAGAAAATTTACGATGCCAAAGCAAGTGGGGTCAAACTATCCCTTTAATCTCATTACGTGGTATCCTTGGAGGGAGGCAAAAATCAAAATGACACTGGCGCCTATTAAAGCTGAAGTTTTATCTGTAAAGTTTATCCCCAATGTTTCTAAAGATCTCGCTAAAGATTTGCAATTGCAACCTGAACAAAGAAGTATAGGAATGTTCACTTGTAGTATCGATGATGTTGGCTATACAGCAGTTGATGAGGCAACAAAAAAGGCTGTAGTGGAGGTTGTATACGCTAAATCATTTTATGCAGGTGCAGCACATTCATCAGGCCCACTATCAGGCGAATTTATAGGGATTTTAGCAGGTCCTAATCCGGCTGAAGTGAAGGCAGGGTTGGAAGCTGCCGTTCAACTTATAAATGACGAAGCTTTCTTTTATTCCGCCGATGAAGATGGAAAAATAGTTTTTTATGCTTATACTATTTCCAGAACAGGCTCTTATCTTTCAAAAATGGCTGGCATTAATGAAGGTGACCCACTAGCTTACTTAATTGCTCCACCTATAGAATCAATTTATGGGGTAGATGCAGCATTAAAAGCTGCAGACGTAGAGATGGCATTATGGTATGGGCCTCCTAGTGAAACAAATTTTGGTGGAGCTTTATTAACAGGCTCTCAAAGCGCTTGTAAAGCAGCGACAGAAGCATTTAGTAACGCGGTGATTAGTGTAACACGTAATCCTAAGGATTATGAAGATAAATCATAAAAACATTTATAACTAGTTAAAAGTGCATCTTAATCTAACAGGCAATAAATATCCAGACTGACATACCTGACTTACAAATTTGAAGATTGCCCTCCTTTTAAACCCAAGCAGTAAGTGGTAAATACTTACTGCTTACTTGATTTGTTAAATTTTTAAAATATTTTTGCTATTAAAACATTTGCTTTCTTTATTGAACCATTTTTCTCAAAGTAGTATACTGCATTTAAACGGATGATTTTTGCAGGTGAACGGTATTAAGAAGGGGTTAAACGGTTCGCCTGGGGGAGGGTAAGTTTTATGTCCAATAACATAGTACCTGTTGGTGTTTCCAACCGTCATATTCACCTTTCTCAAGAGCATCTTAAAATACTTTTTGGGGAAGGGTATGAATTAACTAATATTAAAGACTTAACTCAAAAGGGAGAGTTTGCTGCAAAAGAAACTGTAACCATAGTGGGGCCAAAGGGTGCAATAGAAAAAGTTAGAGTACTTGGTCCTGTTCGCCCTAAGAGTCAGGTGGAAATTTCTTTAACTGATAGTTTTAAGCTTGGGATTAAAGCTCCTGTTAGACAGTCAGGAAAAACTGAAGGAACTCCCGGATGTGTTATTATCGGCCCTAACGGTATTGTTAATCTCGAAGAAGGTGTAATTATAGCTGATCATCACATCCATATGTCACCTGCCGATGCTGAAAAATTTAATGTTACTGATGGCGATAGGGTAAGTGTACATGTTGATGGTTTGCGTGAAATAACCTTCCATAATGTTCTTGTTCGTGTTAAGCCAAGTTTTGTACTTGAGTTCCATATTGATACTGATGAAGCAAATGCTTCACTATTAAAAACTGGAGATGCTGTAGAAGTTTTAACCGAAGCAGCAAGATTACAAGATATTATAGCTTAATATTATTTTGAAACAAACCTGCTAATTTTTTGCAGGTTTTATATTTTTATATATATAAAAAAAACAAGGGGCTAACCCCTTGTTTTGATAACATATTTGAGAATACTTATACCTTTTAAATTCTTGGCGCGCCCGGCAGGATTCGAACCTGCGACCTCCGGACTCGGACTCCGTTACTCTATCCAACTGAGCTACGGGCGCACACCGCATATAGTATAGTACCAGATTTTTTTATCTTTTACAAGAAAAAAATATTGCTATTAAAGCCATTTTGGTTAGGATGCCCTTGTACTGCTATTAATAAGCATGAACTCCAAGACAGTGGTTCTGATTTAGAAGATCCTCTTAATGAAAATGCCTTCAGAACAACTTGAAAATACATCTTCCATACGTGATGTACTACTACTGAACCTAAACATAAGAATGGTATCTGTGGGAATTTAGAAGATTTGAATATTTAGGTCAAGAAACATTAAATTTAATATAATTTTCTTGATAGAAATTTTTTATTAAGTTAATATGGAACCAAATATTAAACAGGAGTTGAGGGAGACGTGACTGAGCTTAAGAAACCGGAAAACAAAAATTTTAACTTGACAGTTACATTACAAAAGGCAATAGAAAATTTTACTGCAAAATCACCGCAGGAAATGGCACAAAAATCAGGTTGCATTTTTGATGAGGAAAGAAAATGCTTTTATGTAAACTGTATAGGACAAAATTTTAGTATTGGCTATCCGAAAGGAAATATACAACGCGTTGACGACAGCAATAAAGAAGTACCTCTAATCTGGCAAATATTAATGTTACATTATCTAACTGAAGCAAAGGGGACCCCTCTTCAGAATAAAGTAATCTCTTATAAAGAACTGCCAGGAGGAAATATTTATATAGATCCCTTTAACAAAAGAACCTTAAAACCGCTGTTAAAGATTTTTGGCAATAATCCTGAAAAGCTACTGGCAGTTGGTGAAAAATTAAATGGAAAACCTGCTAACTACGGTGATTATAGTATTACTATCAAATCCTTACCTCGAGCTCCAATAACGTATGTATTATGGCAGGGTGATGATGAATTTCCTGCTTCAGGAAATGTATTGTTTGATGCTTCTGCTCCAGATTATCTCCATACAGAAGATTATGCTTTTTTAGCCAGTTTTACAGTATATGAAATGGCAAAACACTTAAGCTAAAGTATATCAGTACACATAGAGGATTTCATAATTTTAGTAAAGAATATGGATTATAATATGTATATAAATTATGGAGGGAAAAATTATGATAATTGATTCAATGATAAAAGATATTTCTTTAGCTCCACAAGGACACAAAAAAATAGAATGGGTAAAACAATTTATGCCTATTTTAAATTTACTTGAAAAGGAGTTTACCGAACAAAAACCACTTCAGGGTAAAAAAGTTGCAGTATGTCTTCATCTAGAGGCTAAAACAGCATATTTAGCACTCGTATTAAAAGCTTCTGGAGCTGAAGTTACGGTAACTGCCAGTAATCCATTATCAACTCAAGACGATGTTGTAGCTGCACTTGTTGACTCCGGAGTTAATGCCTATGCATGGCATGGTGCAACAGACGAAGAATATAAGATGCATTTGAAAAAAACACTCCAAACTGAACCCGATTTAATTATAGACGACGGTGGAGACTTGGTATCACTTATACATACTACCGGAGATAAACATATTGAAAAAGTTATAGGAGGTTGTGAAGAAACAACAACGGGAGTAGTGAGATTAAAGGCAATGGCAAAAGAAGGAAGTTTGAAGTTTCCTATGATTGCAGTAAATGATGCCTACTGCAAATATCTTTTTGACAATCGGTATGGAACCGGTCAGTCTGTATGGGACGGTATCATGCGAACCACTAATCTTGTGGTAGCAGGGAAAAATGTAGTGGTAGTAGGATACGGTTGGTGCGGTAAGGGTGTTGCTATGCGTGCAAAAGGATTAGGCGCAAAGGTAATAGTTACTGAGGTAGATCCAATTAAAGCAATAGAAGCTCATATGGATGGATTTCAGGTACTGCCCATGAATGAAGCAGCAGCCTTAGGTGACTTTTTCATTACTGTCACCGGAAATATAAATGTTCTCACTGAAGAACACTTTAAAGTAATGAAGGATGGCGCCATACTGGCAAATGCGGGACATTTTGATGTGGAAATTTGTAAGCCTGATTTAAAGAAACTAGCTAGAGAATTTAAGGAAGTTAAACCTAATATAGAAGAATTTACTTTAAATAGTAATAAAAAACTCTATCTGTTAGCAGAGGGAAGACTAGTTAACCTGGCAGCAGGTGACGGCCACCCAGCAGAAATAATGGATATATCTTTTGCATTGCAAGCACTTTCTCTTGTTTATTTAGTTGAAAATGACAATCTAAACCCCGGTGTTCATCCGGTTTCAGCTGATATTGATGAAAAAGTTGCGCGACATAGATTGGCAACTCTAGGTATTAAAATAGACAGTCTTACCGATGAACAAAAAAAATATTTAGCATCTTGGCAGGGATAATAATAAATTTTTTACAGATGCCGGACTTAATGTAGACAATTTTGCTAAGACTTTCCTTTTCCTTTAATGCTCATTTAACAATTTCTTTGAAGAAATTGCTAAATACTGTACAGCACGAAGAACTTGGTCCCAAATTATGAAAGAACGGTTTGGCGCTAAGAAACCTAAGTCTATAGGGGTTAAAAGGAATGCTAGGTAAAGGCAAAAGCTCCCCTCAAGTTAAGTAAGCATTAAAGGAATACCAATGTCATGGCAATGATATTTATCAGGAAGCTATAAAAAAATATAAAAGATAGATGAAATAGCTTATATTTAAGTTCTAAAAAAACCTCCTGTGCATAGCTTGTACATAAGGGGGTTTTTTTATGGTTGCTGCTTTTTTAGTTACCTTTGCAATTGGATATCTTCCCACCAATAAAATATTTTTCTTTCTGAAAAGAATTTATTTACCTATCTATATAAAATATTTTTCTTATAAAGAAGCAGTGCAATTTTTAGGAAGTTCTAATACCTTAGAAATCATATTTTTACATATCTTAAAACCTATTTTAGCATTTTGCATAATTAAAACTTCTAATTCTGCTGAAGTATATTTTTGGATAAGTGGATTGATACTTGCTTTAGGTAATACAATTAGTACAGATATAATGAAATTTAGAGGAACCATACTGGTAATTGTATACCTAATGTTATTACAAGTACCTTTTGCAGGAACCATACTAGCCATCTATATTTTTGTAATTACTTTTTCTAGAAGTCAATCAAAAGCCTCTTTAATTTCTACTCTGTTTTTAGTTGCTTTAAGTACCTATTACCTTTCGGTTTGGAAAATAATGGTCTTTTTTATGCCAACTGCGATTTTTATATACTATGATTATGGTTTATTAAGATTTAACAGTCTGAATCTCCTCACCTTTTTCACCCACAAGAATAATATATAATTGAAAATTATTTAAAAGGGGTGAAGAGCCAGATGAGAGTTTATTTTGTACCACTACCAGGCTTTCTAAAAAAAATTTTGCAGAAGATAATCCAATAGTAACTACATTTTACCCCACCTTCCAATGGGAAAGTGGGGTTTTTAAGTTTATTTTGTAACTCCAAAAATTCCACCTAGTGCGCCACCAACCAGACAAAACAATAATTTTTTTAAAGAGGTAGCAATAGATAAAGTATATCCTAACACCATTGATACAATAAGTATCAATAAAAAGAATAAAACCCCTATACCAACACCCAAAATAAGACCTTTAGAACCTGTCATAGAAGCAGCTGTTTTTCCAGCCCAAAAGGTACTAAGAACTACTATTAACAATGACATTGCTGGTAACAAATTTTCTTTAATTGGTGTAAAATAGTATATGACCCCTAAAATAACTGACATTACAACTCCAAATAATACACCAGAAATTATACCGGTTAAAAGTGGGCTTAACTTACCTATATCAGTGGAATTCTTTATCGTTTTCAAATTTTTTAACCCCCTATTATAATTTTTAAAGCTTTTGTAATACTAATTCTTTATAAAATTTTATGTTTGTCTATTAGTTTTATTACAACACCTTTTTGTACTTTCCTGTTTTATAGCAGGTTTTTTTGTAGAAACGTCGAAATTTTTAATATATACTTTTATGTAGTGAGTTACAATATAAAAGGCTACTTCTTTCTTATATAATATTTTTAAAGGAAGGTGATAAAATGACTTACACCCTGGATGATATATGTAAAAAGCTTCAACATAAAAATTATAAAATTACCCCCCAAAGACAGGAAATTCTTAAAACTTTACTTAATAACGTAGGGAAACATTTAAGTGCTGAAGAAGTTTATAACATAGTAAAAGAGGAAAATCTTGAAATTGGTTTAGCTACAGTTTATAGAACATTAGAGTTATTATCTGATATTGATGTTTTACAGAAATTAAATTTTGATGATGGTAAAACAAGATACGAGTTTAATGATAATGAAATTCATCATCATCATCATTTAATATGTCTAAATTGTAGTAAGGTAAGTGAATTTGAAGATGACCTGTTGGATACATTAGAAGCTAATATACTAGAAAAATGCAATTTTAAAGTTGTAGACCATAAGGTAAAATTTTATGGATATTGTAAAGATTGTAATAAAAGTTAAAAATCATATTTTTACTCATTACAATATTTTATATTGTATATGGAGTACAGTAAAATGTACTTCTTTTTTTATATATCTGGTTTTGCTATAATATGTTTAGTATTTTAAATTGTCAAAATTTCGAATGGAGGAGAAAGAATGGATCGAGAAAAATTAGCACATGGTGTTAAAATCATATTAGAAGCTATGGGAGAAGATCCTGAAAGAGAAGGTCTAAAATCAACTCCTGAAAGAGTAGCCAGAATGTATGAAGAAATTTTCTGCGGTTTAAAAGATGATCCCGCTCGTCATCTAGAAGTTTATTTTGAAGAAGAACAGCACGAAGAAATGGTTCTAGTGAAGGATATACCTATATACTCCATGTGCGAACATCATCTTCTTCCTTTTTATGGTAGAGCGCATGTAGCTTATATTCCTAAAGGTAAAATAACAGGATTGAGTAAATTAGCTAGAGTTGTGGAAGGGTATGCAAAAAGACCACAGCTGCAGGAAAGATTAACCAGTCAAATAGCAGATGCTATAATGGATAAACTAAAACCATGGGGAGTAATTGTTGTAGTAGAAGCTGAACATATGTGCATGACAATGCGAGGTGTAAAAAAACCTGGCTCTATGACACTTACTTCTGCAGTAAGAGGTTTATTTAGAACTCAAGAAGCTACCCGAGCAGAAGCATTTGCTCTCATTAGAAGCAGTTCTACAAATAATTAAAATGGAGGAATATAATGATGGAAAAGGAAGACTTAAACTTAATAGCAACAAAAACACTCCCTTTTAATTTTCAATTATATAAATTAGTTGATTTTTTAAACAAAAGCTTAAAAAGTAAAAATCTTATTTTTGGAATTAAACAAGATTCAGAAGGAAAAACAATGACTATTAATATATACGAAATTTAATCCCCCAGTGTTTACACACTACTCACTTACGTTACATACAATATATGTAAGGCAAGTGAAATACTGGGGGAAGGGAGCATGGAAACCCTTAAATATTGTTTAAACTGTTTGTTAGAAGTCGAAAACCATGAGTGGGAACTTGTTTTAGTACTTGACGATCAAGTGGTATTTCGTTGTCCAAGATGTAAAACAATCCACAATTGTTATTCAAATGGTACTATCAGTATTAAAAAAATGGAGGAATAAAACTAAGTATGCGTATATTATTAACCAACGATGATGGCATACATGCTATAGGTTTACAAACATTACGAAAGGTTTTATCAAAATCATATGATATAACTTTAGTAGCACCTGATAGGCAAAAAAGTGCAAGTGGACACGGAATTACAGTCCACAAACCCTTGAGGGTTGATAAAATATCATACGGAAATACCACTGGCTATGCTGTAAGTGGTACCCCCGCTGATTGTGTCAAGTTAGCTTTAGAAGAATTGCTTCCTTATAAGCCTGATTTAATTGTATCAGGCATAAATTCGGGACCTAACCTTGGTACTGATGTTCTCTATTCAGGTACGGTTTCGGCAGCAATTGAGGGAATTATTTCGGAAGTTCCTTCAATTGCAGTTTCTTTAGTTCTTGAAAGTGATAATAACAATAATTATCTAACAGCTGCAAATTTTATAGCAAAACTGGCGCCTATCGTTATTAAGAAAGGTTTGCTCGATGATACTATAGTCAATGTTAATGTTCCTGATTTAGAGTCAGAAAAAATTAAAGGAATAAAAATTACAAGGTTAGGTGTAAGAAAATATATTAACTGTGTTGAAAAAAGAAAGGACCCACGAGGTAAAAACTATTACTGGCTTGGAGGAGAAGTAAAAGATATCGAAGTTGATAATGATGATAGTATTATAACTGATATAAAAGCTGTTTCTGATGGTTATATCTCAGTGAGTCCGGTTCACTTTGATCTTACAAATTATAACATCATCAAAGAATTAGAAACTTGGAATATAAACTAGAAGGAAATAAAACGAAGTATATCTTCAATAAAGGGTAACCTTTTTATATCCTTAAAACTAATAAAACCAAATATAATAAGTACTATAAGGTAAAGGACCAAGCCTAAAACTATTACTGTTATTAGCATTTGTAATTCACCAACATATTTATCTAGCAAATATTCTAAATACCAAATGCCAATTCCCATTATTAAAGCTGCCAGACATAATAATGACAGTTTAGTAAGCTTAAATGTACATCCCGTTATTTGTATCAAAGAAAATAAGTTTAATCCCGTAACAATCAGTGCGCTAATATTAAGTGCCAAAGCAGTTCCTTGTATCCCCATAGAAGTTGCAGTTAAAAGATATACACCGCCAACATTTATACATGCTCCCACCAGGGAGTTTTTTAATATTATGCTGACTTTTCCCAAACCCTGTAAGATACCATTTGTTGTTTGCTGCAAGTAAATAAATATACATCCCAAAGCTAACATTTTCAAAGGTATACCAGCTTCAGGACTTTTAAATAAAAATGAAGTTAAATGAAAAGGTAATACGTAAAAAATTACTGCCCAGGGAATTCCAGCTAGTAAAGTATATTTTAATGCAAGGCTACTCCTTTTTCTTATAAGGGAATCATTATTAGCGGCTTGTGCTTCAGAAATTGCAGGTACCATAGTAATTGCTAAAGAAACAGTCACAATGCTTGGCAAGCTTATGACAGTATATGCTATACCAGAAAGTTGACCATATAAAGAAGTTGCTTCACTAATTGTATATCCCGCATCCTGAAACCTCATGGGAATTATAATAGCGTGTATAGAAAAAACAAGGGTTGTAATTACTCTATTTATAGTAATGGGTAACGCTAAGCCATACATTCTTTTTAAAATTTCTATTGCAGAACCTTTTGCCAAGATGTTATGTAGTTTATGCTTTCTATAGAATAAAAGAAGGCTTACTAAACCAGCTATTTCCCCTAAAACAATTCCTATTGAAAAGCCTACTATGGCAAACTCTAAACCAAACATATACAAATATGAAGCGCTTAACAAGCCAATACAAAAACGCATCACTGTTTCAATTATCTGAGATACTGCCGAAGGGATCATATCTTTATAACCCATAAAATACCCACGAAAGATAGAGCTAAATGAGATTATTATAACCGAAGGTAGCAAAGTTAAGTAGGCCCAATACACTCTAGAATCTGTAAAAAAATTTTTAACAACAAAGGGAGCACTTAACCAGCTTACAATTGTTAAAGTTATTGAACTAAATGTTAGCACCAAAATTGCAACCATAAAAATCTTTTTAGCCTTTTGCACTTTCCCAAGTGCAATATATTCGGATACTAATTTTGAAATAGTGGGAGGAATACCAGCTGTTGTTAAAACCAATATAAAAGAAAATACAGGCATCACCATTTGGAATAATCCTATGCCTTCCGATCCAACTAATCTAACCATCAGGATTTTATATAAAAATCCTATTATTCTATTAATAAATCCCGCTATAACAAGAACTATTGCTCCACTTTTTAAAGACTTTGTCAAAATTATCCCACCATAAATTTTGTTTATTTTAATTTATTAACTAACTGCTAAATCTATGATAATAGAATATTTATCTAGATATATGCCAAAACTATTCAATAACACCAATAATTAACATTAAAATAAAAGAAATTAAAGAAATTAAAGAAATTAATAAATAAAAAAGGAATTTAGAGATTTAAAGCAAAATTATATATTAAATGTAATTTTTTGAATATAGTAATTATAATGTATAAAGGAGGAGACAAATGAAAATTTATCCTACTAGCAAAATCAGAAACATTGGCATCATGGCTCATGGTGGTGCTGGTAAAACTTCCTTAACAGAAGCTATACTTTATAACTCAGGTGCTATTGATCGCTTAGGAAAAGTTGATAATGGAAACACTACAACAGATTATACTCCTGAAGAAATTGAGAGAAAGGTTACTATAAACTTATCCCTGGCACCTTTTGAATGGAAGGATAGCAAAGTAAATCTTTTAGATACACCAGGTTATGCGGACTTTTTTGGTGATGTAAAAAGCGCTATTAGAGTAGTCGATGGTGTGGTTTTAGCTGTTTGTGCAGTAGCTGGGGTAGAAGTCAGCACTGAAATCATTTGGGATCAATTAGAAGATAGAAATCTTCCCAGAGTTTGCTTTATCAATAAAATGGATCGCGAAAATGCAGACTTTTACCGTACCCTTAATGAACTAAAGGAATCATTTGATAAAAATATAGTTCCATTACAACTACCTATTGGCAAAGAAGATAGTTTCTCAGGTATTGTTGATATTACAAATATGAAAGCTTATACCTTCAAAGATGGTAAGCCTCAGGAAACTGAAATACCAAGCGATTTAAAAGATGATGTAGAAGCTTATAGAGAACAATTAACAGAAGCAGTTGCAGAAAGTGATGATGAACTTTTAATGAAATATTTGGAAGGTGAAGAAATTTCACCCGAAGAATTTAAGAATGGACTTGTAAATGGTATTAAAAATAATAACTTTGTTCCTGTTTTATGTGGTTCCGCTATCAACAATATAGGTATTACTCCTTTGATGGATCTACTGGTTGACTGCATGCCCTCACCTGAGACAGCTGAAGGCAAGTCAGTAGAAGAAATGGAAAATGAACCTTTAAGTGTCTTAGTATTTAAAACACTTGCAGACCCATATGTTGGTAAAGTAAGCTTTTTAAGGGTTTTCGGGAGTACTTTAAAGTCAAATACAAATCTTTATAACACCAATACTGAAGAGGAAGAAAAAGTATCAAATTTATTCGTTATGCGGGGTAAAAAACTTGACCAGGTAGATGAATTAAAACCAGGTGATATTGGTGTAGTAACCAAGCTTGGAAAAACAACTACTGGCGATACATTATCCTTAAAGGCTGATCCTCAAACACTTGAGGGAATAGAATTCCCAGAACCTACACTTTCTTATGCAATTCAGCCGAAAAAGAAAGGCGATGAAGATAAATTAGGTACTGGTATTTCCAAAATACTAGATGAAGATAAAACTATAAAACTTGAGAAAAATATCGAAACAAAGGAAACTGTTCTTACTTGCATGGGCGAGTTACAAATGGATGTAATTGCAGAAAAACTTAACAAAAGGTACGGAGTAGAAATTAAAACAGAAACACCTACAGTACCATATAGAGAAACAATAAAAGCTAAGGTTCAAAAGATCGAAGGAAAGCATAAGAAACAGTCCGGTGGTCACGGCCAGTATGGACATGTATTTATCGATATGGAACCTCTCTATGATAAAGAATTTGAATTTCAAGAAACAATTTTTGGAGGAGCTGTACCTAAGCAATACATTCCTGCTGTTGAAAAAGGTATTATAGAAACTATGGAAGAAGGGGTACTTGCAGGTTTCCCTGTAACTAATATTAAAGTTACACTTGTGGATGGATCATATCACTCTGTTGACTCTTCAGAAATGGCATTTAAAGTAGCTGCTTCCATTGCCTTTAAAAAAGCTATGGAACAAGCTAAGCCAGTTCTTTTAGAGCCAATTATGAAGGTACAGGTAACTGTTCCTGAACAGTATATGGGAGATATAATGGGTGATTTAAATAGTAAAAGAGGTAAAATCCAAGGTATGGAACCAAAAGGTAAATTCCAGGTAATCAATGCAATGGTACCACTTGCAGAAATGTATCGTTATGCAATTGACTTAAAATCAATGACTCAGGGCAGGGGAGTATTTACTATGGAATTTGCCCAATATGAAGAAGTACCTGCGCATATAGCCGAAAAGGTAATTGAAGAAAGAAAACAACAAAAAGAAGAATAAAAAAGAAACTTCTAATGTAAAGGGGAGGCTTTGCCTCCCTTAAATTTTTAATATTATTTTATTACGTTTATACTTCTGAAATAATTATGATAAAATAAGGTCAAAATTGATTGTAAATGAATAATAAATAGTAAAGGAAAAGATACATGAAAATGAAAGGAAGGTCTAGGTGAAAAAAGTTGCTGTGTTAATGGGAGGTAGATCTGAAGAAAGAGAAGTTTCTCTTCGGACAGGAAGTGCTGTTATAAGTGCCTTGAAAAAAAAAGGCTATACCACAAGGGAAATTGATACTAAAGAAGCTTCGTTCATAACCGAATTACAAAATTTTAACCCCGATGTTGTGTTTATAGCATTACATGGACCTTACGGTGAAGACGGTACTGTTCAGGGTTTATTGGAAATAATGGGAATACCATATTGTGGTTGCGGAGTTTTAGCCAGTGCCATTGCAATGAATAAAATATTTACAAAAAGGATGTTGAAATATGAAAATATACCCACTGCAGATTTTGAAGTAGTAAATATTTATGACTATCAGAATAACAAAAAGGAAATCATAGAAAATTTATTTACTAATATTAAAATACCTATGGTCGTAAAGGCTCCTTGTCAAGGTTCTACTATTGGAATTTATTTTGTGAAGAAAAGTGAACAATTGGAAGACTCATTACAAAAAGCTTTTAAATTTGATAACGATATCTTAGTAGAAAAATTCATAGAAGGCAAAGAAGTAACTGTAGCAATAATTGGAAATGAAAACCCGGTAGCATTACCAATTATAGAAATAGTATCTCATACAGGAGTATATGATTATAAAGCAAAATATACTAAAGGATTAAGTGATCACATAATACCAGCCAAGTTACCTGACAACATTCAGGAACTTATTAAAAAACTTGCAGTTAAAACCTTTAAAACTTTAAATTGTCGTGGTTTTGCCAGGGTAGATTTTATAGTAGATTCAAATAATAATCCATATGTATTGGAAGTCAATACCATACCGGGAATGACAGAAACCAGTTTGCTTCCTGATGCAGCAAGTGCAGCAGGTATACCTTTTGAAGAGTTAATTCATTATTTTATAAGATTAGCAAGTGGGGAAAATGTTCAGTTAGACCTGTAAAGGTCTAACTTTTGTTTTAAATAAAAAATCATGGAAATACAATGATAATTTAGCAATCTATGAAAAAGGATATATTTATGACAGCATAGAAGAAAATAATAAATAACTAAATAATTCTAGGTTTTGGGGGAATAGCTGATGAATAATTTAAAGACAATTCTTCAAAGAATTGATGGTAAGGGATATAAAGCGTACAAAGATTTAACAGGTAAGTATTTATTTGATAACTTTTTACTTTATGTCGATTATGTTCAAGGGGATCCTTTTGCATCTCCTTCTCAAATAAGGGTTAGAGTAGATTCTAGTAAAAATGGTTTTCCAAAGGAACTCTTTAAAACTACAACCAGTATAATGGCACTTGAAGATTATGTTCTAAGAAACCTTAACCATATAATAAAAAAGATTGCTAAAGGTAATCGAGGTACGGGAAAAAGCGGCTTAATTGCATCTCAAAGTTGTGGTCAGGAAATTTTAAAAAGGACAGGGGTAGTAATTTGCCCTCAATATATCGAAGCAAGACTAAGTTTTGGCTTACCTGCTCAGGGTAGAAGGATTCTTGCAAGAGAAGCTGAAAAGATGTTTTTTGGCGAGCTTCCCCAAATAGTTGAAAAGTCACTTTTTTATTCAAATTTAAATATTAAAGAATTAAAAATGCAAATAAAAATTGTAGAAGACCAGGAATACATAAGGGACAACCTGGATCACAGGGGTTTAGTTGCCTTCATTGCTAATGACAGCATACTCCCCAGAAAGAGCGGTATTAGCGACAAACCTATGCAAAGTAATAAAGTTGTTCCTTTTAAATCTCCTCAAGAACTTGAAGTCACGTTTACAACTCCAAATAGCGGGCAAATAACAGGTATGGGAATACCTAAAGGAATTACAATTATTGTCGGTGGTGGATATCATGGTAAATCCACACTTTTGGAAGCAATCGAAAAGGGGGTTTACAATCATATCCCCGGTGATGGTAGGGAATTTGTTATAAGTAATAAAACAGCTTCTAAAATTAGAGCTGAAGACGGTCGTAGTATAGTTGATGTTAACATAAGTCCTTTCATAAATAATTTGCCTCATGGGCAGGATACACAAAAATTCAGTACAGAAAATGCCAGCGGTAGTACTTCACAAGCAGCTAACATTATCGAAGCAATTGAACTTGGCAGCCAGGTTTTGTTGCTAGATGAAGATACAAGTGCTACAAATTTCATGATTAGAGATGAAAGAATGCAAAAACTTGTGGCTAAAGAAAAAGAGCCCATCACACCATTTATTGATAAAGTTAGACAAATTTATGAGGACCTGGGAATATCTTCAATACTTGTTGTTGGAGGTACAGGAGATTATTTTGATGTTGCAGATACAGTTATTATGATGGATGAATATATTCCAAAGGATGTGACAGCAAAGGCTAAGGAAATTGCTGCTTCTTATGAGTCTAAAAGAATAAAAGAAGGAGGAACATCCTTTGGGAAAGTTATAAAGCGTATACCTAATCCTGAAAGTTTTAACCCTAAAAAGGGTAGAAAGGTTAAAATAACTGCAAAAGGTTTACATACAATTATTTTTGGAACTGAAACAATTAAATTGGATTCAGTGGAACAATTAGTGGATATTAATCAAACTGCTGCTATTGGCGATATGTTATATTATCTAAGTAAAAATTACTTTAATAAAAAAACTAATTTATCAGAAGGGATACAATTACTACTAGATAAAATTGAAATGGAAGGACTGGACATAATCTCTTCATTTTACGGTCAACATCCAGGGTATTATGCACTGCCCAGAAAAATTGAAATAGGCGCTGCAATTAACCGTATTAGAACATTAAAAATTTTAGACTACAATATCCTGGAATAGAGGAAAAAAGTGTTTAATAATAGAAAGTATATAAGACTAGTGTTTAATTGTTAAGGGAGGAACGAATGTGAAACGACTTTTCAGAAATTCCCCTTTTGTGATACTAGTACCAGTTATAGTTATTCTTTTTCTACTTGAAATAGGTACTAGCTTTATTACAGATTTACTGTGGTTTAACTCTGTAGGATACCAATCGACATTTTTAATAATCCTTTTTTCCGATTGGGGTTCTAGGCTTGCTGTATGGTTTTTCTTATTTACTGTTTTCTTCATAAATTTGCTTTTAACACTTCGAGTCGTAAAAAAATTTAGTAGTGAAAGGGTGGAGTACCTAGACCAAAATGTAGTTCCAATTAAAGAATATCTTTTTGATAAATTTATAACCCTTAAAAGATTAATAGTACTTTATACTGCCGCAAGTATTTTAATGGCCTTTATATTGAGTGCAATTTCTTCTAATCAATGGCCAACAATTCAAAGATTCGTTAATACAGTCAGTTTTGGGATTACCGACCCAATATTTGGCAAAGATATTTCATTTTACATATTTAAACTGCCTTTCTACCAGTTGTTATATTCAATAATTGTAGTATCTGTTTTAGGAAGTGCAATTTTAGTAGGTGCTGTCTACTTTTTATTTACTCCTAGGGGAACTTTTAATTTTAGATTTAACAGTTTTAAACAGCCTCAAATTCATCTAACATTACTTGTCGCATTATTTTTTATCTTAAAGGCATGGAGTTATAGATTAGACGCGTACGAGCTTTTAATGTCCAGTAGAGGTGTTGCCTTTGGTGCAAGCTATACAGATGTTCATGCAAATTTGCCTGCCTATAATATCCTTGCTATTATTTCTTTATTAGCGGCACTAATAATGGTTGTTAGCATATTCATCAAAATGCGTAAATTGGTATTTGGCTCTATTGGACTCCTAATAATATCTTCCATAGTATTAGGAGTTGTATATCCGGCAGTTATAGAAAAATTTCAAGTGGAACCTAATCAATTTGCAAAAGAAAAGAAATACCTAGAATACAATATTAAATTTACAAAATATGCTTATAACCTGCACGAAATTGCTGAAAAAGATTTTGCCGCTACTAAAAAAATTCCTCCTAATATTATAGAGGAGAGCTCTTCCACAATTAATAATATTAGATTATGGGATTGGAGACCATTAAAGCAAACCTACAACCAATTACAAGGATTAAGGCCCTATTATAATTTTAAAAATATCGATATAGATCGTTATAAATTTGATGGTAATTACCACCAGGTAATGATTGCAGCCAGGGAATTAGAGCAAAATAGCCTGCCTCTTAGGGCTCAAACCTGGCAAAATATAAAATTGCGGTATACTCATGGTTACGGTTTAGTGATGAGTCCTGTTAATAAAGTAACTCCACAAGGACTTCCTGAATTTTTTATTAAAGATATCCCTCCTAAATCTTCAATTCAAATGAAAATTGTCCGGCCAGAAATTTATTTTGGTGAGCTAACTGACGATTATGTCATAGTAAATACAAAACATCAAGAATTTAACTATCCTTCAGGAGATGATAATGTCTACAACAATTATGATGGTAAGGGTGGGGTTAAACTAGACTCTATCTTTAAGAAAGCACTATTTGCCTATAAATTTAAAGATTTTAAAATACTATTAAGCAGCGATATTACAAAAGAAAGCAGAATTTTATTTGATAGGAATATTAATACAATGGTTGAAAAAATTGCACCATTTTTAAAGTATGATAGGGATCCCTACTTAGTTCTAAGTGAAGGAAAATTATACTGGATTAAAGACGCTTATACGATCTCTAACAGGTATCCATATTCAGAACCAACTCGTGGATGGGGTAACTATATAAGAAACTCAGTGAAAGTTGTAATAGATGCTTACGAAGGAAATGTTAATTTTTACATCAGCGCCCCCAATGATCCTTTAATTCAGAGTTATAAAAAGATATTTCCCGAGTTATTTAAACCTCTAGATAGCATGCCAAATGATCTTAAACAACATATCAGGTATCCCGTAGATCTCTTTTATATTCAAGCACAGATGTATACTAACTACCATATGACTAATCCACAAGTTTTTTATAATAAGGAAGATGCCTGGAATATACCTGAAGAAATTTATATTGGGGAAAGTCAGCCAATGACACCATATTATACAATCATGCAAATTCCCGGTGAAACTGAACCTGAATACGTTTTAATGCTTCCCTTTACACCTGCTAAGAAACAAAATATGGTTGCCTGGCTTGCAGCTAGAAATGATAAAGACAAATATGGTAAACTAATATTATTTAAGTTCCCCAAAAATAAACATGTTTACGGTCCTGCTCAGATAGAGGCTAGAATAGACCAGGATTCAGAAATATCCCAGCAGCTTACGTTATGGGATCAAAGAGGTTCACAGGTTTTACGCGGAAACTTGCTAGTGATTCCAATAAAGGATACAATATTGTATGTTGAGCCTTTATTCTTACAAGCTGAACAAAGTAATCTGCCGGAATTGAGAAGAGTAATAGTAGGTTTTGGAGACGATATTGTAATGGAAGAAACCTTAGAAGCTGCTCTTGAAGCGATCTTTGGCAAAGAAAAACCCCTTACTCCAGTAACTCCAAAGCCTGAAGGTGAAAAAGAGAGAGAACTTGCTGATTTATCTATCCAGGTTCTTATTAAAGAAGCAAGCCAAGCTTTTAGAGATGCTCAAGAAAGTGCTCAAGCTGGTAATTGGGCAGAATATGGTAGGAACCTGAAAAAACTTCAAAGTATCTTGTTTAAGTTGGAAGAAAAATCAACTAATAATAGTTTAGGAGGAGAATAAAGTGCAACTCAGCAAAAATTCCAGAAAAATATTAGAAAAACGTTATCTCAAAAAGAAAGATGGCAAACCAATAGAAGAACCAATGGACATGTTTAAAAGGGTTGCTACAGCAGTAGCATCCAGTGAAAAAATATTTAATCCCTCTATAACTAATAAAAAGTTAAAGGAGATAGAAGAAAGGTTTTTAAACCTCATGATAAGTTGGGACTTTTTACCCAATAGTCCTACCTTAATGAATGCCGGTAGAGATTTAGGCCAGCTTTCTGCCTGCTTTGTACTTCCTGTTGAAGACAGTATGGAAGGAATATTTACTGCTGTTAAACATGCAGCCCTAATACATAAAAGTGGTGGAGGAACAGGATTTTCATTTTCTAGAATAAGACCAAAAAACAGTCCGGTAAGGACTACAGGGGGAGTAGCTTCAGGCCCGGTTTCTTTTATGAAGGTATTTAATGCATCCACTGAAGCTATTAAACAAGGTGGAACCCGCAGGGGTGCAAATATGGGAATTTTAAGGGTTGATCACCCTGATATTTTAGAATTTATAAACTGTAAAAAAGATAATAATGACCTCACTAACTTTAATATTTCTGTAGGACTTACAAGCGAATTTATGGAAGCGTTAAAGAATAATGATTACTATGATTTAAAATTTAATAACAAAGTCTATGATAGGTATAAAGCAAAAGAAGTATTTGATTTAATTGTTGAAAATGCTTGGTCCAACGGAGAGCCAGGAATTGTATTTTTAGATCGTTTGAATGCTGATAATCCGACTCCTGAAATAGGTACAATAGAAGCAACAAATCCTTGCGGCGAACAGCCGCTTTTAGGATATGAAGCTTGTAACCTTGGCTCAATAAACCTTAGTAACATGGTGGAAAATGGCAAAATCAACTGGGACAAGCTTGAAGATACAGTGAAATGGTCAATTAGATTTCTTGACAACGTTGTGGAAATAAATAATTTCCCCCTAAAAAAAATTGAAGAAATGGTTCTGAAAAACCGTAAAATAGGCCTGGGAGTTATGGGCTGGGCAAATCTTCTATTTAAGATGCAAATTCCTTATAACTCAACAGAAGGTATCGAACTAGCTGAAAAAGTAATGGGATTTGTTAATGAAATTGCCCATAAGTCATCAAAGGAACTGGCAGAAATCAGAGGAAGTTTCCCCAATATTGAATATAGCATTTATAAAGGGGAAAAAATGAGAAATGCAACCTGTACTACCATTGCTCCAACAGGAACTATAAGTATGATTGCAGGAACTTCTTCTGGTATTGAACCTGTTTTTGCTGTTGCCTATACAAAAAATGTTTTAGATGGTGAAAATTTAGTAGAGGTTAATCCTATTTTTGAAGAATATGTACGTGAAAATTTTGATAAAGAAACTGCCGAAAAAATTATATCTAGAGTAGCTGAGGAAGGAAGCGTACAAAACATTAAAGAGTTACCAGAGCATATTAGAAAAGTATTTGTCACAGCGCTGGAAATTGAACCAGAATGGCATATAAGGATGCAAGCAGCATTTCAAAAACACTGCGATAATGCTGTATCAAAAACTGTAAATTTCCCTCAATCAGCAACTAAAAAAGATGTAGAGGAGGTATATTTACTCGCATATCAACTTGGCTGTAAGGGAGTAACTGTATATAGGTCTGGAAGCAGGCAGGGAGATGTCTATAAAAAAGGCAGCAAAGTCACTAAAGATGGGAATACAACAATTGAAACAGATGAAAAAATAACTCCACGTCCAAGGTCTAAACGTACCTATGGAGTTACCGAGCAAGTAAGAACAGGCTGCGGAAAGATGTATATAACGGTTAATTCCGACAAGCAGGGAATTATAGAAACGTTTATTACTACTGGTTCATCTGGAGGATGTAGCGGCTTTACAGAAGGTGTCAGTCGTTTAATTTCCCTGGCATTGAGATCAAATATTGCTCCGGAGGCAATAATAGATCAACTTACTTCCGTTAGCTGTCCTACATTCTTACGAAGAAAAGCAAGTAACCCTAATATGATAGGAAAATCTTGCCCTGATATAATTGGCAGGGTGCTGGCTCATGAACTGGAAGTAAATAAACAAGCTAGGATTTCTGACCGTGATATCAGTATATTACTACAAGAAACTATTGCGCAAATAAGTGCTTCAAAGAATGAAGAGACAAACCTTGAAAATCTTACTGAAGATGAATTGATTCATCTAGGTATATGTCCTGATTGTAAAAAGGAGCTTAAATTTGCCGAAGGCTGTTTAAAATGTGATTGCGGCTTTAGCAAGTGTGGATAATGTAGAGGAGCGTATAGTAATTGGATAAACTGGTAATTTGGTTTTTCACTGAATATGGATGGATAACAGCTACATTTATAGTAGGTATTCTAATAGTATATTTATTATTAAAAGTAAAACTCAAAAGTTAATAAATTATTATTAAAAGCGCCGGCAACGCCGACGCTTTTAATTTCTTTTATTATTTATCTTTTTTTTGAGGCTTAGTAATTCCTAATCGTTCAGCTGAATGATCCTTTCCAAGATAGAAATTAATCCATGAAGACTTTTGATATAAGTCCCAGTTGCAAGGCTTAATATGATAAGAATCTAATTGAGACTCTTCACCATATTTCTTCAATCTAGAATAAGCCTGCACATATACACATTTTCTTTCATTCGGATATACTTCACACCAGCCATTATAACTTCCACCACAAGCACCATTGCGCTGGTTTTTAGGACATTGGGACATAGGACATACATATGCCAAATCCATCAAAGCACAATCTCCACAATCTTTACAATCATACAGTGCAACCTTGGCAAGATGCTCAACAGTATGATAAGTTTTTTCAAAGGAAGAACCTTCAACCTTATTTGAAATGCTACGCATTAGACCAAAGAAACCTTTACCAGGTTCAAACATCAAATTATGAAATACCCTTGACATCTTATATACAAAGGGAATTGGAGCATCTAAAGGTCTGTTCTTCCTATCAGCCACTTTATCAGTATTAAGACCCGTTTTTTCATCTTTTTCAAAGTAATAGAATCCATTAGGCATTGGATAATCAAATTCATGCACTAAATCTTGCCAATTAGCGCTTAGTTCTTCACCTTTATCAATAATGTATTCTACATCTTCATATTTAACATTATGTCCGCCAATATGAACTCCAGCAAAGCCCATACCTTTCATAAAGGCGTACATTTTAGCTGCTCTCAGAAGTCTTGCACCCTTACCTTTGTCAGGCGCTTGACGTTCTTCTTCAATTTCTGCCAATAGTTTATCAGTTACAACACATCCTGGAAGCCTATTTTGGTTCATTATTTTTGCAGCACCATATGGTAGAATATAAATATTTCCCACAATTGGAACATCAAGTTCATTCAGCTTCATAAATTGAATTACCTCGTGGAACTTTCTGGCATCATAACCTAGTTGTGTGACAATGAACTGAGCTCCGGAATTAATTTTCTTTTTCAATTTAAAGTATTGTATCATTTGTTCTGCTTCTGTTGCTTTAAAAGGTGAAACAGCTGCTCCGGCAAAGAAATCACTTGGTTGATGCTTAACAGGACCTCTTAAACCTTGATACTCTAAACCATTATTCATTTCGCTAATTAATTTTAACGCATGGGTAGGGTCCAAATCAAATACTGGCTTAGGCCTTCCTTTAAAACCTGTAACAACGTAGTCACCAGTCATAACCAGTAAGTTACGAACGTTAGCTCTATCTAGGGCATATAATTGACTTTCCATCTGGTTACGGTTTTTGTCTTTACATGTAAAGTGGACTAGTGGCTCAATACCCTTTTTTAAAATTTCCATGCCCAGATAATCTGCAAGTATTGCAGGATTTCCACCAGGGTTGTCCGTTATGGTAATAGCATGAACCTTTCCACCTTTAGCTGCTTGTTCTGCAGCAGCTAAAGCAGTTTCTTGAGCCTTTTCCCGGGCACCTCTACCTGGTACTACCTCCCATGTTACTGACATTGTATCCTTATCAACCAAGGATTCTTTGAAACGGTTTTCCATTATCTATCCCTCCCATATTACTAAGAATATATCAGTACGACTTTCCATACATACTACCAGTTCATTATAAGAATTCTCCATGAAACACATTAAACCTGCAAATTAATTTATTTTTCTGATACATTGCCATATTTCGCAATATATTACTTGGAGTTAAATTACTAAGCCAATAGTTAAATAATTTTTGCTATAATGAATATAGAAAAAAGTATAATTTAATAAAAGGGGAGAATAGTTTATGAAGATATTGTTAAAAAATGGAACAGCACTTGTTGATAGAAATTTATGTAAAGTAGATATAATGTTGGATAATGAAAAAATAGTGGAAATAGGAAATGGACTTAAACTGTCTCTAGATACTAAAATTATTGATTGTTCAAATAAATATATTTTTCCAGGAATAGTTGATGCTCATGTTCATTTTGATATGCCATGCGGACCTTCTGAGAGAACTATAGATGACTTTTATAGTGGTAGTGTTTCTGCTGCCTGTGGGGGGGTAACAACAGTTATAGATTATGTGGAGCCAAAAGATAACCAAATGCCGTTAGAAGCAGTTGCGGAACGTAGAAAAGAAGCTGATGGAAACATTTGCATTGATTATGGATTACATTATGTGGTTAGAGAATGGAAAGATAAATACCTGGAACAATTAGAAAAAGTATTAAATTATGGTATTATTAGTTTTAAAGTATTTACTGCATACGATCATATGAAACTTTCATATGAAAATATATATAAATTGTTTGTTTGGAGTAAAGAACATAATGCATTAGTTACTGTTCATGCTGAAGAAGATCAAATTGTAAAAGATAAAATAAATGAATTAAGGAAAAATGGTTATATTCATCCTTCGTTTCATAGTAAAAGCAGACCTGTCTACTCAGAAGTTAAAGCTGTAGAAAATATTTTAAACTTGGCGTCTAAAGCAAATTCCCCTGTATATTTTGTACATATTTCCACTTATGAGGCTGCAAAATTAATTCAGGCAGCTCAGGAAAATGGGAAAAACATATATGCAGAAACATGCCCTCATTATCTTTTATTAAACAATACTGTCTATAGAGACAGTAAAATTCCCCAGTTATTTATCATGTGCCCTCCCTTAAGAGAAGAAAAAGAACGGCTCTCTTTATGGAATGCAGTAGGAAAAGGGGTTTTTTCTGTAATAGCTACCGACCACTGTGCTTTCTCTAAAATTCAAAAGACAAAATCAGAAACTTTTTATGATACATTTGCAGGTATTCCTGGGGTAGAAACATTACTTCCATTAATGTATTCCGAAGGGATGAGTTCCGGTAAATTGAATATTGTAAATTTAATAGAAATGCTCAGTACAAACCCTGCCAAGTTATTTGGTTTATATCCACAAAAAGGGGTTATTAAAGTAGGCAGTGATGCTGATGTAGTTGTTTTTGATCCACATAAAGAAATAATTTTAGATGGACAGAAACTTCATTCTAATTCCAAGTATTCTCCATATGATGGCAGAAAGATAAAAGGCTATCCAGAAATTACGATACTTAGAGGAAATATAATCTATAAAAACGGGAAATTTTGTGGAAATAAAGGTTATGGAAAGTTTGTTCCCGGTAAAAAACATTAACAATAACTAGGGCAAGTCACATTAAGGGGTGACTTAATCTTTTATATAAAATTTTTTTAATGGACAATGTACAAAATTTTATTTTATGCATATTATATACTGCAGATTTTGTTCATTTTTCCTCCATTG